>Ga0302140_10001621_pt1 | contig 29435 bp, 24 predicted proteins | sample I_Bog_E1_1_FD_202095 | JGI IMG/M metagenome (GOLD analysis project Ga0302140, IMG submission 202095) | Peat permafrost microbial communities from Stordalen Mire near Abisko, Sweden - I_Bog_E1_1 | ecosystem: Environmental > Terrestrial > Soil > Wetlands > Peat | place: Sweden: Abisko, Stordalen... | reverse complement strand
ACTGCCTCAGCATTCTTGAAGCGGTGCCGCCGAGCGACCTCCAGAAACCGCGAAAGCAGAGAAGCGAAAAGAGTCCATAACCGGCGAAGTGGCCTGCCTTGCGAATGAGAATGTGAATCGCCCTCCACTCCACGCAGGCATCGTAGCCGAAGAGCGCCTCGGCCATCCGCCGCAGAGGCTCGCTGGTGTGGTCCGCGCCGAGATAGGAGGAAGACTCGACAACGAATACGATCAAAAAGGCCAGCACCGGCAACCAGATGCGCCACTGAGCCTGCCATCGCTGCCATCGCGCGTCGGCGGCTGTTGGCAGCGCGTACACTCCGAAAACCATTGAAGATGAAGCCATGATGAATACTCCTCCAGGCCGGCCCAGCGTCAGGCGCAAAAACGAGCGCACCTCACCGGCTTCCTGCTTACTTCTTCGGCGCAAATTAATGCCTCTTGAGCCGATTTTTCCGCAGAACAGTGTGAATCCCTGCACGCAGGTAACCGATATTGGCGAAGATTTCATGAGAAGAGATCATATTCATGAGATGGGACGGATGGATTTCTCTTGATCCGGCTACTGGTATCATTTACTTATGCTTACAGGCCTTAAAAATCGCTGGCCGCTAAACCGCATCGGTCGCGCCCTGACCGAGGTCGCGTTTATCATTTTTCTCTTTTATGCGAATCTCTTGATGGGAGAGTTCAATCGGGCCAATGGACAGGGGAAGACGCTGGCCTCCGCCGTCTGCGACATCTTTACGATCACGAATTTCACCATCGCCATGATTGCCGCGGTGATTGGGCACGGTGTCTTTCATTATTTGCGTAAAAGACTATAGGAATGAGCCTTTTGCAAAGCTCCGGTTGGATTGCAAGTAAACATCAGGGCACGGCTTCAGTTGTGCCGATAATAGTCAAATTAGATTCCGGCTTTAGCTGCTGCGGAATTGTAAATAATTGAAAACAGAGACGCAGGGGCTAAAGCCCAACATCTTCTTGCTGAGCCATCGGCCCGACTGAAGTTGTGCCCTTATTACAAAACAAGCCTATTATCGAGTTTTTCCGCAGCCTCTAAAGTTGTGCCAGGACGCTTCTGTACTCACCATTGAGCTTTTGCACAGCAAATTGATCCCCGTTCAATTGGTATGAAGGCCCACCGGCTTTCCATTCTTTCGCGGTTTTCCTCCCGCGTCGGCATCCTTACGCTAAATTTACGAAATCTTTCGGAGAATCAAACCAGGCGAGAGCCAGAATCATTCTTGTGCAGGCGGCTTCCCCAACGCCTTGCTCATGGAATCGAGAGACGCTATGCAAGATGTAACGATGCTGCTGTTCACGGTAATTTTCTTCGGTCTGGCGTTTTTGTACGTCAAGGCCTGCCAGAAGCTGAGGTAACCCATGCCATTCGACATTACCACCGCCGTTGCCTTGATCCTGTCCGCCCTCTTGCTGGGCTACCTAACCCTCACCCTGCTCTTCCCGGAGAAGTTCTGATATGTCCGCCAATGGTTGGTTGCAATTTGCTATATTCTCCGCGATCCTGCTGGCAAGCGTTCGTCCCGTGGGCATTTATCTTGCCCGCGTGCTAGAGGGCGAGCGCACCTGGCTGGATCCGATCCTGCGCCCTTTCGAGCGGCTCATCTATAAGCTCTGCGGCGTCAACGCTAAAGAAGAGATGAACTGGCGCGAGTACGCCTTTGCCGTGCTGGGTTTTTCAGCCATTACTATGCTCCTGACCTACGGGATTGAGCGGCTGCAGCACGCGCTGCCCTTCAACCCGCAGGGGTTGGCCAACGTCGGTCCCGATCTGGCCTGGAACACCGCCGCCAGCTTCACCACCAACACCAACTGGCAGTCGTACACGCCCGAGGCCACGATGAGCTATCTGACGCAGATGGCTGGCCTTGCGACGCATAACTTCTGGTCGGCGGCAACGGGCTTGGCGATCTGTGTTGCCCTGATCCGTGGCATCAAGCGGACCCTCTCCGCCACCATCGGCAACTTCTGGGTGGATGTCACGCGCTCTATACTCTACGTGCTGCTTCCCGCCTCCCTCATCGGCGCGCTGCTGCTGGTGGCCCAAGGCGTTCCGCAGAACCTGCACGCCTACACGACCGCGCACACACTGGAAGGCGCAACGCAGACCATTGGCCAGGGACCAGTTGCTTCGCAGGAAGCCATCAAGGAGTTGGGTACCAACGGCGGCGGCTTCTTCAATGCCAACAGCGCCCACCCCTACGAGAATCCCACCCCCTGGACCAACTTCCTGGAGATGTTCCTGATCTTCGTGATTCCCGCAGGGCTTACCTATACGCTGGGCCGTATGACCGGCTCTCCAGGACATGGCTGGGCCGTATTTGCCGCCATGTTCGTGCTTTTTGCCGTCGGATTCACCTCTGTCTACTGGGCCGAGTCGCATCCTCACCCGCTGCTGGACAACGCCAAAGTCATGCAGTCCGGCACGGCCACCGCTCCCGCCGGCAATATGGAGGGTAAGGAGGTGCGCAACGGCGTCAGCCAGTCCTCGCTCTTTGCCACCATCACCACCGACGCCAGTTGCGGCGCGGTCAACGGTATGCACGACAGCTTCACGCCGCTGGGCGGTATGGTGGTGCTCATCAACCTCATGTTCGGCTGTATCGTCTTTGGCGGCGTCGGTGCGGGCTTGTACGGCATGTTGATCATGGTTGTGCTCTCAGTCTTCATCGCCGGCCTGATGGTGGGCCGCACGCCCGAGTACCTAGGCAAGAAGATCGAAGCCTACGACGTGAAGATGTCCATGCTCTACGTGCTCATCTTTTCGTTCATCATCCTCGTCTTCACAGCCGTCTTCGTGCTCTCGCCCAACATCGGCCTGAGCAGCCTGGCCAATCAGGGGCCGCATGGCTTCACCGAGATCCTCTACGCCTTCACCTCCTCGGCGGCCAACAACGGCTCTGCCTTTGCCGGACTCAACGCCAATACCTGGTGGTACAACGTGATGCTGGGCGTCACCATGCTGGGCGGACGCTTTCTGCTGATTGTTCCGATCCTGGCTTTGGCCGGCAACCTGGCAAGCAAGAAGAGCGTGCCTCCCTCACCTGGAACCTTCCCCGTGAACGGCTCACTCTTCACCGTGCTGCTGGTGGGCGTGGTGGTGATTGTCGGCGCGCTGACCTTCTTCCCGGCCCTGAGCCTGGGACCGATTCTGGAACACTTGCAGTTGCACGCGGGCAAGTTGTACTAAGACTGGTTCGTGGTTTCCCACCCATGGCGCAAAAAACGCGCCATGGATGGGGCACCCAGAGTTCGTGGTAATTCAGGCACCCAGAGTTTGTGGTATCCCAGGTCTGAAAATCCAGACCTGGGGCACCCAGCATTATCAACCGATTCTGACACTGCATTAGGACAATACGGAAACGGACCATCATGCTAGAAAAAAAGTCTCTTTGGAATACGGAAATCATGGCCCAGGCGCTTGTGGATGCATTCCGCAAGCTTGATCCCCGCGGCATGGCCAAGAACCCGGTGATGTTCGTCGTCGAGGTTGGTTCCGTGCTGACCACGGCGCTGCTCATCGACAACACCATCCATCACCAGCCCGGCTTCGCCTTCAACCTCCAGATCACCCTCTGGCTCTGGTTCACCGTGCTCTTCGCCAACTTTGCCGAAGCCATGGCCGAGGGCCGCGGCAAGGCTCAGGCCGACACGCTGCGCAAGGCCAAGGGCGAGACCATCGCCAAGCGCTACAACGCGGAGAACCAACTGGAAGATGTCGCCAGCGCCCTGCTGCGCGTGGGCGACATCATCTACGTTCCAGCAGGTGACTACATCGCTGGCGACGGCGAAGTCATCGAGGGCGTCGCTTCGGTGGACGAATCGGCCATCACCGGCGAATCCGCGCCCGTCATCCGCGAGGCTGGCGGCGACCGGTCGGCGGTGACCGGCGGAACGAAAGTCTTGTCGGATTGGATCAAGGTGAAGATCACCTCCAACCCCGGCGAGACCTTCCTCGACCGCATGATCGCACTGGTCGAAGGTGCCACGCGCCAGAAGACGCCCAACGAGATCGCGCTGAGCATCCTGCTCTCTGGCCTGACCATCATCTTCCTGTTGGCCGTGGTCACGCTGCAACCCTTCGCCATCTACGCGCAAGCGCCGCAGACCGTATTCGTGCTGGTCTCGCTGCTGGTCTGTCTGATTCCGACCACCATCGGCGGGCTGCTTTCGGCCATCGGCATCGCAGGCATGGATCGCCTCGTGCAATACAACGTGCTGGCGATGAGCGGGCGCGCTGTCGAGGCGGCGGGCGACGTGAATGTGCTGCTGCTGGACAAGACCGGAACCATCACCCTGGGCAATCGCCAAGCCACGGAGTTCATTCCCGGCCCGGACGTAAGCGCTGAGCGGCTGGCCGACGCGGCGCAGCTTTCGTCGCTCTCGGATGAAACCCCCGAAGGCCGGTCGATTGTGGTTCTGGCCAAGGAAAAATACAAGCTGCGCGGGCGCGATCTGGGCGGCATTCACGCCGAGTTCGTCCCCTTCACCGCGCAGACCCGCATGAGCGGCGTCAACCTGCCCGGCTCACGCATCCGCAAAGGCTCGGTGGACGCTATCGCCCGCTTCTTGGAAGAGCAGGGTTCGTCGCTGCCCAAGATGGTCCGCGACGCCGTCGAAGAGGTTGCCCGTCAGGGTGGAACGCCGCTGGTGGTCGCGGAAAACTCGACCGCGCTGGGCGTGATTCACTTGAAGGACATCGTCAAGGGCGGACTCAAAGAGCGCCTCGCCCGCCTGCGCGCCATGGGCATCCGGACGATCATGATTACCGGCGACAATCCATTGACCGCTGCCGTGATCGCACGCGAGGCCGGCGTGGACGACTTTCTGGCCGAGGCCAAGCCCAAGGACAAGATGGACCTGATCAAGCGCGAGCAGGCCAAGGGCAAGCTGGTGGCGATGACCGGTGACGGCACCAACGACGCCCCGGCGCTGGCTCAGGCCGACGTAGGCGTGGCCATGAACTCCGGCACGCAGGCCGCCAAGGAAGCTGGCAATATGGTCGATCTGGACTCCAACCCGACCAAGCTGATCGAGATCGTCGAGATCGGCAAACAGCTCCTGATGACGCGCGGTGCGCTGACCACCTTCAGCATCTCCAACGACGTGGCCAAGTACTTCGCCATTATTCCGGCGATGTTCTCGGCGGCCTTCCCAGTGCTGAATGCGCTGAACATCATGCATCTGCATTCGCCCCATTCAGCCATTCTCTCGGCGGTCATTTTTAACGCCATCATCATCGTGGCGCTGATTCCTCTGGCGCTTAAGGGCGTCAAGTACCAGCCCAAGCCAGCCGACATTCTGCTGCGCAACAACCTGCTCATCTACGGCGTCGGCGGCATCATCGCCCCGTTCATCGGTATCTGGGCTATCGACTGGGCGCTGGTCGCGCTGCATCTGGCGTAGAGATTTGGAATGGGCTTGAAAGGTGTGGCCTTGAAGGGTACGGGCTTTAGCCCGTACATCTGATCCGACAAAATGAACAAGGGCTTTGCCGCAGTATCTAACCGGCAAATGAAATCCTGGAAATCAATGGCTTTGTAAAAGGGCACGACTTTAGTCGGGCCGATTGCAGCAAAAAATGAACCCGGGGCTTTAGCCCCTGCGCATTGTGTAAGGAGAAAATATGCACTCCGTCTGGAAGACATCGATTCGCTTCACTCTCATCACTCTCATCCTGCTTGGTCTGGGCTATCCGCTGCTGGTTACCGGCATCGCCAGCGTCATCTTTCCTAAACAGGCCGCGGGAAGCCTCATCAAGCTCAACGACGGCACGGTCATTGGCTCCGAACTGCTGGCCCAGAGCTTCGTGAGCGACAAGTATTTTCATCCCCGCCCCTCGGCGGCTGGCAATGGCTACGATGCCACAGCCTCCGGCGGCAGCAATCTGGCTCAATCCAACAAGACGCTCGTCACCCGTCTGCAGGGCGACATCGACAAGCTGGCCGCGCAGAATCCCGGCAAGCCGGTGCCGATTGATCTGGTGACGACCTCCGCCAGCGGACTCGATCCCGACATTACGCCCGACGCCGCTAGCTTCCAGGTTCCGCGCGTCGCCAAGGCCCGCAACCTGAGCGAAGAGGCCCTCCACAAGCTCGTCGCGCAGCAGATCACCAACCGCCAGTTCGGCGTGCTCGGCGAACCCCGCGTCAACGTTCTCGCGCTGAATCTCGCCCTCGACAAACTCGCAAAGTAACAGGTAGATTTTTAGAGTTTCAATACAGATGGGTGCCCCACCCTCGCCGCGTTTTTGTTTTTGCGGCTAGGGTGGGATACCACGAACTAATTGGGCTATTTTTCAACCACTATCAAGCCGGGTGCCGGGTGCCCCAGGTCCCGATTTTGGGACCTGGGATCATTAAAACTTCCCCGGCATTTATTCTATTTTCCCGCGCTTTTCGCCGTGGACGCCCGCGCCACCAACTCCGGCTGCACAATCACCGTCTTTGCGCGCGGTTGTGTCTTGGACTCCAGCAGTGACAAGGCTAGCTTGGCGGCGCGTTCGCCGATCAGTTCCGTCCGCTGGTCGATGCTCGACAAAGGAACGCGAAGCTCCGTGTCGTAGTGCAGGTTTCCGGAGCCGATCACCGCAATATCCTCCGGAATCCTCAATCCTGCCGCCAGAATCGCACGCATTGCGCCGATGGCCATCGGATCGTTGTAGCAGAAGACGCCATCGGGGCGCGGATCGAGTGCCAGCATCTGTCTCATCAGCGCGGCACCGTTCTCCCGGCTCTGAACATCCGCCTTCCGTGGCGCGGAAACAAACTCCGGCTGAGGCTTCAATCCATGCCCGCGCAACGCATCCTCGTAGCCTTTGAGGCGTCCTTTGCCGGGGCTGTTCTCCGGCCCGCGCAGGTGCGCAATCCGCTTGCAACCCACACCAATCAGGTGCTCCGTGGCCAGCCTGCCCACGGCCTCGTCATCCACGCCGACAAAATTTGCATTGAATCCGGGAAAGCTGCGGTCGATCAGGACAAAGGGCGGACCGTCCTTCTGAAGCCGCTCGAAGATTGCCGACTCAGTGCAGGTGGTGGCGATGACCAGCGCGTCCAGCCGACGGCTGATCAGTCGGCCAATCTCCTGCTCCTCCAGCTCCTCATTGTCTTCTGAAAAGGTAATCGTCAGGTAGTAGCCCTTTTTGCGCAGCGCCTCAGAGAGCGAGATGGCGATCTGCGCAAAAAACGGATGCAGCAGGTCGGGCACTACCAGCCCTACCAGATAAGTTTTTCCCGTCACCAGTCCGCGCGCGGCCAGATTCGGCGTATAGTTCAGCTCTTTAACGCGCTGCAAAACCCGCTTGCGCGTCTCCTCGCCAATATCCTGATGGTTGCGCAGTACCTTGGAGACCGTGACGACGGAGACGCCAAGATCGCGCGCTATGTCCTTCATAGTCGCAGGCATAGCCTTAAATATACTCCATGAATCGCAGGCTGGAGCGAAACCGGAGTTGGTATTTTCTGTTGTTTGCCGGGAGAGCGCTCCGAGAATCTTGAGCGGCGCGCAATCGTAGTAAACTACCTTCAAGACTCAAAGATCATAGGAAGTTATTTTGGAATTGAATCAGCATCTGGAAGCATTGGCCCTGCTGAGCGGCGACGAAGCGGTTGCGCTGGCTGCCATCGACGCAGGAGTCACCCTCGGCACCGGCTACCCCGGAACTCCCTCGACAGAAATCCTGGAAACCTTTGAAAAGCTGGGTGGACGCGCGCAGTGGTCGCCCAACGAAAAGGTGGCGATGGAGGTGGCGATTGGCGTCTCCTTCAGCGGCTCGCGGGCGATTGTCACGATGAAGCACGTGGGGCTGAATGTGGCCGCCGACCCGTTGTTTACCGTGGCCTACACGCGGCTTGACGGGGCTTTGATCGTGGTTTCGGCCGACGATCCCGGCATGGCCTCCAGCCAGAACGAGCAGGACAACCGCCGCTATGCGCTGGCCGCTGGCGTGCCTATGTTTGAGCCTTCCGACTCGCAGGAGGCGTACGAGTTCACGCTGCGGGCCATTGAGCTGAGCGAACGCTGGCAGTGCCCTGTACTGCTGCGCATGACGACGCGGGTCTGCCATTCCAAGACCATCGTCCGGCGCGGTACGGTGAAGATTGCCCCCCCCGGTACGCCGCACTTCGAGCATGATTTTGCTTCGCGGGTGATGATTCCCGCCTACGCCAAACCGGCCCACATGCGGCTGCGCAAAAGGCTGGCCGAGATGGCCGCCTGGAATGACGCGGAGGGGCCGAATCAGCTCATTCCCGGCTCAACTTCGCTCGGCATCATCACCTCTGGCGTGGCCTATCAATATGTGCGCGAGGCCGCTCCCGAGGCCAGCGTGCTGAAGCTGGGCGTCACTTATCCGCTGCCGATCGAGCGGATGCGCAAGTTCGCCGAGAGCGTCGATCTCTGCTACGTGATTGAAGAGGGTGACCCGTATCTGGTCGAAGCAGCGCGCACGGCAGGCATCGCGGTCGAGGGCAAGCCAGAGGCCTTCCGCTTTGGCGAGCTGACGGCAGCGCGCGTACGGCGGATTCTGAATGACGACAATGCGCCGGAGCCGAAGCCGGTTCCCGGCAAGCCCCCGGCGCTTTGTCCCGGCTGTCCGCACCGCTCGGCTTATGCTGCGCTGAAGAATCTGAACTGTCTGGTTCCGGGCGACATCGGCTGCTATTCGCTGGGCGTTCTGCCGCCCTTCGAGATGATGGACACGCTGGTCTGCATGGGCGCGGGCATTGGCGTCGGCCTGGGAATGCGTCACACGCTCCCCGCTGAAGAGGCGCGGCGCGTGGTCAGCGTGATCGGCGATAGCACCTTTGTGCACAGCGGCATCACTGGACTCGTCGAGATGGTCTACAACCCGCCGGAGACCGGCCATGTGGTGCTGATTTTGGACAACGGAACCACCGCGATGACTGGAATGCAAGAGCATCCTGGAACAGGCCGCACGCTGGCTCACGCGCAGACCGGCAAGGTGGACTTCGAGGCGCTGGCGCGGTCGCTGGGAATCAACAATGTTTTCGTCATCGACCCGGTGAAGGATGCGACGGAGTTCGAGAAACTGATTCAGTCTTGTTTACAAAAGCCGGAGCTTTCGGTGGTCATTGCGCGCCGGAATTGTTTGCTGGCGGCGGGCGCGATTCGTGCACTTGAAATCAGTGAGCAAGCGAGGTGCAATGATGCGCAAGCCGACTAATGTGGTGATTGCGGGCTTGGGCGGGCAGGGCGTGCTGAAGGCCAGCGACATTCTGGCCGAGGTAGCCTTCTCGGCCGGTGTGGATGTAAAGAAGAGCGAGCTGCATGGGATGAGCCAGCGCGGCGGTTCAGTTTCAAGTGACGTGCGCTTTGGCGAACGCGTCTTCAGCCCGATGGTGCCGGAGGGCGAGGCTGATTTTCTCGTTGTCCTCTCGCCGGATCAGGTGCCGGTGAATGCTGCGGCGCTGCGCGAAGGCGGCGTGCTGATTGAGCCGTCGCTGATCGACGAATCCAAACTGCCGAACAAAAAAAGCATCAACGTGGCGCTGCTGGGCGTGTTGAGTCGTCATCTGCAATTCTCCGAAGAAGCATGGACCACGGCGCTGAAGAGCAATCTGGCGGAGAAGCTGCACGAAGCAAATCTAGCAGCGTTTTATCTTGGACGGAACCAATGAAGACCAAGCCGATTTTGGAATGCAGCTCGCATGACTGTCATCCGGCCAGCGTGCCGGATTATCTGCCGCTGGACGAGCTACGTAACCTACAGTTACAACGCTTACAGGCTGTTGTCGCACGCTCTTGGGAGCACGTTGAACTCTTCCGTGCACGCATGGATGAGCGCGGCTTGGTGCCCGATGACATTCGTTCGCTGGAAGATATCAGTAAGCTGCCCTTCACGGTGAAGAGCGATCTGCGCGATACCTATCCCTTTGGGCTTTTCGCCAGCCCGATGAAAGATGTGGTGCGGTTGCACGCATCGAGCGGGACGACGGGCAAACCAATTGTCGTCGCCTACACGCAGGAAGATATTGACGTGTGGACCTCGGTGGTGGTGCGATGTTTGGCTGGCAGCGGGTTGCATCGCGGGGATATTATTCAGGTGGCCTACGGCTACGGCCTATTCACTGGAGGACTCGGCGCGCACTATGGGGCTGAAGGCCTGGGTGCGACCGTGGTGCCGACATCGGGCGGCAATGCCGACCGGCAGATCATGCTGATGAAAGATTTCGGCGTCACGGCCATCTGCTGCACGCCAACCTATTTTCTGCATCTGATCGACCGCGCCGCCGAACTCGGCATCGATGTGAAGGAACTGCCGGTGCGCGCGGGCGTCTTCGGCGCGGAGCCGTGGACCGATTCGATGCGCAAACACATCGAGCAGAAGAGCGGCGTCGAGGCTTTCGACATCTACGGACTCTCGGAGATTATCGGACCCGGCGTGGGCTGCGAGTGCCGTCGCCACCAAGGGCTGCATATCTTCGAGGATCATTTTTATCCGGAGATCATTGACCCGGAGACAGGCGTTCCGCTGCCCGATGGCTCTGAGGGCGAACTGGTGCTGACCACGCTGAGCAAGCAGGCGATGCCCATGATTCGCTATCGCACGCGCGACATCACCACGCTGCTCACTGGCCGCTGCGACTGCGGGCGCACCATGCGGCGCATCGGGCGCATCGGTCGCCGCAGCGACGATATGCTGATTATTCGCGGCGTCAATGTCTTTCCCTCGCAGGTGGAGACGGCGCTCTTGCAGATCGAGGGCACGTTGCCTAACTATCAAATCGTGCTGACGCGCGAGCAAGGACTCGACCAGATGGAAGTCGAGGTTGAGGTGACGCCGTGCATGTTCAACGACAAGATCGGCGCGTTGCAAGGACTGCAATGCCGAATTCAGTCCGCGCTCGATCATGTGCTGGGCATCCGCGTCAAAGTTGCATTGGTTGAAGCCAACACCATCGCGCGCAGCGAGGGCAAGGCAAAACGAGTCATCGACAGGCGGGCATCATGAAGATTCAACAGCTATCGTTGTTTGTCGAAAACAAGCCGGGACACATCACCGCCCCCGCGCGTTTGTTGGCGCAGGAGGGCATCGACCTCCGCTCTTTATATCTGGCGGACACAGAGAAATTCGGTATCGTGCGGGTGATTGTCAAAGAGTGGCAGAAGGCGGCGGCGCTGCTTGAAGCCCATGGCTTCGTCGTAAAAATCACAGAGGTTCTCGCCGTTGAAGTGCCTGACAGGCCAGGAGGGCTTGCTCATCTGCTGGGCGCGCTGGATGGCAGTGGGATCAACATCGAGTATATGTACGCCTTCCCCTATCTTTGCGGCGGTCAGGCCGTCATGATTTTTCGCTTCAACGATCTGGATGCGGCGATTGCGCATTTGCAGAAGGCGGGCATCAATATCGTGGCCGGGGATGAATTGCTGAAGTGATAGAGTTTGTCTCAACTTTTGTGTGATGACGGAAGATTTTACTTTTCGTGCACAATGATTTTTTAACTTGGTGCACAATGTTTTGTATCAGGGCACGACTTCAGTCGTGCCGCACACGTAAAACTTGACGTGGGCTTTAGCCCCTGAAGGATGTTGTTCATGATTTCTCCTGAATGATTGAATTCCTTGCATAGGCGGTCATTCGACAACAACCCAAGAGCGCGCAACAATCAGGTTCAAATGAGCTACGAACATTGGCAGGTAACTACGGCAACGATCAGTAGCTGCCGGGTGCCCCATCCTTGAATCGTTCTTTGATTCAAGGGTGGGAGAGCACAAACCTCAATAGGCAGTTTTTTTGAAAAGCTGAATGAAAATTGCAGAAGATTGGCATAGCCTCAAGCACACTTATTAGAAGAGAAGCAAACAGTGATCAAAAGTGCTGCGACCAGCGAATCGGAAACGAAAGAAAGAGCCGTCCACCCGAAAAGCACCCCCCCTCCCCCCCCCTATATACTGTGAAACTGTGGAACTGTGAAGAAATTAGAAAGGCGCACGACTATGCCCGTTTCAAAGACCATTACCAAGCAACTTGAAAACGCCTCCTGGATTCGCCGGATGTTTGAAGAGGGCGTGCGCATGAAGCGCGAACGCGGGGCCGATGCGGTCTTCGACTTTTCCCTCGGCAATCCTGACGTCGAGCCGCCTGCCGCTGTGCTCGACGCGTTGCGGCGCGTAGCCACCGGCAGCCTGCCCGGCTCGCATGGCTATATGCCGAATCCCGGCTACTCGCAAGTGCGCGAGGCCGTGGCGAAAAAACTGCGCCGCGAAACCGGCCTGGAGTTCACCGCCGAAGATGTCTTCATGACCGTTGGCTCGGCTGGCGCGTGCAATGTAATTCTGAAGTCGATCCTAGATCCGGGCGACGAGGTCATCGTGCTGATGCCCGCTTTTTCCGAGTACAGGTTTTACATCGCCAATCACGGCGGAGTGATGGTTCCCGTCGAGACAGATGCCAGCTTCCTGCCCGATGTCGAGCGCATCGCCGCGGCCATTACTCCGCGCACCCGCGCCATCATTCTGAACACGCCCAACAATCCCACGGGCCGCGTTTATCCGGAGAGCATTCTGCGCGATCTGCAAGGCGTGCTCGACCGCGTTGCGCAGCCGATCACCGTCATCAGCGATGAGCCGTACAAGTCCTTCGTCTACGACGGCCAGAAGCAGCCGGAGGTGGCTTCGTTCATCAGCAACACGGCCATCTGCAACTCGTGGTCGAAGTCTCTTGGTCTGCCCGGTGAGCGCATCGGCTACCTGGCCCTCTCGCCGCGCCTGGACAGCAATGCGGATCTGCGCCGCGCCTGCGCCTTCACCAATCGCATTCTGGGCTTTATCAACGCCCCGGCGATCTGGCAGTGGGTGATGCTGGAGTCGATGGACGAAGCCGTGGACGCCGCGCCCTACGAGCACAAGCGCAACGTGCTCTGTGATGCGCTCGCCGCCATCGGCTACGAGGTTCGCCGCCCTGAAGGTTCGTTCTATATCTTCCTCAAAACGCCCATCGCGGACGACATTGCCTTCATCCGCCTGTTGGCCGCAGAAGGCGTTCTGGCCGTGCCCGGCACGGGCTTTGGGCGCTCCGGCTACATTCGCCTCTCGCTGACCATTCCGCTGGAAAAGATCGAAAAATCCATCAGCGGATTTGAGCAGGCTTTTCACGCTTCCCTGCCGCAATAAGCGTCTTGAGTTACAAATTCATTCAACAGGTAGCGCCGACCTCCTGGTCGGCTATAGCGCGGACGTCCTCGTCCGCGCCGGGATCTGCACAAATAGTAGAGATGCTTTAGCCCTTGAGCTTTTTCAGCAGCCACGCCATGTTTTGTCCGAGGGTCTTCATGGTGCGCAGGCCCTCTTCGTCGCGCTCCACGTCGCCCTTTTCGCGACCAATACCGACATTCCAATAGGTCGATCCGGGCACGATCATTTCGCTGAAGAGAAAGAAGTGGTTCAATGCGTCAAAGGCTGGAATGGCACCCGCACGGCGCACCGCCACCACCGCCGCGCCCACCTTGCGGCGCAGGGTTCCGCCATTGGCGCGGGCAACATAACAGGCGCGATCCATCAGCGCCAAAATCTCCGGCGTAACGTTGGCAAAATAGGTTGGCGAGCCAAGCAGAATGCCGTCGGCCTGTTCCATCTTTTCCATCAGCGCATTGCCGTCGTCGTTCTTCTGCCCGCAGCGGTGATCCTTGTTCTTGGCGCACTCACTGCACGCGCGGCAACCGTGAATCGTCAGGCCGCTCAACTCCACCAGTTCGGTCTCAATGCCTTCGGCTTCCAACTCGTTCAGAACTGTGCGCAGCAGGATCGCCGTGTTCCCGCCCTTGCGCGCGCTGCCGTTGAATGCAACTACCTTCATCGTTCTCTCTCCCTTGACGGCCCTTCTTGCAGCCGGATTCCCAACTCTCTATTGTGCATCTTCGGAGAAGGTAAATTCGATGCGCAGACAAAAACAACCACAGGTCCTTCGACTCCGTTTGTCGCAAAAAACGCGACAAACTTCGCTCAGGATGACAGCTTATTAGAGAAGTGAAGATATAAAGCCAGAAGATAATCCGATATTTACGGGAACCATTTTGCCGGAGGCGGGGTCTAAGTGTATAGAGTTTCTTGGTAGTTGTTCGAGGAGGCTTTTGTGCGCCGAATTCTTGCCGTCTTATCTCTTGCCGTCTTCACCGTGACGCTGGCCGCGCAGTCTCCGGCTGGCTCCCTTGCTAAAGCAAAGTCCGCCGCACCACAGATTTCGGCGACAGTTTCAGCAGTCGTAAAAGATTTACCCGTCCGCAAAGTGGTGCTCTACAAAAATGGCGTAGGCTACTTTGAGCACGCGGGGGCGGTCACCGGCAATCAGCGCGTGGGCATCGACTTTACCTCGCCGCAGTTGAACGACGTGCTGCAATCGCTGACCGTGCTGGACGAGGGCGGCGGGCGTATCAGCGGGGTCAACTATAACTCGACGACGCCGCTGGCCGAGCAACTGAAGTCTCTCTCGCTGGGCATGACCGACGATCCTACTTCGACCGAGCTTTTTCAGGCCTTGCGCGGACAGAGGATCGAGGTCACCGGCGCGCCGGGAGGCCCGATTACCGGACGGCTGCTCTCGATTGAGACGCGCACGGAGAAGAAGGACGACACCTCCACAGTGGAGAAGTTTTTTCTTTCCGTGATCGCCACATCCGGCGCGGTGCGCGTGATTGAGCTGACGCCAGCCTTGAGCGTGCGCCCGCTGGACGCGAATCTGCAAGGCCAGCTTGACCGCTATCTGGAGCTGCTTTCGACGACCCATGCGAACGGGCTGCGCCATCTAACGCTGAACGCGCTGGGCCAGGGACAACGCGAGTTGCGCGTCAGTTACATCAGCGAGGTGCCAGTCTGGAAGTCTACCTATCGCCTCGTCTTCCCGCGCACGCCGAATGGCTCAGCGACGATGCAGGGCTGGGCGGTCGTCGATAACACCGTGGGCGCGGATTGGGATAATGTGCAGTTGGCGCTGGTGGCCGGAGCGCCGCAGAGCTTCATTCAGCCGCTCTCGCAGCCGATCTATACGCGGCGGCAAGAGATTCCGATTGCCGTCGATGCGCAGTTGACGCCGCAGACGCATGAGGCGGCGGAGGAGGGCGGTAAGCCGGAGATGATGAATGATCAACTCATCGCTCCGACTCGTGTGCCGCGCAGCATGATGATAATGAAAGCCAAGAAGGAAGCGCCATCAGTTAGTTTTGGCGTGGCCGGAGCAGAGTTCGACTCTTCATCCAATAGCGCTGATTCTCCAATCAACGCTAGACCGCTTCCCAGTCCAGGCGTGGACCGCGTGACCGACGCCATCAAAGAAGGCGACGTAACCACCAACGCCTTCGACGATTTCTTCGAGTACGCGCTAACCGCGCCGGTTACGATTCACAAGAACGAGTCGGCGATGGTGCCGATCTTGCAGCAGGATCTTCCCGCCGAGCACGTCACGCTGTGGAGCGAGCGGGAGCCGACGCCGTTGCGCGCGGTCTGGCTGGAGAACAAGTCGAAACTGACGCTAGACTCCGGCAGCTTTTCCATCTTTGAATCCGGCGAGTTTGCCGGCGAAGGATTGCTCGATCCGATTCATCCCGGCGAGAAGCGGCTGCTCTCCTATGCCGCCGACCAGGCCGTGCGCGTGCGGGTGACGGCGCAGGACGGCCAGCGCACGCTGCATCACGTGCAGATCGGCCACGGCTACGTGATTGAGACCTACATGAATGTGGCCTCGAAGACCTACTCGGCGACCAACTCATCGGACGGCGCGCGCGACGTACTGATCGAGCATCCGCGCCGCACCAACGGCTGGGAACTGGAGGGCGATCTGAAGGCGGCCGAGAGCACGCCGAGCCTCTATCGCTTCAAGCTGCCGGTGGCTGCGCACACGACGGAAAAGCTGGAAGTGCGCGAGCGCGGGCCGGAGAAGTCGCAGATCTATTTGAACGCCAGCATGAATTATTCAGAGTATCTGCTGGCGCTGTGCAAGCAGGTTCCGGAGGCGCTCGACAAGCTGAAGCCGGTGGTCGACGCGGAGGTTGCGCTGGCCGATCTGAATCGCCGCATCCAGGAATCCAAGCAGACGGAAAAATCCGCCTCCGACGACGAGGCGCGCGACCGCGAAAACCTGACCGCGCTCAAAGGCAACGACGCGGCCAAGCGCTTTGTGGACGAGCTGAACCGCGCCGAAGACCTGCTGCAAACCACGCGCAAGCAAACCGCCGACCTGGAGCAGCAGAAGAAGACGGCCACCGACAAGCTGAATCAGTTGATCGGGCAGATCAGCTTTGATTGGGATGTAAAGGCGAAGTAGGAAGTAGGGAACAGGGAGTAGGAAAATGCTGGTTGAGGTTCGTGGTGTCCCACCCATCCCGCAGAAAACGCGGGATGGATGGGGCACCCGAGTTGTTGGCGGTGAACGCAAAGTGCTATCATTGATAGCAGAGTCGGAGTGGAAAACTTATGCCTGCTGTCACAGTTCGCAATCTTCCCGTGGAGACGCATCGCGCGCTCAAGCTGCGCGCGGCACGTAACTCCCGCAGCACCGAGGCGGAGATTCGCTTGATTCTGGAAGAGGCCGTCTCTCCCAAGATGCGGCTCAGAATTGGGTCGGAGCTGGCCGCCTTCGGGGCGCGTTTCGGCGGAATTGATTTGGAGTTCGCACGCGATCAGAGGCCGACGGAATCGGCTGTCTTCGAATGATTATTCTCGATACGAACGTGATATCGGAGCCGATGAAGGCGCAGGCCGATCCGGCGGTTGCGGCGTGGCTGGACCGGCAAGAGGCGGAGACGCTGTATCTGACGGCGACCAACCTCTCCGAGTTGCTGGTGGGCATTGAACTGCTGCCTGAGGGGCGACGCAAGCGTGGGTTGAGCGCGGGGATGCGGGAGCTGCTGGAAGGGCTTTTCGAGGAGCGGTTTCTGGATTTTGACCGGGAGGCTGCAATGGCTTACTCGGTGCTGGTCAGCCGCGCGCTGGCCAAGGGCTTCACGATTTCAGTGGCCGACGGGCAGATTGCCGCCATCGCCGCTGTGCATGGATTCGCCGTGGCCACGCGGGATACCGCGCCGTTTCTGGCTGCGGGTGTGCCGGTTATCAATCCTTGGGAGAGTTGAGGCGCACTGAGGTTCGTGGTTTCCCACCCATCCCACAATGAACGCGGGATGGATGGGAAACCCAAACTGGATTGAGCATTGAGGTATCCCAGGTCCGAAAATCCGGATCTCCACCCCACGAACGAAGACCAGTTCGCAGGGACCCTGGACCTGGGGCACCCAGATTCTTTGTGAGTTGGGAGGCTGGTCCCTCAGTCCCTGGTCTCTAAGTCCCTAATTGAACAAGTCCTTCATCTTCTCAATCAAACTCGGCGAGGCGGGCTTGTTGTCTACGGACAACGACTCGGCCAGTTCGGTGATCAGGTCGCGCTGGGAGCGGGTGAGCTTCTTGGGAATCTCGATGACGACTTTGACGATGAGGTCGCCTTTTCCCTTGGAGTTGAGAACGGGGACGCCGCGGCTGCGCATGCGCAGTTCGCGCCCGCTCTGCGTGCCTTCGGGAATCTTGAGCTTGACGGGGCCGTCGAGGGCTTCAATCTCGATCTCCGCGCCGAGGGCGGCCTGCGGAAAGCTGATGGGGATGACGCAGTGCAGGTCGTTGCCGGTGCGCTCAAAGAACTCATGGGGGCGCACGGCGAGGACTATATAGAGATCGCCCTTGGGAGCGCCGGAGCGGCCTGCGTGGCCCTCGCCGCTGTAGCGGATGCGAACTCCGCTTTCCACGCCGGGAGGCACCTTGACGTTGAGCTGAGTCTCTTTGATGACGCGCCCCTCTCCACGGCAGCCTTGGCAGGGATCGCTGATGACGTGACCCGCGCCGCCGCAGGCCGGGCAAGTGCGGGCGACGGAGAAGAATCCCTGTTGGAAGCGGACCTGGCCGTGGCCCTGGCACTGCGCGCAGACCTTGGGCCCACGCGCAGAGGCGCTGCCCGTTCCGTGGCAAGCGTCGCAGGTGTCGCGGCGGCGGATCTTGACTTCGATCTCTGTACCGAAGAGGGCGGCAGTGAAGTCGATGGTGAGATTGACTTGCAGGTCTTCGCCGCGCTGTTGGCGGCCGGGGCGCTGCTGTTGGCCGCCCACGTTGAACATCTCGCCGAAGAGATCACCGAAGAGGTCGCCAATGTCCACGCCTCCGCCGAAGGGCGAACCACCAAAGCCCGGCCCGCCGCCGCTGACGCCAGCATGGCCGTAGCGGTCGTAGGCGGCGCGCTTGTCGGCGTCGCTGAGTACCTGATAGGCCTCGCTGGCCTCTTTGAATTTTTCTTCAGCGGCATGATCGCCGGGGTTGCGGTCGGGATGATGCTTCAGCGCCTGCTTGCGATAGGCGCTCTTCAGCTCCTGATCGCTGACTTCGCGCGAGACACCGAGGATTTCGTAATAATCTGCTTTGCTCACTCTTGGATAAGGTCCTATTCGTTGGTCTGTTTGGGGTTGGAAGTGATGCGCACCAGCGACGGGCGCAGCAGGCGGTCGCGCAGCTTGTAGCCGCGGCGAATCTCCTCGGCCACATGATGATCGGGCAGATCGTGGCGCTCAACGGAACCCAGCGCCTCATGGACGCGCGGATCGAACTCCTCGCCCACGGCGAGGATCGGCGTCACGTTCAACTGGCGCAACACTTCTTCCATCTGTTTGACGATCAACTCGACGCCGGAGAGCAACTGCTCGGCCGAGCCGCTGGCCTTGAGTGCCAACTCGAAGTGATCCATCACTGGCAGAAACTTCTCGACGACGCTGCTGACGGCATAGTCGCGATTGGCGGCCTGTTCACGCTCGGTTCGCTTGCGGGCGTTTTCGAACTCGGCTTGCAGGCGGGCCAGCCGGTCGAGCAGTTGGTCGCGATCGGCTTTGAGCTGGTCGAACTCCGCGCGGCTGACCGGCGCGCCCTCCGCCGTTTCCGCTGCTTCTTGCGCGGCTTGAGCGTCTTGCGCCGCAGCCTCGGCCAATGCGGCGGAGGCTGCTTCCGATAAAGTCAACTCTGATTCTTGTTCTGGCATGATTTTATGATTTCTCCGAAAAATTCTCTGCATATACCATGATAAATTCTTTGGGCCATTGCGGTCTCAAAACTGCTGGAATTACAAATGACGCGGTAAAAGACATTGTTTGAAAGGGCACGGCTTTAGCCGTGCCGAATAGAAGCCAAACGGGTTGCGGCTTTAGCCGCCGAGGGAATGCATGTGGTTGAATAGACATCCCTCAGGGGCTAAAGCCCACGTTAGTTTTGAATCTTTGCGGCACGGCTGAAGCCGTGCCCTTTCAAAACATCAACTCTGTCTGAGATTTCCTTAAACTCATACCCTTCATTCAATCTCCTCCTACAAAAACCTCACACGCGCAGGCGCTCGTTTTCGGGAAGCTCCAGCAGTCGTTCGGAGAGGCGCGCGATGTAGCGCACCGCCTGAATCATCTCCTGATATTGGATGCGCGTGGGAGCGATGACGGCCACAGTGCCCAGATTTGTGCCACCCAGACGCGCCGGAGCGCCGATCAGCACAAGATTTTGCATCACCTGTGAGGCTTCATCCAAGGCGGTCAGTTCCTGTCCTGCAGAGTTCAGGCCGACGACGACGCGCACCTCCTGCCGACTGCCGTCCACATAGGCGGTGAGCAGCTCGACCAGGCGCTGCTTGGCTTCGAGCGCGACGAGCATCTGGCGCAGCCGTTCGCGGTCGGCCTCGGCGGCAATCAGGTTGGCCATTCCGTCCACAAAAATTGCCGGGCCAGCCTCGCCCGCGGCCAGAGCGCCTTTACGGCAAAGCTCCTCGACCGAAGAGAGCATCTGGCGATAGGCTGCCTGTTCCTCGTCCACGCGGCGGGCGACCTCAGCGCGGATGCGTTCGATGGGCCAGCCGCGAAAGTTCTCGTTCAGGAAGCGCGCGGCGGTTTCCAGCTCCACGTGGCTCAGTTCGCGGTCCAGCAGCAGCACGCGATCCTGCACCGCGCCGGCCTGCGTCACCAGCACGGCCAGCACGCGGCCCGCGGAGAGGCGCGAAAAGTGGATGTGTTCGAGCACCTGACCGGCTGTGGCAGAGGCCAGCGCCACGCCCAGGCCGCTGGACAGCAGCGCCAGCACATGCGAGGTGCGCTCCAGATAATCATGACTGCTGGTGACGCCGCTGAAGCTCTCCTCTATCTGCCCGCGCCGGGCCTCGCTCATCGGGATTGGCGGCGCGCCCTGCTGTGTGGACGAGGCGCGCTGTGGCTGGGTGATCTGTTCAACGTAGTAGCGGAAGGCGGCGGCGGTGGGCATACGACCGGCCGAGGCGTGCGGCTGCTCCAGCAAGCCGTTCTCACCCAGCGTGGCCATCACGTTGCGGATGGTGGCCGAACTGAGGCCCTCTTGATGCGAAAACGAACGCGCAACTGCCTGCGAGGCCACCGGTTCGCCGGTCGCAATGTACTGCTCGATGATGGCCGAAAGCACCAGCCGCTCTCGCGGCGTGACGCGCGCATCAGGCATCTTCTCCGCTTTCCGTCCGAGGCTCAACCACGGTTGCTTGCTACTCCCCACCAGCATTACCGGCGACTGTAGCGCTGGCCTCCTGGCCGACTGTAGTGTGGACCTCCCGGTCCACGCTTGTTTCTTCCCAGGTTCAATCCCACCCTAGCCGCAAAATGGCGAAACGCAGATCCTTCGGCTTCGCTCAGGACGGCGAGGGTGGGGCACCTAAATTTTTGTAACAATAAAAACCGCTAAGCGCTTGATAATTCTGGCATTTAAGACGAATTCAGCGCAAAGCTCTCCTCTTTAATTCTAGGGATGCGCGCTGGCCGCTGTCAATGGATAAGCGCGGGGCGAGGCGACAACCCTGTGGCGTGCTTCCTCGACACTGCCAGAGCGCCCGTGTAGAATCTCCCCAATCAAAGTACCTGTTGAATTTGGTTGCGAGTGACGGCAAATAAAGGAAATCATGCGGATTCTCGGCTATTCTTGCAATTCACCCCTCTTTCGTTTATTAGTTGCCGGTCTTCTTTTGGCGGCCTGCACTCCTGCCTACGCCGGTTTGTTTAGCAATGAGAAGCATGATCCCGTGCCGCAGTGGGGGCTGGACGCGGCCAAGACGCCTACCCCCGCCAATGTGAAGGACGCGCCGTCCGTCGTGCTCTTCGACGAGTACGTCGAGACCGTAGACGCGCAGGGCCGCGCCACGGAGCGGGAGCGCGAGGCCATTCGCATCCTCAAGCCGCAAGGCCGCCACGACGGCTGCCATCTCTCTTACGACATCGATGAGAAGATCAACTATTTCCGCGAGTGGACGATTACCGCCGATGGGAAGCAGTTCGAGGCTCAGGAAGGGGACTTCGTTGATGTGGGCGATCCCTATCTCTCCAACTTCCATTACACCGGGCGTACGCGCGTCGTTCAGCCGCCGGCCGCCGAGATCGGGTCCACCATTCTCTGCGAGACCGAGGAGTTGCTTGCGCCCTATCAACAGGAGACGATCTGGGGGATTCAGAGCAGCATTCCCGTAGCGTTTCAGGCGCTGGAGGTCGATCTGCCGCCCGGTCGCGCCCACTCTGAAGCATGGCATAAATTCTCGCCCATCAAACCCGTCGAGGTTGCGCCGAACCACTGGCGCTGGGAGATCAAGGATATGCCCGCGCTGGATCTGCGCGAGCTGAAGTCGGGTCCGCCGCATAGAGTGCTTTTTGCGCGTATGTCGGTGCACTGGGACGACGCCGCCGCAGTTGGCAAGGACGATCAATGGCGCGCCATCGGGCAGTGGGTCACCAAACTCCAGGCCAGCCGCCCCGATCCATCCCCGGAGATTACTGCGCAGACGCAGAGCCTGATCGCCGGAGCGCCGGATTTCTACACCAAGCTCAGCCGCATCACCGAGTACATCCAGAAGAATATCCAGTACTTCATCGTCGAGCGCGGCATCGGCGGCTGGCAGGCGCATCCCGCCTCGGAGATCTTCCGCAACCGCTACGGCGATTGCAAGGACAAGACAACGATTCTGATCTCGATGCTGCAAGTGGCGGGGATTCATGCCCAGTATTTGTCCGTGGACAGCCATCGCGGCTACGTCGATCCGGAGGCTCCCTCGCGCTACAGCAATCACATGATTACGGCCATCGAGATTCCGGCGGACGTGCAGGATGCGCGGCTGAAAGCCATCGTCAAGGCCAAAGACGGCAAGCGCTACCTGATCTTCGATCCCACCGACGAGCGCACCCCGGTGGGCAATCTGCGCTCGGCCCTTCAGGGAAGCTACGGCGTCTTGTCCGCTGGCCCAGCCAGCCAGATCATCGCCCTGCCGGTGCTGGAGCCGGAGACCAACACCGCCGAGTCGAAGGGCGCATTCACGCTGGCGGCGGACGGCACGCTCGATTCCTTTCAGCTTGTAGAACCCTCGGCCCTCGACAAGCCCATCGAACTGCACTATAAGGTGACGGCGCGGCAATACTCGCATCAGGCCGGGCCGCTGCTGCTGGTGCGCCCGCGCGTGGTTGGCAGCTTTGCCCAGCCCTTCGACGACAAGCCGCGCATCTATCCCATCGATCTGGAAGCGACGGGCCGCTGGCGGGATTCTTTTGACATCGCCATTCCCGCCGGTTACACCATCGATGAGACGCCCGACCCGGTCGCCCTGGACCTGGACTTTGTTAGCTACCACTCGACCGTCACGGCCAAAGGCAGCGTGCTGCACTATGAGCGGGAGTACATCGTCCGTCAGGTGGAGATTCCGGCGGCCAGAATGGACGATTTCCGCCGCCTGGAGTCCACCATTCTCTCCGACGAAAAGAACGCCGCTGTGCTGAAAAAGCAGTAGATAGGCCGCGAATAAAGGCCTGTATCAAGTCCAAAGCCAGAAAAGCGGCCCTCCGTGGCTAAAGCCACGTTGATCCTATTAGCCTTACACGGGGTTAAAACCACCGTCTCCCTCCGTTTTGCGATTTTCCGCAGGCTGTGAACTCGTGCGCCTGACTGTTAAGCCTTTCTAATGACCTCAGAAACCACGCTTTTCTCCCCCCTCGGTTAACGGATTCTGAGAATCTCCCGATAAGATGAGGAGCAACTCAGAAGCGCCAAGGGTTGCTCGGATGGGAGACGCGCCGCATGAAGGCCCTCGTCGATGAGCAATGCGTAATCAAGGCCAACTCCCAGTTCTGGGAGCAGATGCTGGCCATGATTCTCGATCCGCTCCCGTTGGACGGTGAGTTTTGCGTAGCGCCCAAGCACGTGCTGGGTGCGGTCAATCTGGGGGGCGTCTGGAAGGGCCGCATCGAGGTCAGGATGACTGAATCTCTGGCCTACCAGGCGACGGCGGCGATGATGATGCAACCGCTGGATACCGTCGCCGAGGCCGACGCGCTGGACGCCACCAAGGAGATCGCCAACATGATCGCCGGGACGATCAAGTCTTCCCTGCCGCGCCCTTGCACCATGACCGTGCCCGAATCGGCTGTGGAGGCCAACGGCTACTGCAGCCCGCCGCAGACTGACGATACGCTGGTCGTGGCCTTCCGCCATGAGAGCGGCGACCTGATGGTGCGGGTGTGGGAAGAAGAGTGTGGGTAAAGCAGGGAACAGGGACTAAGACCAATCGACTGTGCAGACAGCTAGGATGCAATAGGGCCCGGCTTCAGCATTCATTGCGCCGTAGATATGGAATGCCGGATCGAGTCTCTTCAGTGTGGAACACGCGGGAGCATTGCCGCGTAAATGCCGAACGGCAAGCTGCTGATCGAGCCAGCCGACGCAAAGGCCACCGGCTCGAATCAACAGATTTCTTTGACGGTTATTTCCCCAGCAGCCGCACCACGTGATTCACGATAATCAAGTCTTCAGCAGGCGGGATGACGCGGACGGTGACGGGCGAGTTCTCCGCAGAGATGACAGCCGCGCCGCGCACGTTGTTGCGTTGGGGATCAAGAATAATGCCGAGAGCGCTCAGCCCGGCGCAGATTTCCGCGCGCGAGACAATATCGTTTTCGCCGATGCCGCCGGTGAAAACCAGCATATCCAGTCCATCCAACTCGGCCACATAGCTGCCGATCCATTTGGCGATGGACCAGATGAACTTGTCCACAGCTAGTCGCGCCTTGGCATTGCCGTCCTTGATGGCCTCGCGCAGATCGCGCATATCGTTCGATAACTCGCTGACGCCCAGCAGGCCGGCCTTCTTGCTGGCCACGGTCTCCAGCTTGTCGGCGGCTTCGGCGGCGGTAACGCCCGTCTCGGCGATCTTGCGCAAAATGAACAGCAGCACGCCAGGATCGATGTCGCCGGTTCGCGTGCCGCTGATGATGCCGCCGGTCGGCGTAAGGCCCATCGAAGTGTCCAGGCACTGGCCGTCGCGGATGGCGGAGATGGACGCGCCGTTGCCCAGGTGCGCCACTATGAGTTTGTGAGGCACGTTGGGCTGCAACTGGAGGACAATGGACTCATACGAGATTCCATGCGCTCCGTAGCGGCGCACGCCCATCGCGGAATACTCGGCAGGGATGGGCATATGCGTGACCACTTCGGGCATGGTGCGATGGAAGTACGAGTCCAGGCAGACGAAGTTCGGCACGCTGGGAAAGAGGCGCAGCGACTCGCGCATGATGTAGCAGGCGATGGGCGTATGAAGCGGCGCAAAGGCCGTGTAGCTCTCCATCTCGTCCACCAGCGCGGGCGTGATGAGCTGATTCTCCTGCACCGTCGGGCCGCCGCAGACCATGCGATGGCCGATGGCTACCGGGGCGGGAAAGTCGCCGGAGTGGAGAGCGTCGGCTACCAGCTTGAAGGCCACGGCGCGCGTGGGCAGAGCCGGGGTTTGATCGACGAGCTTTTTGCCCGCTGCGTCCTTGATCCAGAACTTGCCCAGATCGGTGCCGATGCCGTCCACCGCGCCCTCGAAGAGCTTGTCGCGCTGGCCATCGCCAGCCTCATAGACGGAAAATTTAATCGAAGAAGAACCGCTGTTCAAAACCAGTACGGGCAAAGATGACATGCGTAAAATCCTTTGAGGTTGGGGCTGAGTGAGTCAGCGAGTTAGTAAGTGTTTGAAAGTTCTGTGGTATCCCACCCTAGCCGCAAAAACAAGAACGCGGCGAGGGTGGGGCACCCAAAGTTTGTGGATTCCCAGGTCTGAAAATGCGGACCTGGGAATCCAGTTCGTCAGCCGGTCAGTTTTGTGGCCAACGCCAGTCTCTTATTTCCGGCAGATCGTCGCCGTTTTCCGCGACATAGAGCTTGTGCCGCTGGATGGCCTCGGAGTACCACTGCTCGGCGGCGTCTGCCTGACCGCGCAGCCGAGGCACGCGCTTCACCGCATCCAGCGCCAACTGGAAGCGGTCGATGTTGTTGAGCACGCACATATCGAAGGGCGTGGTCGTGGTGCCCTCTTCCTTGTAGCCGCGCACATGAAGATTGTCGTGATTGTGACGCCGGTAGGTGAGCCGGTGAATCAGCCACGGATAGCCGTGGAAGGCGAAGACCACGGGCGTCTTCGGCGGGAAGATGCGGTCGTACTCCTCGTCCGGCAGTCCATGCGGATGCTCACTGGGCGGCTGAAGCGCCATCAGATCCACGACATTGACGAAGCGAATCTTCAGGTCCGGCGCCAGAGTGCGCAGCAGCACCACGGCCGCCAGCGCTTCCATGGTCGGCACGTCGCCGGAGCAGGCCATCACCACGTCGGGAGTGCCCTCATCATTCGAGGCCCACTTCCACTCGCCCATTCCTACCGTGCAATGCGCAACCGCCTCGTCGATGGTGAGCCACTGGGGCGCGGGCTGCTTGCCGGCGACAATCAAGTTGATGTAATTCTTGCTGCGCAGGCAGTGGTCGCCCACCGAGAGCAGCGTATTCGCATCCGGCGGAAGATAGACGCGCACCACCTCGGCCTTCTTGTTCATCAGGTGGTCGATGAAGCCGGGGTCCTGATGGCTGAAGCCGTTGTGGTCCTGCCGCCAGACGAGCGAGCTGAGCAGATAATTCAAGCTCGCAATCGGCTTGCGCCACGGGATGTGCCGCGTCACCTTGAGCCACTTGGCGTGTTGATTGGCCATCGAATCGATGATGTGAATGAAGGCCTCGTAGCAACTGAAGAAGCCGTGCCGCCCGGTGAGCAGATAGCCCTCCAGCCAGCCCTGACACATATGCTCGCTGAGCATCTCGACGACTCGTCCGGTCTGCGAGAGATTCTCATCGACGGGCAGTGTCTCTTCCATCCACTCTTTGCCAGTTCCGATGATCGTGTCGCCGAGGCGGTTACTGGCGGTCTCATCGGGCCCAAAGACGCGGAAGTTCTTCTGCTCTTTGTTGGCCTCCATCACGCCATGCAAAAACTGTCCCAGCACGCGCGTGGATTCCACATCCTTTGCGCCGCGTCCTTCGACCTTGACGGCAAAGTCGCGGAAGGAGGGCAGCTTCAACGCCTCCAACAGCAGGCCGCCGTTGGCGTGCGGATTCATGCCCATGCGCCGCCGTCCCTTGGGCGCAATCTCCGCCAGCTCGGCGCGGAAGGCACCCTTTTCGTCGAAGAGTTCCTCCGGCTTGTAGCTGCGCATCCACTCTTCCAGCAGGCGCATATGCTCGGGTTTTTCGCGCAGCTCACTGAACGGAACTTGATGCGCGCGCCAGGTGCCCTCGACCGGCTTGCCGTCCACGACCTTCGGCCCGGTCCAGCCCTTGGGGGTGCGCAGTATCAGCATCGGCCACATTGGGCGCTCCAGGGTTTCGCCCTTGGCCGCGGCCTCGCGCGCTGTCTTCTGAATCGCCGCAATGCGGTCCAGCATGGTGTCAAAGATCGCCGCTGCCTGCTGATGCATGGTCAGCGGATCGTCGCCTTCGAGTGTGAACGGCTCATAACCGTAGCCGCGCATCAGGCTCTCCAACTCGGCGTGCGGAATGCGCGCCAGCACCGTCGGATTGGCGATCTTGTAGCCATTCAAATGCAGAATCGGCAGCACCGCGCCGTCGGTCGCCGGGTTGATGAATTTGTTTCCGTGCCAGCTTGTCGCAAGGGGGCCAGTCTCGGCCTCGCCGTCGCCCACCACGCAGGCCACAATCAGGCTGGGATTGTCGAAGGCCGCGCCATAAGCGTGAACCAGCGAGTAGCCCAGTTCACCGCCCTCGTGGATCGACCCCGGCGTCTCCGGCGCAACGTGGCTGGGAATCCCATACGGCCAGCTAAATTGCCGGAAAAGCCGCTTGATGCCGTCCTTGTTCTGCTCGATGTGCGGATAAATCTCGCTGTACGAGCCTTCCAGGTAAGTGTTCGCCACCAGGCCCGGTCCACCGTGCCCCGGCCCGATAATATACAGCAGATTCAGGTCGCGCTCGCGGATCAGGCGGTTCCAATGCACGTAAAGAAAATTCAGCCCTGGCGTCGTTCCCCAGTGGCCCAAAAGGCGCGGTTTCACGTCGTCCAGGGTGAGTGGGCGCTCCAGCAGGGGGTTGTCTTTCAGGTAGATTTGACCAACAGAGAGGTAGTTAGCGGCACGCCAGTAGGCGTTCATCTTGGCCAATTGTTCCGGGCTCAAGGGAGTTTTGCTCGTTGCTTCGCTCATTCTGCACCTCGCAAGGGGGAAATTGCGTGACACTAAGAGGTTAGCAGCCGAATGGCTAGGTCAGGGTGATAAAAGTCACAACCGGCTGAGACCGCAGTTCATCTGGTGGGACAAATTCTGCTCCGAGGATTCTGAAATGGAACCAAAGTCATAGATAGAACCGGGCAATCACTTTCCATCCGTTCTAGTTCCCCACCAGCTTTCGTTGACGACCCGCGACCCATGAAATTGTAGCGCTGGCCTTCTGGCTGGCTGTAGTGTGGACCTCCTGGTCCATGCTTGATTCTTCTCAGAGCAAGGGATTGCAATCTGTATTCCACTCCCTGTGTATTTACCAAAGTTTCATTTGAGGACTATAAAGTTGCTCCAATTACGCCGATAAAATCTCTGTGATGAACTTCAAATTTATCGATCAGGTCAAGCGGAAATCTGTGGAGTGGCTGAGGCAGGGCGTCTCGCCGCAGCGCTTGGCGCTGACGCTGGCGCTCGGCATCGCCGTCGGCTGCATTCCGGTGTTTGGAGTTCCCACGCTGATCTGCGCGGCGCTGGCCTTGGCGCTCAAGCTGAATCTGCCGGCGATTCAGGCGGCCAATTACGCCGTGATGCCGTTGCAGTTGCTGCTGGTTGTGCCCTTCGTCCACCTCGGCGGGCGGCTCTTCGGCTCGGGCCGCGTTGTGGATGCGGGACTGATGCTGCACGCTCCGTGGACGGCGTTGCTCACACAGGCAGGCGGACTGGCCGGTCAAGCGCTGCTGGCCTGGCTGCTGATCGCCATTCCGGCGGTGGCTCTGCTGACCGCCCTGCTCACCGCACTGCTGCGCCGGGTTTCTGCCCTGACTGCGGCGCAAAACTGAGGGCGGCCTGGACCTTGTGCCTCTGACCGCATGAAAATAATCCATTGGGAAATGTAGCGCCTACCTCCTGGTCCACGTTTGCTCATTCGATTGAAGATCCTCACCCGGTCACGGACCTTGTGATTCGGTAACTGAATACTCTATAGAAACCCATCCTGCCAAAGATCGTAACCCGCATCCCGCACAATAGAACGCCCCAGCTCCGTCTTCGGAACTGGGGCGTCTGAGTCTGCACCTCTGGCACGGGGGTTGACGGCCAGTGATTCAGGGCAGCTTTCAGCCTGTTATCGGATCTGCGCGAAAATTCTTAACGCCGACCTGCGGATGCGTGACCGTGTCCGTCGCGGGTTTCATTCCCCTTGAAATGCGAAACATGATCGACGCGATTTGCCGGCGCACGAGCTTCCCCGCGTTGCGGTCTGGCTCCGGCGTAACCGTGCTCCGGATGAAAGCGGTTATTCACGCGGCCATGGAAGTTATCGTGGCCATGAAACCACGGACCCGTGCCAATGAAAACGCCGCCGGTATACCATTCCGGCCCATAGTAACCGTACGGGGCGCAGTCATACGGAGCCGCGTCATAGTAGCCGTAAGGGCAATCGGGCGCGGCACCAATCTCCACCGCTACCTGCGCTTGCGCCTTGGGCGCGCCCAGCATCAAAAGACATCCCGCAAACAGCGCTACTGCAAAAACTTTGAATCCAGTCATTGAATCTCCTGATTCCTGTCGGGCCTTCATCCAGCGCCCCACTTGTTCTCACCGTAGCAACTGAGATCCTCGCAGTCTGAGCAAATCGGACCAACGCGCAGCTCTCGGAGAATGCGCAAGCGCCCCTCACTCTTGCGGCAAAAACTCGTCAATGATGGGGCACGCGGGCCTTTTCCGTCCGGCGCGCGCGGGGGCTGGTCGGGACGACAGGTTTTGCTGGAGAAGCAGCATTCTGCACGGACGTTGCTCCGCTTGGGGCCTGCGCAGGTGGGTCAAGCCACTTGAGCAGCACGGGCGTCAGCAGCCCTGCGCCCTCGT
>Ga0302140_10001617_pt1 | contig 29447 bp, 25 predicted proteins | sample I_Bog_E1_1_FD_202095 | JGI IMG/M metagenome (GOLD analysis project Ga0302140, IMG submission 202095) | Peat permafrost microbial communities from Stordalen Mire near Abisko, Sweden - I_Bog_E1_1 | ecosystem: Environmental > Terrestrial > Soil > Wetlands > Peat | place: Sweden: Abisko, Stordalen... | reverse complement strand
TACGATATTTTCAAACTGTGGAAAACTTTTGCAGATTATTTCTAATACCCCAATAAAACAATCACTTACGTGACCTATACAAAACAGGATAGTTTCATATAGCGAGACAAGAGGCGGGCGGACCATATGTAACCATTCAAGCTGGGTTGTCCACATCTCGAACTTGAGATGTGCCGGGTGCCCCAAGCCCGGATTTTCGGACCTGGGATGCCTCCTGGTTATTCGAGAAACGCAATCTGCGTTCGTGCAGCGCAAAGCGCCCCGATTCATGGGGACACAATGCCAGTCAGCAAGATCGATCGTCTTGTGTTCCCGATGTCGGACTTCGCCGCGCGCAAAAACTTCAGCGTCGCGCGCAATCCGCCCACTCTGCAAGTCGTTGATGCGCGGCGCATCACACCGCACCGCTTCGCCGCCTCTTCGCTATTATTTTCTTCCAACCTGCCTCCAGCCCTGCTACAATCTCTACGAAATCGAATCCAGGCCGCTGCCTCGTTTCCTGTCAAGAAAAACAGGTCCGCGCCGCGCCTTATCCTTTAGGAGACCCTTCCCATGGCAATCGCCGATGACCGCAGCAAAGCCGTAGAACTCGCCCTCGCGCAGATCGAAAAACAGTTTGGCAAAGGGTCGATCGTTCGGCTCGGCTCCAAAGAGGCGCTCGTCCCGATCGCCGTCATCCCCACCGGCTCCATCAGTTTTGACGCCGCTCTCGGCGTTGGCGGCATCCCCCGCGGCCGCGTCATTGAGGTCTTCGGCCCCGAATCCTCCGGCAAAACCACCATCACGCTGCAAATCATCGCCGAGGCCCAGAAGGCGGGCGGCCTGGCCGCTTTTGTCGATGTGGAGCACGCTCTGGACCCCAGCTACGCCAAAAAGCTCGGCGTGGACATCGACAACCTGCTGGTCTCGCAGCCAGATAACGGCGAGCAGGCCTTGGAGATCACGGAAACTCTCGTCCGCTCTGGTGCCATCGACGTGCTGGTTGTCGATTCCGTCGCCGCTCTGGTTCCCAAGGCCGAGCTGGACGGCGAAATGGGCGACTCCCACATGGGCCTGCAGGCGCGCCTCATGTCTCAGGCGCTGCGCAAGCTCACCGGCACAGTCTCCAAATCCCGCACGGCACTGATTTTCATCAACCAGATCCGCGAGAAGATCGGCGTCATGTTCGGCAACCCGGAGACCACCACCGGCGGCCGCGCCCTCAAGTTCTACTCGTCGGTGCGCGTGGACATCCGCCGCATCGCCGCCATCAAAGACGGCGACACCGTCACCGGCAACCGCACCAAGATCAAAATCGTCAAGAACAAGGTCGCCGCGCCCTTCCGCGAGGCCGAGTTCGACATCATCTACGGCGAAGGCATCAGCAAGGAAGGCGATGTCCTCGACCAGGCCGTGGCCAACAATATCGTCGAGAAATCCGGCGCGTGGTACAGCTATTCCGGCGAGCGCATCGGCCAGGGTCGCGAGAACACCCGCACCTTCCTCAAAGAGAACAAGGAAGTCTTCGGCAGGATCGACACCGAGTTGCGCAAGAAGTTGGGCATAGGCGGCGCAAAAGCTGACATCCCCGAAGTCCCCGCCGCAGGCCCCGCTGAAGCCAAAGAAGCCGTCCGCGGCCGCAAAGGCTGAGGACGGCGCACCCCGGGATGTCCCAAGTCTAGAAATTTTGACTTGGGGCATCCAGTTAACCGTCAACGCGTAGAATCGATGCCTCGACGTAGGTTGTACACTTTGACCAAGTAGATCAACGAAAATTCGGCAAGGTTAGCGCGGTTGGCACTTTAGATTTCAGCTTGACATAGAAAACCGGGATGGGTTCTCGGTCGCCAATTATTAGAAAACTCTAGCTAGAATACGTTGCGCCGATAGATTCCTTAGGTGCAACTCATGATCCGACCCATCACACTCTCCCTAGCCGCCGCGATCGCCCTCAGCGCCGCCTCACTCTGCCGCGCGGGTGAAACCTTCCCGGAGGTTCACAGCGACCCCATCACGGTTCGCATTGTCAGCGGCAAGAACGGGCAGCCTCTCTCCAATCTTCATCTCGTTCTCGTCGGCGGCTATGACCGGAGCGATCTGCACGACCAGTTCTACCGCGAGGAAGTGCTCACCGACCCCTTCGGCAAGGTGCGACTTTCCAACCAGTTGGCCAACCTGCCCTGGCTCCAGGTCTGGGTCAGCAAAATGCCGCTCTGCCAGTCGAATCCGCGCAAAACCAGCTTCAGCGTCGAGCTGATGCGCCGCGACGGCCTTAGCGCGCCCAATCTCTGCGGCCCGGTCACGGCACAGAACGCGCCCGGCACCTTCACGGTCTTTGTGAAAAACCGCGCCAATAAACTCAAAAAAGGTGCGTCAATTACCCTCGGAATGCCGTTCACTTCCGCTCCGATGGCGGCTCAAGCTTCCACACCGGCACAGTTGCCAGCGGCAAAACCCGCTCTCGTGGTAAGTGCACTTGCTGCCGCACCACGTCCAGCGGCTGTGGCTGCATTGCCGGCCGCCCCCGCTGAAGCGCCCGCGGATGATGCGCCGAATGCCGATCCAATCGCTCCTGCGCCGCTGCCCATTTTTCCTGCTGTGAGAAGATCGCTTGTCAAATCAACCAAATCTGTGGTGCATCATCAGGTCAGGCGCATTGCCGCAAAGCGAACCGCGCATCGGGCCAAGCCGGTCCTGGCTGCGTGTTCGGCGCAGCCGTCGGATGCCAAAGCAGAGCCAAAACCTGTGCCCGCCGAACCGACCGCCAAGCTAGATGCAAAGCCAGCGCCTCCAGCCAAAGATGAAAACAAGCAGGCACGGAAGGCGCCGATCAGCGCAGATCATCACTCCAAGCCGTCGGCTGGGCATCGGCTGGCGGTTAGTACGCCCGCGCAACCAACAGCTCCGCAGAAACAGGAGTAGGACGCTTACACCGCTTTACCGCACCATTCCCAGCGTCTCGGTCAGGACAAGAAAACCGCGTGCGGCCCAGCCGATGGGGTCCAGCAGCACGGTTCGTCCATTGAGCAACTCGCTCACCGGCTGACCGCGAAAGTGGCCAATCTGCCGATAGTGGGCGATGAAGTAGAGCACGCGCAGAAAGAGCTTCCAGTTGAGCGGCGCAAAAAACGTGGGCGTAAGCAGCGCCACGCCGCGACCATCCTTGACCTCGGCGGCAAACTCGGCAAAGCTGGCCGCGCGGGTCAGCGCGAGCACGGAGCTGGCCAGAAGCAGGTGACTATCCCCGCCGCCGATCACCGGCTTGCGCACACGCTCGGCCAGTTCCAACACGCGATCATTCTCCGCGCGGCTTCTCATGCCGTTGTACTCCAGTGCATGAATCGCCCATCCGTAGCGGCAGAGCAACTGCTCGGCGGGAATCTTGCGCCCCGGATCTTTGCCCCAGGGAACCAGCGGATGATTGAAGACGACCAGCGCATCGGCGTCCCGCAGCATTTCAAAGAGATCGTCCAAGCGATTCTCTTTGGCAGCCGCTTGAAGATCGGCATGAAGTTGCTCGATGCTGGCAGCGGGCAGCCCGGTCACGCCGATGTGAAAGAGGTAATCGTCAAAGTGGATGGAAATCTCCTCACCCAGCGGATTGCGGTGCGCCTCCTCTGGATGAAGACGCAGCAGCTCGACGCTGCCGCTTACCTCGTCGTGGTCGGTGATTCCCAGATGAACGCCGTGAAAACCAAACTGGGCGGCGCTGGCCGACTCGGTCCGGAAGACATCCTCGACCGAGAGCGGAGAGCGGTAAAAGATGTCGGCGTAGTTTAGATCAGGGATCGCCGCCAGACCAAAGGCCGACTGAAGAATCCCCCGCAGCGGGCGCATAAAGCCGAGCTTGACCACCTCGTTCAGAAACGCCATATTCTCAATCGAGTGCTGGGAGTGATTGTGCAGGGAGACAGCGAAGTCGAACTCTTGCGCCGGATGCGGGCAGCGGCGATAGGCGTAATTCTCGACAATCCAATAATCTGTCGGCATGGCGCAGTCCTCCCCGCATCCAGGATCATACCTTATTGATCCGGCCCTCAAATAGTGTTATCGCTTCCCACTCATTCAGCAATAAACGCTGAATGGATGGGGCACCCACGTGTCAGTATTTATAGGCCGGGTTAATAATCCAACATAGCCGGAGCCAATCTGCGTCCAAAATGGAACAATTGTTCTCTGCGGGCATCTACTATAAAAGAAGGCAATGCGGACCTCTGACCTCCAGATCGAGTCGGAGAGACCGTCTGCCTCAAGAAAGACCTCTGGTCTCTGACCGTGTGATTTTGCACTTCATGATATTGTGTGGTTTCCCACCCATTCACCAGAAAAAAGCGAATGGATGGGGCACAGAGCAGATACCTGATCACGCAGTCAGAGACCAAGCAAGAATGGAGCCGCACTATGAAACCGGGAAGTTTACTTGTTGTAGCACTGCTGATTCCGGCATTTTTCTGCTCTGCGCAAGACAAGCCGATTCAAGACAAGCCGAGCAGCGATCAAGGGACCGACGCGCTGCCCGCGCAGACTGCGGCCACGCCGCCCGCACAGAGCGCCCCCACGCCAGCAGCGCAGGATGCCGCCAAGCAGCCGATGGATGACAGCTACGTTATCGGGGAGTTTGATTCGATCTCCGTCCTGGTCTGGAAAGAAGAGGGATTGACGGACAAGGGTTTGATGGTCCGGCCCGACGGCATGATCTCACTGCCGCTGATTGGCGACATCAAGGCCTCCGGCAAGACGCCCATGCAACTGGCAAAGGATATTGAGGAGCAACTGAAGAAGTTTATTCAAGATCCCAATGTGACCGTGTCTTTGAATCAGGTGAACAGCAAGAAAGTGTACCTGATGGGAGAAATCGGCAAAATGGGGCCGATTATGATGACCCCGGGCATGACTTTGCTGGAGGCCATCGGAACAGCCGGTGGGCTAACACCCTTCGCCAACACCAAAAAGATCTATATCTTGCGCACCGTGGGCGGCAAGCAACAGAAGATTCTTGTCCAGTACAAGAAAGCGCTGAAGGGCGATCTTTCGCTCAATCTCACTCTGAATCAGGGGGATACGATTGTCGTTCCGTAGGGCTGCCCAGAGGACGCTGAATCTGACACTGGTGGCGATTCTTTATCTCGCCAGCGCAGCGATCAGAGCGCAAGAAGCTCCGGCAACGACCGGCGCTGCCGGTTCTGTCGGCCTGGCGGTCAGCGGAACTTTGCACTATGACTTGCGCTATTCCGAGACCTCGCAGATCGATGGGCCTCAGGGAAGCCAGCAGCAGAGTGTCATCTCCGGCGACGCCAGCTACGCGGATACCAGCAAGCGTTATCCGTTCAGTATGCAATACGGCGGAGGTTACGGTTGGGTTTGGGCCGGTTCGCCCTCGGCGGGCAATGTCTTTCAGTCCCTTTCTCTTTCACAAGGTGCGGTCTGGCGCAGTTGGAATTTGTCCGCCAACGACAGCGTCAGCTATTCCTTTCAAACTCCGACGACAGGCTTTTCGGGAGTTCCTGGAACCGGAGAACCGATTGGCGGGACCGGTTCCACTAAGGTGCCTGACCAAACCATTCTGACTGTGAATACGCGCTCGCTGGACAACTCTACGACGGCCTCCCTGGGGCATCGGCTCAATCAAGCGACCACGTTGAGCTTTGGCGGTTCGGCGACCGAACTCTACTTCCTCGACAATAATGGCCAGGATACAAACTCGCTGGCCGCGAATGCGAGTCTCTCCCGCCGCCTGAATGCGCACAACTCGGTGTCGGGATCGTATTCATTTTCCCGCTTTAATTTCGGCGGAACCGGCGCATCTCAGACCAATCCTCTGCAAGTCAGCTATAGCCAGGCCAGTTCCTTGCAGTTGGGTTTCAACCGTCAATGGAACGCGAAGATCAGCACCAGCGGATCGATTGGGCCACAGTGGATTTCAAGTTCGAACAGCGCCCTCACGCCCTCTTCTGTAAGTTACTCCGCCAACGCCTCGGCCTCGGAGATGTTCAAGTTTGGGAATGCGAGCATCTCTTATAGCCATGGAGTCTCTGGCGGGGCAGGATATATGCTGGGAGCTGAAAGCGACACGGTTAGCGGCAATTTTTCCCGCGCGGTGGGCAAGGAAATGACCGTTGGAGTGACGGGGTCGTATATGCGCACCTCCGCGCTGATTGCCGAGAAAATGATTTTTGACGCGCAAGGCACTTACTATTGGGTTCCACTGAATATCACACCGTCAACCAACGCCAGGTACGGTGGAGTGCAGGCTACGCGCAGGCTGGGCAGGTACTGGAATGCATTTGCCAATTACACGGTCGTTGACCAAGCATCCAATGAGCAGGTTACGGTCGCCAATACACAGTGGGGTTACCAAACGAATATCCTCAGCGGACTCTCGCAAGTAATCGGCTTTGGCATCGGTTACTCGCCGCGGGATATGCATTTCAAGAGATAATCGAACAAGGAGGCTTATGCTCGGGCATCGTGAATTCGCTCTAGAAGACTATACGGACATATTGAAGCGGCGAGCCTGGATGATTCTGGTCAGCTTGATCGGGTGTTTGGGGATCAGTCTTGTCATCTGCCACTTTCAGCCTGCCCAGTATGTGTCGCAAACGCTGGTGCTGATTGAACAGCAGAAGGTTCCGGAAGATTATGTGAAGCCGGTTGTCAACGAAGACCTGAACGCGCGTCTGGCGTCGATGAAGGAGCAGATTTTGAGCCGCTCCCGCATCGAGCCGATTATCACGCAGTTCAACCTTTATCCCAGAGTCGCCAATATGGACGACAGGGTGGACTTGGCCCAAAAAGCGGTTGGAATCAATCCGATCGCCAGCGGACAGCAGGGACGCGAAATGCCAGGCTTCTTTATCACCTTCAAGGCTCAGGACGCACGCACCGCACAGCAGGTCTGCGGCGAGATAACGTCGCTGTTTGTCAGCGAGAACCTCAGTGCGCGAGAACAGTCGGCAGAAGGCACGACAGACTTTCTCCGCCAGCAATTGGTGGACGCAAAGAGAAACCTCGACGAGCAAGATGGCAAACTGGCGGACTTCCAGCGTAAATACCTGGGCAGGCTTCCCGAACAGGAACCCAGCAATGCCAGCACCCTTCAGGCATTGACTGCCCGGCTGGACGCGATTACACAGACGGTGAGCCGTCAGCAGCAGGAGGAAAGCTTCCTCCAGGCCATGGTCACCGAGCAGTCACAAGCCTCCTCCCGCATTGACGCGTCCACGGGAAACTCGCCCACTACACTTCAGACGCAGCTCAAGGATGCTCTTCAGTTGCAAAAGGAAATGGAGGGAGTTTATACACCGAACCACCCGGACGTGGTCGCCATCAAACGCAGGATCGCCAATCTAAAGGCAGAAATCGCGCACGACACAGTGGCTCCGGCCAAAGATGAAACATCTGTCAACTCCTCCGATTCACCGCAGTTGAAGCAGCTCAAGACACAGCTTCGCGTCGTCAGAATGTCGATGGCCGAGACCAAGCAGGAGCAGGCCGGAATCACGCAGCAGGTTAAAGCCTACGAGGCCAAGATCGAATCAAGTCCCATGGTTGAGGAAGAGTACAAGGATATTACGCGCGACCATGAAACGGCTCAGCAGTTCTATAACACCCTGCTCAGCAAAATGAATGAATCCACGATGGCTACCGCCCTTGAGCATCGTCAGCAAGGCGAGCAGTTCCATGTTATGGATGCTCCCAACCTCCCTGAATCACCCATCTCTCCCAAGAAAAGCATCTATACCGCCGGCGGTTTGGGAGCAGGGCTAGCCTTGGGGCTTCTGCTTACCGTCTTCTTTGAATACCGCGATCCCTCCTTGCGGAACGAGTCCGACATCTGGGCCTTTACCAAACTGCCCACACTGGCCGTCGTTTCGTACGTCAAGACCCTGGAAAAGTCTAAAATGGACCGCCTTCGTGAAAGGCTCAAAACCTTGTTTTCCAGAAGCCCTAAACCGGCGGAAAGCGTGCATAACTAACGATGTATAGATCCTTCTTCGGCCTTCGAGCACAGCCCTTCGGCGCCAGTCCTGACCCGCGGTTCCTCTTTCTGAGACCGCAGATCAAGGAGACACTGGCGTGCCTGCAATACAGCATTGCGGCACGCAAGGGATTTGTGGTCCTGACCGGAGAATCGGGGACAGGAAAGACAACTCTGCTCAAGTCCATGTTGAGCACCTTCACCAAGAAGCGCTTTTCCACTTCGTTTGTCTTCAATCCGCGCCTGGATGTACTCGACTTTCTGGAATTTGTGCTCACGGATTTTGGCATTCCGCTCAAAACGCGCACCAAATCCAGTATGTTGATGCAACTCAATAGCTGGCTCATTGAGCGTTTCCGCACACAGCAAATCTGCGTCATTATCGTCGATGAAGCACAAGACCTTTCCTTGGATCTGCTGGAAGAGATTCGCCTTCTCACGAACTTGGAAACCTCCTCAGAGAAACTGGTGCAGATTGTGCTCTCCGGCCAGCCTGAACTGGAGAAATCGCTGCTTGACCCCAGCATGAACCAGTTGCGCCAGCGCATTTCAAACTGGTGCAAGACACAGCCGCTCACGCGCGAGGAAACGCACGATTACATCAACAAGAGATTGCACATTGCGGGAGCCGCTCAGCCGGTCTTTCTGCCCGCGGCAGCCGATCGCATTTATCATTACTCCAAGGGCATTCCCCGCGTCATCAATCTGCTCTGCGAACACTCTCTGGTCAACGCCTTTGTAGAACAGATCAAACCTATTCCAGAAGATATTGTCGAGGCGGCTGGCTTGGAGCTTAATCTGGTCGAGCATCCCTATACGCTTTCAGTTCCGGCGATGCAATCTTCCATGAACCGCGGCCCGCAAGTCAACACGCTCCACTCCACCACGCCCGCGACCAGCGGTACGAATCTCCCGGAGGATATTCAAGAATGAGTCGAATCTTCGATGCACTGCAAAGAGCGAATCTGAAGACGGACGCTTCTCAAGAAGCCGATTACCCGGCGTTCATCGAACCCGTCGCCACTACAGATGAAGTTCAGCAGCCTCCCATTCAGCAGGAGGGCCTTCTGGAGATGATCACCCTGCATCCCTGGAAGCCCGCCCTCGACTCTCTTCCCACCCTTGGAGAACGCGGTGAAGGGATTGAGCAGTTTCGCAGCCTGCGCACGCAAATCTATCAATTTCGCGATCAGGCGCCGCTTAAGAGTATCCTGGTCTGCAGCGGATTGCCCGCGGAAGGAAAAACGTTTGTCGCCGCCAATCTGGCTATCAGTTTGGCGCGCAACCGGAACCACACGGTTTTGCTGATTGACGCCGACATGCGTAAATCATCACTGCATAAGCTCATTGGTGCCCCTTCGACGCCAGGCCTCGCGGAGTATCTTGGCGGCACCGCTCAGGTCAGTGAGATCATGCAGCGCAACCAGCACTCCCGCATCCATATCCAAGACCGTCCCTGGCAGTTTCCTGAACTGACGTTTATTCCCGCCGGCGAAGGCGGAGACCACTCCTCGGAACTTGTCGCCAACCACCGCTTTGAAGAATTGCTGTCAACGCTATCGCCCTATTTTGACTGGATCATCATCGACTCTCCGCCGATCCTGCCCGTCGCCGATTCAATCGATCTGGCGCGCGTTGCCGATTCCGTCCTGCTGGTGGCTCGCGCCGCTCGAACGCCCTACAATGTCGTGCAGCGCGCTCAAGCCGCTTTCTCCAAATTCCGCATCCTCGGTTTCGTGCTCAACGCCTCCAAGAAGGCTCCCCACTCCGGCGCGTATTACTATTACGGGAAAAAAGATGCAGGTAGCGGATCGTACGAAAGAAAGGGTTAACGGTCGCTCTGGATGATAAGACTCTTCAATGTGTACTATCCAACACGGAATATAGTATTGCTTTGCTGTGAATTGCTGCTCGTGGCTGGCGCATTTCTGACGGCCACCTCTATTATTGTCCAAGATCCGTATATTGCCCTGTTCTATGAAAATGGATTGCTTAAAATTGGCGGCGTCACCGTCATGACGATGTTGCTCACCTATTACTTTGATCTGTACGGTCCACGGCGCACCTCGGCCGGCTGGGAGGTTTACTTCCCGCTCCTGCTCGTTCTCAGTGTACTGTCCTTTATTTTGGCCGGACTGGTCTTTTTCTTCCCTGATCTAGACATCGGCCCCAATGTGCTCGTCATCGGCGTTTCCATCTTGGCGGTCTATCTTTTTCTATGGCGCTGGGCCTACGAGTGGATTCTGGATTTTCCCATCTTTCGCGAGCGAGTCTATGTCCTGGGCAGCGGTGAAAGAGCCCACGCCGTGGTCCAATTGCTGCGCGAAAGCCGGGGCGCAGGCATGGAGGTCATTGGTTGGAAGGGTGAAGGTGAGACTCCTGGCGGGCTGGATCGCTTTGCGGCAGAGTTGCACACCTTCTGCCAGTCCAAACCCAGCATTGACCGTGTCGTTGTCGCCATGGAAGACCGTCGCGCATTGATGCCGGTGCGCGAACTTCTTGATCTGCGCGTGCGCGGCGTTCTCATCGAGAATGCCAGCACGTTACAAGAGAGGCTCTCCGGCAAACTACCTCTGGACGGACTCAATCCCAGCACATTGATCTTCACCGACGGCTTCCGCATGAGTCCGTTGCAGCAGCTCTTCCGCCGTTTGCTCTCCTTTGCCGTCTCCTTCACAGCGCTTCTGATTTGCCTGCCCTTCATCCCTTTCATCATTCTTGCGGTACGCCTTTCCTCGCCCGGTCCCATCCTTTTCAAGCAGACGCGCGTCGGGCAGAGCGGACGCCTCTTCACCGCGCTCAAATTTCGCACCATGCGCGAGGACGCGGAGTCCGGAGGAGCGGTCTGGGCCTCCAAGAATGATCCCCGCGTCACCCGCGTCGGCGGCTTTATGCGCAAGACACGGCTGGACGAGATTCCGCAGCTGTGGAATGTGTTGCGCGGCGAGATGGGCTTTGTCGGCCCGCGCCCGGAGCGTCCCGAATTTGTGCAGTGGCTCAGCCAGGAGATTCCCTACTATGACCTGCGCCACATGATCCGCCCCGGAATCACTGGCTGGGCGCAGGTGCGCTACCGCTACGGCGCCAGCCTGGAAGAGACCAAGCACAAGCTCGAATACGATCTCTATTACATCAAGCATCAGTCGATCGGACTCGACCTGCTCATCATGTTCGAGACCATCAAAACCATCATCCTGCGCAGGGGTGCCCAGTGAGATTTGTCTTTTGGCTCTCTCTGCTGGGCGTCTTCTATTCTTACCTCGGATATCCTGCGCTGATTTGGCTCCTGGCCCGGCTGCATCCCCGCCCCTGGATCTGGCGTCCAATCTCTCCCGCCGTCAGCATCGTGCTGGCCGTGCACAACGGCGCAGCGTTGCTCCCGCGCAAGATTCAACACCTGCTGGAACTCGATTACCCCAACATCCAAGAGATCATTCTCGTCTCGGACGGCTCGACCGACGGCACCGCTGAGATTCTTGCCCCGCAGCAGCATCCGCGCCTGATCTCGATCATTCTGCACGAGCACGGCGGCAAAGCCGTCGCCATCAACGCTGGCATGGCGCGAGCCACCGCCGAGGTGATCCTATTTGTGGACATACGGCCGGAGATTGCCCCCGGCGCGATCCAGCAACTGGTGGGCAACTTCGCCGACCCTACGGTGGGCTGCGTAGCTGGCGAACTGATTCTGCGCCAGGAGAGCCACGACCATGCCTCCGCAGCCGTCAGCAGCCTCTATTGGCGCTATGAAAAGTGGATTCGCAGCAATGAATCGACCTTTGGCTCACCGGTCGGCGTTTATGGCGGATTCTACGCCGTCCGCCGCGCAGCCGCAGTGCCGCAGCCCGCCGGGATCATCCTGGACGATATGTTTCAGCCGCTTTCCATCATCCGCCAAGGCTACCGTTCGGTTCTCGATCCACAGGCCTTCGTCTATGACACTTGGCCGGAAAAGATTGGAAAGGAATTTCATCGCAAGGTTCGCACGCTGGCTGGCAACTTCCAGCTCTTTCAGCTTGCGCCCTGGACGCTGACGCCGCGCAATCCCGTCCTCTTCCAGCTTCTCTCGCACAAGGTCACTCGCCTCATTGCGCCCTATCTGATGATTTCGCTGTTGGTCTCTACGCTGGCGCTTTCCGCCGCAGCGCCGTTCTATGCGGCATTCACCGGATTGCAGATTATCTTCTGGGCTTTGGCGGCAGCCTCGCTGAGCGGTAAAATTCCCGTTCTACATCGCGCAGCGGCTCCGGCCGGCGCCATGCTGGTACTGCTTGCGGCAGCCGTCGCAGGACTCTACAAATTTCTTTTCACGCGCGAAGAACTTTGGAAGATTTGGAACTCCGCCCCCACATCACGGCAATCACATTTGAATCTTTGAAGGGTACGAGCTTTAGCTCGTACATCAAAATATGCGCTGGAACCGGGCTTTAGCCCCTGAGGGAATCGAATGCTTATCCTCACACTAAAGCGATTAGGCGGGTGTAGAATCCCCTTGAAGGACTCACGTTCGTGAGAGGAGCATCCGATCACTATGTCTCATAAAAAAACTCTGGTTATCTCTCTGCTTGCCATCGCGGTCATTGTGGCCGGATACATCCTTCACAACCGCATCTCCAAGGTCAGAGCGGCCAAGCTGGAACATATCGCCGCGCCCGCCGGTTTGTTTCCGCCGCAGTCGATCTGGACCCAGGACATCAGCCAAGCTCCTCTCGACCCGCAATCCTCGGAGATCATCTCCTTCCTGGCCGGCGCAGGAGGCTGGGGAAACGGCAGGATGCAAGTCGATTTGAGCCTCAGGGTCTTGCAGGCCAACGCTTCCACGCCCTTTGTTCCCTTTCAGAAAGCGCCGGGGTTTTATGCCGCAGATTCAGACGTGGTTTCAACCTTTCCACTCCCGACAAATGGCGGCATCGAGGGACAACCCGGTTACCAGTGCGATATTAGCGAGCAAGACTGCCACTTGATTGTGGTGGACCGCGACCATGGCAAGCTCTACGAGGCTTATCAGGCTAACTATGAGGAAAATGTTTTGAGCGCGGTCTTTGTCGCGGTTTGGGATCTTAATCGCGTCTATCCGCCCTCAGGCCGAGGAGATCAATGCACCAGCGGGGACGCTGCGGGCTTTCCGATCGCTCCTCTGCTTTTCAATGCCGACGAGATAGCTTCTGGAAGCATCAACCACGCGATTCGCTTCATTTTGCCGAACGATAGAATTCGCGCAAAGGTCTTTGTTCATCCTGCTACCCATGCCGGCCATCCGACGGGACCGATGATCGCCCCGCCCATGGGCGCGCGCTTGCGCCTGAAGGCGTCCTATGATCTCTCCCGCCTCACGCCCGCTGCGCAGATCGTGGCGCGCGCCATGCAGAAGTACGGCATATTTCTCTCCGATGGCGGAAGCATCGCCCTCACCGCCCAGAGCGACGCCGACACCAAGGCCAAGTACTCCGATTTGGACTTCGGCTCACACGATCTGCAGGATCTGAAGGTGACGGACTTCGAGGTTCTTCCGTTGGGAGTGGCGATCCATGTGACCGACGAATGCACGCTGAACAAGTGACAAGTATCAAGTCGCGCCGTAGGCGCAATGGTTGGCGGTGGGTTACCTGACACAATGAACGAAGTTTCGCAGTTTTCTGCGCCGTAGGCGCAATGGTTATTAGCCCCGTGCTTTAGCGTGGGGTTGGCAAGCCCAACAACAGGCCGGAGTCCCGTAGGGACGGTGCAAGAGATGCTATTGCCCCGCCCTCGGTCGCGTGGCAACAGCCAAGGATTATTTGATTCTATGGATCACGTTCAAACTGCGCGTTCTCCCCGGTTTGCGAAGGCGCTTGCCTATGTTGCCGACCATGCCTTTCTGTTTTTTTGCCTAGCCCTGGTCATAAGCGCAGCCTGCAAGCTGCTCTCGCTTCATTCGCGCGAGTTATGGCTGGACGAAACCTACTCCGCGTTCATCGCCCACCTTCCCTTCGCGCAGCTTTCCAGCCATCTGACGGGAGAGTATAACCCGCCATTCTACTATCTGCTCTTATGGCTTTGGACCCGGTTGGTCGGCGATGCGCAGGGTCAACTTAGGCTCTTCGGCATCATTATAAACATCTGCGCGATGGCGGGAATGTATCTATTGGCCCGGCGCATCTTGGGAGAGCGCTTCGGCGCGCTGGCCGCGGCCCTCTTCGCTTTCTCGCCCATGTTATTCGTCTATTCGCTGGAAGTGCGGAGTTATATGCTCTTCATTCTGGCTTTCATCGGTCTTCTGACGGCGCACTGGGCACTCGCCATTCAGCAGAAAGAAGAAAAGTGGCTGATTGTCACTTATGCTGTGCTGGCGGCCCTGCTTTTTTACATCAACTATATCGGCGTCTTCGTTCTGATTGGGCTTTGCCTTCATTGGATCTTGGCCGTGGGCTTTGATCAGCGTCGCATTGTCAGGCTCGTCTCTGCGGGATTGCTGACCATTCTGTTGATTGCTCCCGGAATATCGCCTCTGCTCTATCGCAATTCCCTCAAGCATGAATTGAACCAGGCGCGGGAAGCCAGCCATGATAACTCCAGCGCTCTCTCTTACGGTGCAGCGGATCAGAAATCTTCCGCAGTGCGCGGATTAGCCAAGAGCTCAGCCGCCATGGCGGGATTTTATCCTGCCTCCTCGCCACTTCTTCTATTGCTCTGCGCGCTGCCATTGTCTCTGGCGCTGGCCGGTGCTATCTATTTTGGTCTTGCCAAGGGCGACGAGCTTTGTCGGCTCTTCGTCGTGATGGCGTTGGCCCTTGGGGTTGGAGCCATCGTTCTGCATCTTTCGGCCACCCGCTATCTGCTTCCGCTGGTTCCATTACTGGTTCTCGCCGTAGCCCGCGCCATCCAGCAAGCCAGCACTAACTCCCGCTGGCGCGTGGCGTCTCTTTCCGTTGCGACCTTGATTCTTTGCCTGTACGCCGCCGGATTCTTCCGCCAGACATTCATACACCACGGGCGTCCCTGGCAAAACCTGGTTAGCGCTGTTCAGCATAACTCCCAATCCGGAGATACTGTCGTTTTCGACGCGCTCTACGCGCAGGTTCCATTCGATTACTTTGCGCGCCAAGTGCATTTTAGCCCGCACGAAACGGGCTTCCCGCTGTCAATCTACGATTGGTGGAGCAAGCAGAAGAATCAAGCCTGGGGAGGGCCGGTGATTCTGCACGCCGATCTGGATGATTTCCCCGCGCGCCTCGCGGCCTCCGATGCAAAGACGCTACTGATTGTTCGGTACGAGACTTATTACTACGATCCGCAGGATGCGCTGCTCGCGCGCATGCGTCAATTGGGCAAGGTTGAAGAGATCAGCCTTCCACCAGACCCGGACGCAACCAGCGAGGATGAGTCGCTTCGTCTCTTCCGCGTTACAGCCCGGCAATAGTGGCCGTAGCTCTAGTACCGTGACCGCTTGATTTCGTAATCATAACCACGAACATTGGGTGCCCCAGGTCTCGATTTTGAGACCTGGGTAGGTAACAATTCAAACAGTCAAGGTACTAACTCAGGCCGGACTCTTGCGCCGAGCGCGCGGCGTCTCGCGGTATAGGTTCATGTAAGTATCGGCCATCGCCTTCAGAGTGAAGCGCTCGTGGAAGGCTGCAATCGCATTGCGGGAATACTCGCCGCGCTCGGCCTCCTGAGCCGCCATCCGGACAATCGCGCTTCCCATTGCCTCCGCGTCCATCGGCGGAACGATGATCCCCGCGCGTGCCAGTTGCACCACCTCTGCCATGCCACCCACATCGGTGACAATGGATGGCAATCCGATCGAAAAGGCTTGCAAGAGAGAGATCGGCAACCCTTCAGACCGCGAGGACATGATAAACGCATCGGCCGCAGAGAAAAATGGCGTCACATCCAACTGCTGCCCCCAGAAGGTAACATGAGTAGTTATGCCTAACTGCGCGGAAAGCTTTTCCAGACTATTTCGCTCGCTGCCGTCCCCTACCATCCAAAGCCGCAAATCCGGACGCAGAGAAAGCGCGGCCTGAAAGCCATTCAGCAACAATGCGTGGTTCTTCACAGGCTCCAGACGGCCAACGTACACCAGCGTAAATCCGCTCTTAGTAGGCCAAAGATATTTGCTTGCACGGGCCAGCGGAAGCGCTCCGTTATAAACGCGCGCAATCTTACGCGCTGGAATGCTATGCATCTGTTTGAGGTTAGTTACTGTTGCATCGCAGATTCCCGCAACCCAGTCGCAGCAGCTTGCGGCAACGCTGTACTTCAACTCACGGACCAGGCTGCGGGGCGGCGCCACCAAGCTGTGGCGGGTTGAAAGAATGCTGGGCACGCCAGCCATCCGTGCAGAGATTCCAGCATAAATGGAGGGCGTTGGATTATGAAGATGAACCACGTCCGGACGAAGCTCTTTGAAGATACTGTAAAAATTGCGCGCCGAGTCAGTTAGATGCCGACCAATATGCGCACGAACGGTAAAGCCTTCCTTCCGCAGTTGTTCGCCGAGTGGGCCGAGCGTGAGAATCGCGTAGACGCTAGGGTCATGGCCGTCTTCCCGCTGCAACCGGCAGAACTGCGCGACAAGCGTCTCAGCTCCTCCAACCTCCATGCTGTCCACTACGTGTGCAATCTTCATCCTAGCCATCCGATACTTCAGCGGAGCGTCAGTGCGTCATATTCACAGTACGAAGCATGATGTACATGACCAGCACCAGCACCACCGCCAATACAGCGGAATAGGGCACAGTGCGGGCAAGCGACAGGCGCGGACCAATCATGCCGCGTCGCAGTGCCATCTCGTAGACCACCTCTGCCATCCCTCCCAACAAGAAAAGCGTCAGGATAAATGCGCGTGAAAGAAACCAGCCAGTAACAAAAAATCCCGTGAGCGACAATAGAAGCAATAGTCCCAGACGATTGACCTCTGCTTTATCGATTGTTTCAAACTTTCTGTTCGTTAGCGGGTTGGTGTTTTCCTCAAGCTGAATAGGATCTGCCTCGCGGACCTTGTCCGGAGAAGCAATTACCAAAATATTTCTCATCGCCGGAAACAGAAACATACACCAAAAGAACAAGCCAAACGAGCCGAGTTCCGCCGCGCAAACCACAAGGGAGTTATGTGCCGTATGACCGCACCCATTGCAATAGTCAGGAAAATTACCGGATCCCACTCCAAAAACCGGATGAAACTTCAAGATCTGCAAACCCTCGCCCCAAAGTTCGGTGCGATCCGATCCAGTCTCGGTGGAAATTCCCCGCCCACCTGTAAAGTGCATTGCCATGGACGCTGCGAAAATGCCAACCCCCAGCAACAGTGCGGGCACAGTGCCGATCCGGCGTCGACCAGCGACAATTATCATCGCCATCAATGCCAGCAGCGCGCCGCGGGAATGTGTCAAGTATGTGCCATACAAAAGCAAGCACATTGGAAACAAAACAAGGCCGATGTTTCGGAGGCTCTTCTTGGGCTTCCAAAAAAAGAATACCAAAGGAATTACGCAAACCAGTAACTGGCCAAAGTCATTCGGATCATTGATTTCTCCCAACCCCCTGAGACGGAGAATCATTCCTCCAGTGTCGTTCTCCATTGCAACCAGATAAGAACTACTTGAGATTTCAGGTTGCTGTATTGCGCTATCAGGAATCCCGTGCCTTAACTCGACATACCCGTTCGCGATTACAAACAGGCATACAAACAGCAACATGAATGTGAGGATATTCAAACACTTCTTTGTGTTGCAATGAATGCATACTAGAAAGTAGGCAAAAGCGCTCGGTATAAATAAAAGTACGTCATCCATAGCACTTCCGAACGAATGCTGTGTAAAAAGTTCGGAAAGAAATATCGCAAGTGTCAACCCTATCACAGCCAGGGATTGCGGCGTCTTCATAACAATAGATCCAGCAATCCGTGGAATGGATATGACAACAACCAGCACAGCAAGAATCAACTCAATCCGTATGGCAGCCAGCGGCCCGAAGACTGTGGCCGGCGTGAGATAGTACGTCACGAAATATAGAAGAGTTATTAAAAAGCCCATGTGGGATTGTCCGCGCGCGATACAACATCTGATTGTAACAAATACGCAAATGGCTTGAAGGCCGATGATAGACTTCTTGTAGAGCGCAGCCAGGAAGCTTTCATGGCCTGGCCGTCTTCAAGACGGTTTGGAGGTAATGGGAACTTCCCTTCAGAAACCTGCACTCGACCAGATGCCACATGAGAAACCCCGCAAGGCCGATGCTGGAGACCCCGGCCAGCAGATAGAGCGCAGGATTCATCCTGTCAACCCCAAATGAGATCAATGTCTGCAAGATAGGCCAATGGACGATGTACACTCCATAGGAAAAATCTCCATGCTTTGAAAAGTTGCCAAAATAACGCCAGAATCCAAAGATGAATACGACCCCGGAAATCCAGACAACATCCAGGTTGCCTGCCGTAAGCCAATGGTCCAGAATAAACGCGCCTATAGTAATGCATAGAATCGTTCTGAAATGCGATGTCAATTGCTCAAAATATTGAAATAGCAATATCCCCGCGCAAAAATATAACAGTTGCGCAGGAAACTGGACCACCAGCTTTGAATAAATTGTATCCGCTCCATTTTGCAATTCGACGTTGCCAGCCCTGGCCATCGAATCCAGCGCGATAAAACCATACTTCCAACAGCACGAAAGGGCGATGATCGCGCCTATAATCTTCTTACTTCCAAAGCGGTTGCACAAGTAATGCATAAGCGGAACAAACAGATAGAAGGCTACTTCAATTTTGAGTGTCCAGAGCGCTCCATCCACCGGTGTACCAAGATTCGAAGTAAAAACTCCAGGAAGCGCGGGTGCAAGGAAATTCAGAAAAACAAGGTTGGCTCCCAAGTATTTCCAGAAACCCGCGTCGAAATACTCCCAGGCCGGAAGTGTGCTTAGCGGCCATAGCGCGAGCGCCGACAAGACGATCACGGTAAAGTATGCGGGATAAATGCGCCGGAATCGCTTGTCCAAATAAGAGCGAAATGATGAGGACCGGCTATAACTTCGATAGATAAGCAGACCGCTGATGACAAAAAACGCCCGGACTGCAAAATGTGGAGATAGGTAACGTTCAAATACTTCGAAGGTGGCCAGTCCAGACAGGGCGTAGACATGAAACAAGGCAACAATGGACGCCAGAATCAGGCGCAGACAGTCCAAGTTGTTCTTGTTGAAGTCTGTGCCGACTTTCACCGTCGCGCCCCCCAGCATGATTGATATTGAATTGAAAAGGATATTATTGCATCTTTTTGCAGTCACTTGTTCGGATGGCAGAGTGCGGAATGAAGGGGTTCAGGCCACACAATCTTCGGCGTCACGCGATCACCACTACTCGCACATCCGCCAAGAAGCTAAACGGCAGGCTGCAACGTCCATTGAGAACGTCACACTTACGCTACATATCGTCACACATGTACAAGTGAAAGAAAACGTCGACGATGAACGTCGGCACAACCTACATAAACTTAAAGACTTAATGGTCGGGACGGGCAGATTCGAACTGCCGACCCCTCGCACCCCAAGCGAGTGCTCTACCAGGCTGAGCCACGTCCCGACACAATTGAGCCAGCTCACTCGGAGCCGACATTGGGGTCTCCATTAGTTTACACGAGACGGGCCAGCAGCGCTTGCACCGGCGAGAGAATCCTCCGGGAATTGCCAATCGGCAGGACGCATGCTCTGTGTCTCTCAGTGCGACGGCGGAACGAACTGATCGGGCATTCCAAGGCCTTCACCAAAGAAAAACTGCTCCATCTGCTCGCAAAGAAAGTTCTGCGCCTGCGGGGTCCAGGGCTGCAGGCGATACTCATTCAGCAGCATCTTCTGCCGGTCGACCCACTCGCTCCAGGCTGCCTGCGAAACATTCTTGAAGATCTTCTGGCCAAATTCCGAGTCGAATGGAGGCTCCTCAAGCCCCTCCATCTCCTTTTTGTTGCGAACGCAAAAAACTGTGTGTGCCATCCGTCATGCTCCTGATCTCATTGTATTGGATCGCGCTTTACCGCGCCCAGCGGAGAAGATGCTCACCTGAGCTATTGTGACCAGCCAGGTTCTCTCGGCATGGTTCATCATTTGATTGGCGATAAGTCGGCTTCCCCTGACCTCGCAATTACCGGCCGTGCAGCCACGTCCCAAAGGAGCCACGATGTCCGATTCGAATCCATCCGGTCTCTCCGACAACGCCGCTGGCGGCCTTGCCTACATCACCATCGTCCCGGCTATCGTTTTCCTGATTGTCGCGCCCTTCAAGAGCAGTTCGACTGTCCGCTTCCACGCTTGGCAATCGATCTTTTTCTTCGTTGCTTGGGCTGTGGTCGACATTCTTGTCGGGGTGGTGCAGAATCTTGTTCCGTCCACCGTATTCCTGACCTTGACGGTTCTGCAATTGGTGGGTCTGGCCTTCTTCGTCGTTCTGGTCATCGTCTTTGTCAGCGCCTTCAACGGCAAACTCATCAAGCTGCCGATTATTGGCGGTCTGGCGGAGAAACAGGCCAACCGGTAAATCTGGACAAGCATCCTTGCCCGTGTTTTGTTCAGCATCCGTGTACAGTCAAAGTAACCCGCAATAAATGCTGCCAGTGCTGAGCTAAAAAATCAGCGCCGTTTACCTCTTTTGCCCAGCTTTTTCGGCGGCCTGAATTTGGGCCGGGGGGTGTCTTTGCGTTTGCTTTTGCGCGGTTTGGGCGGCTCGGGCCTTTTACCGGTCAGTTGGATGCCCTCTTCCACGATCGAGAATTGCAGCTTGCGCTCATGCGCCAGAATGCGGTCCAGGATCACCTGCACGCGGTCGCCTGCGCGGAAGCAGCGCCCATTGCGCTCACCTATGATCTCGTGCGTGTTCTCGCGCCAGGTATAGCGGTCGTCGCGCAGGCTGTCGATGGGCACGAGGCCCTCGACAAAGAGGTCCGTCAACTCAACAAAAAGGCCGTACTTGGCAGGATTCAGCACCAGCGCCGAGAACTCCTCGCCGACGCGGTCCTGCATGAAGCGCACCTTTTTCCACTCGATCAGCTCACGCTCGGCCTCGGCGGCGCGGCGCTCGGTCTGGCTGGTCTCTTCGGCAATCTGTGCAAGTTCGGCTTCGGGGATGGGCGGCTCTTTCAATAAACCTGGAGTTGGGTGCCCCACCCTCGCCGCGTCTTTGTTTTTGCGGCTAGGGTGGGATACCATACCGCTGGGTGCCCCAGGTCTCGATTTTGAGACCTGGGAAACCACGAACCCATATCCGCCCTCATTCGGATGCGTCCAAGGCGAACTGTGCCGCCCTTCGGCCACCGCTCCTTCGCCGCTTACGCCACCCCGCAGCAGCGCCTTCACGATGCGGTGGACAATCAGATCAGGATAGCGGCGGATCGGCGAGGTGAAGTGCGTATAGCTCGGCGCGGCCAGAGCAAAATGGCCTTCATTGATCTCCGAATAGCGTGCCTGACGCAGTGAGCGGAGCATCAGGTAGCTCAAAATCCGCTCCTCCGGCTTGCCCGCGATGCGCGCAGCCAGTTTCTGATACATCCGCGGTGTGACAGGAATGTCTTCGGCAACCTCGTGCGTGCGGACGCTGCGGCCAGTGTGGCGGGCATCGCGGCGGTCGGATTTCATCTGGATGCGCTTGACCGGTAGTGCACCCAACCCGAGCGTGTGCCCGAAGCTGGCGGCCAGCTCCTCAAACTGGACGATGCGGCGCGGCTCCGGCTTTTCATGGATGCGATAGAGCGACGGCACGCCAAGGTCTTCCAGCCAAGTGGCGACGCATTCATTGGCGGCCAGCATGAACTCCTCGATCAGCCGGTTGGCCCAGTTGCGCTCGGACTTGGTCACGCCGCGCATCTGGCCTTGCTCGTCAAATTCGATGACCGGCTCAGGAAGGTCGAAGTCAATGCTGCCGCGTTCCTCGCGCCGCTGGTTCATCAGGTCGGCCAATTTGCGCATCCGCTCGAAGCCGGGAACAAGGTTGAGTGTGGAAACAAGGCTGGGTGCCCCATCCATTTCGTGCTCTTTGCGAAATGGGTGGGATTCCAACTCTCCATAATGCGCCCGCGTCTCCGCGTCGCCTTCCAGAATCGCATGAACCTCGGTATAAGTCATGCGCGCCGCCGAGCGAATCACGCCCTCGACGATCTCGTAGCTTTCGATGCGACCAGTCGCATCCAACTGCATAATGCAGCTCAGGACGAGGCGGTCCTCGCCGGGACGCAGGCTGCATATATTGGTGGAAAGCTCCTGTGGCAACATTGGAATGGCGCGATCCGGAAAATAGACGCTGGTTCCTCGGAGGCGGGCTTCCAGGTCCAGGTCCGTGGCGGCGCGAACGTACTCGGCTACATCGGCGATGTGGACTTGCAACTCGTAGCCGCCGTCGGCGCGTTCCGTCACCAGCACAGCATCGTCGAAGTCTCGCGCCGTCTCGCCGTCGATGGTGACGATGGGTAGACTGCGAAAATCCTGCCGACTTTCAACCTCTTCGAGATCAAGGTGGGCAACAGCACGCGCCTCGGCCAGGACATTCTCCGGGAAGATGCGCGGCAACTGATGCTTGCGGATCATTATCTCGACATCGACGCCGAAGTCATCCGGCGAACCGAGGACTTCGATGATCTTGCCGATAGGCGGTCGCGTCGGCGTCGGCCAACTGGTGATCTCCACATCGACGACCAAGCCTTCCAGATCGCTGTATTGGATTTTGGATTGCGCCTCGCTCCCCAGAACGCGGTGGGGCGTCTGCGCCTCGGTAGCCGGAGGAATCTCCTTGCCTTCAGGAATCAGAATCGTCTGCGTCATGCGCTCGTCGAAGGGGACGACGGTGTTTCCCACCGCGCGCTCCGACCGCGCATAGTGAAAGACGCCCACAACCGTCGGGTTGCGGCGCTCCAGAACGCGCACAATGCGGCCCATGCGGCGGCCATCGGCCTTGGGCGGCTCGACTTCTACCAGCACCTGATCGCCCTGCATCGCGCCGTTGATCTCGTTGGGAGGAATGAAGATATCGTCGTCACCGACGGCCTGTTTCGCGTTGGGACGCACAAAACCGAAGCCGTCGCGATGCAGATCAAGCCGCCCGGCAGCCAGATTGTCGCGCGTGCCGCCCACGCCCAGAGGCTTCGGGATGCTCCAGTGCTCACGGTCCAGCTTGACCAGAGAGCCACGCACGGTGAGGCGCGCCAACTGCTCCAGCAAAAACCTCCGCTCCCGCCCGCCGCCGAGCGAAAGTTCGCGCACAAGCTGCTTGTATCCAGCCTTCTGTCCTGCGGAGCGGGCAATTCGCGCGAGCAGTTCCTTATCGGTCATAGTTCAAGAGTACAGCTTGTTGTCTTAAAATAATCTCAATGCCATACTCCCGGCCCACTGGGAAGAGGTAACATCCTAGTTGTGGCCGTACGTGGATTGCGCGGGGCGAGAAGCTCCTGCGATCCGCACAATCTCATCTAGGGCCCAAGGCGATGGCCCTTGCCTTGCTAGCCCGTCCTGTCAGGACAGAAAAGGAACCCTCGTGAGCGCTATGTGGAAGCCCAGTAATCCCGGACCCGTACATCTCAGCCCCAATCCCGAACCCGCCCGCCCCACAACCCCCGCGCCCGCCGCTGAACCCGTGCATCGGCCCGCCGTAACGGCCGGCGATCAGGCAACCATCGGCAAAGGCCTGCTCGTCAAGGGCGAGATTACCGGCACGGAGTCGCTCTTTGTCGATGGCAAGGTCGAGGGCAGCATCAATCTGCCCGGCAACCGCGTCACCGTGGGCCGCAACGGCCAGGTGACGGCCAGCATCAGCGCCCGTGAGATCGTCATTCTGGGCAAGGTGCGCGGCAATGTCGCCGCATCGGACCGTGTGGACATCCGCGCCGAGGGCGCGCTGACCGGCGACGTAACTGCGGCGCGCATCAGCATTGAGGACGGCGCCTTCTTCAAGGGCGGCATCGATATCAAGAAGGTCGAAGCCAAGCCAGTGGCAACTCCTGTCCCCACCCCGGCAGCCCCCGAAGCGCCCAAGCCCGTTCAGGCGTAACTGCACATTCGCGAAACAAGCGCCCCTGCCGACGTGGGGGCGCTTGCGATGTTCTTGTGAGGCGTATGGCCTAGCTCTCAACCTGAGATGAATGGGTGCCCCGGGTCTCGCTTTTGAGACCTAGGGACGAACCATAAAAACTCAACGCCGCGTCGCCCTGTTCCAGCAGCCGTGTGCGTTCGAGCGCGCCATAGCGCTCTTCCAGATGCTCTTTGCGTCGATGCTCGGCGATTACCAGAGCGCCGTCCGCCAGCAGCCCACTCGCCGAGCCGCCCAGAAATCCCAGCGTGGCCGCGTACTCCGCTGCCGCATCCCAAGGCGGATCGAGAAAAACCAGATCAAATCGCTGATTTTCTTTGCTTAAATGCTTCAGCGCCGCCGCGACGCTGCTGGAATCGATGCGGAATCCGCCGGTTATCCCCAAATTTGCCAGATTCCCGCGCAACGCCTTCAACGCCGCCGGAGCGCGCTCTGCAAAGGCCACCCGCGCCGCGCCCCGGCTGAGCGCCTCGATGCCCACCGCGCCGGAGCCAGCATACAAATCCAGAAAGGCCGCGCCCGCAATGCGCGGCGTAAGCACGTTGAAGAGCGTCTCGCGCAGGCGGTCGCTCGAAGGCCGCGTGGCCAGGCCCATGGGAGCTTGCAGAGTGCGGGAACGGAACTCACCAGCAATAATGCGCATCACTCAACCAGCATACGGGAAGCGCGCCGGGGTCCGGCAATCTACAATCAAAGTTATGCGTGGCTGGTCAATTCCGCTGGGCCGTTGGATGGGCGTCGAGGTGCGCGTGCATCTCTTTTTTCCGTTGTTGCTGGTGGTTTGCCTGGGGCTGGGCAGCGCTGGCGATACGGCGGGCGGCTTTGCGCTGTTCATGATGCTGGTGGCTGCGGTGGCGGTGCGGGAGACGGCGCGGCTACTGATGGCCGCGTGGCTGGGATTGCATCTGCGCGCCATTCTGCTCCTGCCCATCGGCGCGCTCTTTGCCTACGCCGATCCGGAAAGCCAGGAAGGCGCCAGCAGCGGCGGCAAGCAGTTTGCCCTCGCAGTGGCAGGTCCTCTGGCGAATCTGGCCACGGCGCTGATGCTGGCGGCGGTCTTTTTGGGAGCCAGCGGAAATCTTGATCTGTTGAGCAGACCGTGGATTTCGGCGAATTTCCTGGTGCGCAGCTTGGTGTGGATGCAGGCCGGCCTGGGCCTGTTGCATTGTTTGCCTGCCTATCCGCTGGACGGCGGACGCTTGCTGCGCAGTTATTTTGCCCACAAGCACGGCGTTGCGCTCTCCAGCCGGGTTGCCGCCGGGATGGGCCAGGTGCTGGCGCTGGCCGCCGTGATCGCCGGAATGCTGCTGCACGACTATTGGCTAAGCATTGCCGGTTTTTTCATCATGATCGGCGCGCAGGTCGAGGACCAGGGCGTCTTTTTTCAATCGGTGGTGGACACGGTACATATGCGCGAGGTGATGCTGACCGATTTCGCCACGCTTTCTCCCTCCGACACGCTGGCCGACGCGCTGGTGCGCTGTGTCCATTCGCTGCAAGAGGATTTCCCCGTGGTGCGCGGTCCGCAACTGGTGGGCATTATTAGCCGCCAGCGCATTGTGGACGCCCTGCGCAGCGAGGGCAACGGCTATGTGCAGGCCGCCATGTCCAAGGCTTTTCAGGTGGCGCGCCCCGAAGACACGCTGGGAACCACCATCCGCCGCATCCAGACCGGCCGTGGACTTTCGCTGATTCCGATTGCGGATGGCGGTCGCGTCGTCGGCATTGTGAGCGTGCAGAACCTGATGGGTGCTATGTCGCTGCTGGCCGAGCAGCGCCGCATGGAGCGCGAAGAAGCCCGTGAACGCGACAGCTAGTGGCTGCTACGGACCATGAAAAAGTTATGGGTTATCTACGTTGCCGCCCCGAGTGGTTCAGTTTGGAATCACTGATCACGATCAGGCTTCTTGGTTCCATGAACCAAGAATTTTATTTGCATTGGTAAACGCCACACTAGAACTATATTTGAAATTGAGTTACACTGGCATGTGGGCGAATGAAAAGGGAAAGAGTGCCGCCAAGCGAGGAAATTTGGCATGGTCCAAAAATTCAATCAGGAAAAGGCAACAGCTGCCGCAGCGTTTTTGCTCAAACTGCGCGGCGGCAGAATGTCTTACCTGAAACTCATCAAGCTTCTGTATTTGGCGGATCGTTTAGCCCTTGACCGCTGGGGATTCAACATTACCACGGATCGTTACGTCGCCATGGATCAGGGTCCGGTGGTTAGCAACATCTATGATCTCATCACTCAAGACGCGGAACAGAAGTCGTTTTGGGTTCGTTATATTTCTCCGCCGTTGGGTGAGTGGGAAGTCCAGCTAAAATCCGAGGACTTGCCAGAAAACAAACTTTCGAAAGCCGATGAAAAGCTTTTGCAAGAGATTTTTGGGATATATGGCACGTGGAATCGATGGCAGTTAAGAGATTTCACGCATGATTTGCCAGAGTGGCAAAACCCCCACGGTTCGTCCATTCCGATCCAGATCAGCGACATATTGAAGGCCCAAGGCGCATCGGACGAGGACATCAATGATGTGATAATCGATCTAAGTGCCGCCGAGTCAGCGAATGACCTGCTTGGGAGTCGCACTTGATCATGAAGTGTGGCGATACCTTCATGATCGAGGATGAGGATGAAGAGGCTGAGCATCTTCATGTTCTGTTGACGACTCCAAGTCTAGCTGGGGAGGTTGTAACCGTAAGCATATCTACCCGGCGTAAGAGGTCTGAGACCCTAGTTTGTATCCATCCAGGTGAACACCCATTCATCCGCGTCGAGTCTGTAGCTCTCTTTCATTTTTCTGCAATACGCTCTTGCGCTGCGATTGAAGCGGCAATCAAGAGTGGCACTGCTAGACCCAAAGAAAAGGCTTCTCCGGAACTTGTGAGCAGGATGCAGGCTGGTCTACTAGATTCAAATTTTACGCCTCCTGGAGTGCGCGCATATTTTGTCGGTATCACACATATCTGATCTTTAAACATACCTGCCATCTTATACGCCTTCGTTTTTCTGTTTAGGACGGGGTGCTGGAATGCCCACATCTAGAAGCAATGAAAATTATCTAGCAAACCGGAGACGACCGATGACTTCCGAACCAGGTGCACCGCTTGCCCCAGGCCTTTACCTCGTGGCCACGCCCATCGGCAACCTGGGCGACATCACCCTGCGTGCACTCGATGTTCTCAAGCGCGTGGACCGCATCGCCTGCGAAGACACCCGTCAGACGCAGAAACTGCTCAACCACTTCGAGATCGCCACCCCCACCGTAAGCTGCCACCAGCACAACGAGCATCAGCGCGCCGCAGAAATCATAGCCGCGCTCAAGGCGGGCGGGCGCATCGCCGTGGTCAGTGACGCGGGAATGCCGGGCATCAGCGATCCCGGCGGCTGGCTCACTGCCGAGGCCGTCGCCGCTGGCGTCGCGGTCATTCCCATTCCTGGAGCCAATGCGGCGCTCAGTGCGCTGGTGGCTTCCGGGCTGCCCACGGAGGAGTTTCATTTTATCGGATTTTTGCCGGAGAAGGCTGGCGCGCGTCGCACCCGGCTGGAGGCGCTGGCCGCTGAAGTGCAGCGCAACCAAACTCCGCGCACGCTGGTTTTTTACGAAGCGCCGCACCGCATTCTGGAAACTCTTGCCGATTTGGAATCTGTATTTACTCCCGCCGTACGCGTGGTACTGGCGCGCGAGCTGACCAAGATTCACGAGGAGTTTCTGCGTGGAACGGCCACTGAGATTCGCCGCGATCTGGCTAGCCGTGACCGCATTCGCGGCGAAATTACGCTGCTGGTGGAGGCGCGGCCACTCGCTCAAGGCGAATCAGGCAGTGCGCCCGTCCGCATTGCCGACCGCGTGGCACGGCTTCAGGCGGAGTCCGGCGTCGATGAAAAGGAAGCACTCAAGCGCATCGCCCGCGAGCTGGGCCAATCCAAGAGTGATGTCTATCGCGAGCTGCAACGGGAGCGCGCGCGGCGGCGGTAACGAATCTCCAGACAAAATTTGCTCCGCAAACTACTTACTGAGCGCTCATCTGTTCGGGCCTGGATGAGACCAGCATCTCCTTGATCTGGGGCATACTGCTGCCGAAGCCTGGATACAGCACTTCCGCATCGAGAGGCAGCCGACGACGGCGTGGTGCGCTAGGCAAAGGTATAGATTCATCGGAGACAATTTGCGTCGCGCTTTGTTGAACGCGGTACTGGCAGACGCGGACCCTGGCCAGGAAAAACCACGGATACTGCGTCAACTCGATGTACTCAATTTCCACGGCATTGAAGTATGCGCTCATGCGCAGAAGAGCCAGCCGGAGCGCGCTTGATACCGCTTCCTCCGAAGTTTCTCCCACGCCGCACGCCTGCGTTCCATCGGCGATCTTGAGCAGATTCCATCCGTGAGACTGAACCTTTTTTTCCAGCTTCTTGGCATCGGCGGATTGCACAAAATTCCAACCCTCGCGAAACTCATCGGTGGCCAGTCGAAGGCCAACGGGCAATTCAATTTGCTTACGCAAAAGCATATTCCTTTCGGCGATCATACTCATCGTTCACTCTTTCCGCTGCTGATTTATGAATCGGAATTGGACGCGCTTAACTGGTAGGGTTTCGAAGGCTCAACTTTTCGCTGAAAAGCCTGTAAAGGCATCTGACCCCCATGGGGTACGATTGCGTAGTGAATCGGGCTGTAGCAATAGATGCAATCTGTTTTGCGCCGCAGGTAGCCGGTGCCGACGGTTTGGGGAAAGGTCCGCAGGCACTCCGGGCAGGTGATGGTAACCTGCTCATCGGGCGACAAGTTATGTGAGTTGTGATGAATCCAGAGAGGCGTTTGTTCGCTGGAAGGTTCGTAGGCGTACCGCTCCATCTTCGGCAGGGCTTCCATGATCCGCGTCAAATCTAGAACGCTGCTTCCCTTTTGATAGTAGGCGTCCGCAGCAACTCCCGAAGGCGTTTCGCTGCCGGAGAACGAGCCGCTCATGGCGATCGTCCGTATCGCCGGAAAGCGACGCCGCACCACAGTGAGCAACTCGAAACCCGACATGCCGGGCATATTCAAGTCGGAAAGAAGCAGCTCGGGAACTTCGTTGCGAATCTCGCGCAGCGCCGAGAATCCGTCCGCGCTTGACCGAACGCTATAACCTATTTCATCCAGCGACTGCGAAAGCGAAAGCCGGATTGCGGGTTCATCGTCGACGATGAGAAGTGTTGCTTGCGAATTTGGCAACTCTTATCCCTCCATTTGAGATTGCGGGATTGGAGTTATCATTTCATTCGTCAATTTGTAAGGATGGTCAATCTGGCTCTATGCTTGTCAATGCGCGGCCAGCCTGTCTTTGGCGATTGTCGACCTGTGCCGTGATGAATGGCATTTCGGCGTTGTCGCCCGGCATATGATCGTGCAGGATCACATCCAACAGCGATTTGTGCACGCGAATTCGGCCCTTATACTCGAT
>Ga0302140_10001616_pt1 | contig 29455 bp, 25 predicted proteins | sample I_Bog_E1_1_FD_202095 | JGI IMG/M metagenome (GOLD analysis project Ga0302140, IMG submission 202095) | Peat permafrost microbial communities from Stordalen Mire near Abisko, Sweden - I_Bog_E1_1 | ecosystem: Environmental > Terrestrial > Soil > Wetlands > Peat | place: Sweden: Abisko, Stordalen... | reverse complement strand
GCGAGGATAGGAGGGCCGGATTTGAGCTTTGCGCCGAGGACTCTTGTCCCGTTTTTGAGCAGGGAGATGGCTTCTCCTGTGGTAAACGTTATACGCCCAGTGGATTCAGCCCGTCGACGGAGCCACTTCATGCCCTCTTCTGCGTCTGTCCAGCCGGAGGATGGGTTGATGTATCCCCAGTCCCCTGATCCGCCTCCCGTGCCGACTGCTTCGTTGATCTCTTTCCTCGTTGCTAGTTCTTGGATCTGCCCTTCTCCTTGGTGAGAACAAATACGTCTCACGTTCTCTAAGCTCTCGCGGACGTATTTCTCGCCTTGCTTGCCTTTGTCTGCGACGAGCACGAGCCCGCATTCTGAATACCGCCCTTGTCCTCCTAGCTCGGAGTCCCCTTGCTGTCGCCAGATCTCTTGTGCGGAGGCTGCGAGAGACGCGTATGCGGGGTCGCTGTAGTCGGCGCGGATTATGCGGGAGGTGTCTATTGAGGAGCCGTCGGGGGAGGGGAAGGGACTTCGGTCTAGGAGTGTTATGTGAGCGTTTTTGAAGGAGGGGCGGGTGCTGAGTGCGAGTGCTGTGGAGAGGCCGAAGACTCCTGAGCCGATTATTAGGACTGAGGAGGGAGGGGGAGCCATTGGCTTCTGAGGGGAAAGTATAGATTTGGATGGGAAGGGTGGTGGGGTAACAGGAAAGTGAAGCCAAGTACTTTGGAGATACTTGTGTTAGGAGAGAGCTTGTAGTAAGGAGATAAAGAGAAGATATATAGAAGAAATTTTATACAGATGAAGCGAAAAGAATGATCTGATTGTACCAGAGAGTGGGGTTGATTAGTGTTGCTGGTTGTACATATAAAGTGGGGTTCAAGTTGTCGTCGAGAAGGCATTTTGGTCTGTGCTCAAGCTTGACAGCTGCAGGCGGGACAACCATGCATCTCGGCCGAGCTCTCAAAGACCTATGAAATCCACAGCTTATTTTCAGCTTTCATTGGGAATATTGTATCAAAGGGGCAGTCTAAGTTTAAGCTAAATTCTTACCGAAAATTCCAGGGGCACAGCACATCAGCTTGGTGCCAAAAGTCTCCGATAAGGTGTAACTCTTACCGCCTTTCATGGAGTTGGAGTTGTTCCCAGGGACCACAATTTCCCAGTTCCTGCTGCCTTGCTGACTGTATCGGAAGTATAAGAGAACTATAATGCCCAAATTGTATTCAGACCAGTGTGCGGCCCAATTGACTTCTCTCTAACATGGCTTTAGAAAGTATCGAAGTCACTCTCAGTGATGCAGATCCCACAGATCTCCCAGTCCTTGCAGAGATCAATCGACTTGCCTATATGGCAGAAACAATATCTATGATAGCTTTCAAGAAGTGGCCAGCTGAAACCAATATGTTCAACTTCTTTCAATCAAGAATAGAAGCACGGATGAAAACCCCCAACACGCAGGTCTTCAAAGCAACCACAGCAACAGGAGAGATCGCAGGTTTTATTTGTTGGACGCTTGAGCTTGAGAAGGAAATTGAAAAAACTGGTGCAGAAGCGCCGGGCCCTGATCCCAATGGCCCGACTGGAAAGGCGATGCTACAGATGCAGGAGATATTCAATATGGAGTTTGTCATGTCCTCGGCTCCTGATATCAAGAATATGGGCAACTTCATGAAGGGCAAAAAGCATTATTGTGAGCGTTCCAGACCGAATCTATCGACTCTGCTAAAGCATTTAGACTTGTCAACTTTTGTCGTCGCACCGAAGTATCAAGGGAGAGGCATCGGGTCAAAACTGCTAGACCATTGTCTTGAAATCGCTGACAGAGAGCGTCTCCCAGCTTGGCTGAGCGCTTTTCCGGGCTCTCATAACTTGTATCTCAGGTTCGGCTTCGAGGATGTGGAACACCAGGATATTGACCTTAATAAATGGGACAATTATAGATTCAGGGGTTTTGGGATATATCGACAATATTGCATGGCTCGTCAACCGCAGACGAAGACTTCGACAGCTTGAGTTGGCGTCTCAATCGCTTCTAGAAATGAAACAAGAGCAATAATGAGAAAATTCTGTAGTCGAAATAAACAGGCATGTCTTTGCAGGTCTAGGAGGAGAGCAATTCTGCACTCAAGAACGTCTACTCAATAGCTTTACGACTTGAACACAGCTATAAACAATTCAACTGACCCAAATATCAAGAAGGATCCTTGTCTCTCCCTCGTGTCCCTTTCTCCTTTCGAGTCCAGCTTCGTGGGGAAGATTGCAAAATCAAATTAGAAATGTATAGAATTGAAATTACAACAAGCTATAAGAGAGTTATACCGCGCGATGATAAAGCAAAAGATGTTCGTTTGAATTGAGAGGGTCCAATCGATTAGGTGTCAGAGGATGGCCTCGTCATTATACCTACGCTCAGGGGACACCGGGATCTGATGCGAAACGGTGTACATTGAAATAATCACGTGAAAGGTAAAATCAAATCCCAAATGAAATTCTCAGGCAATGTAATCCAGCTACGAGGCAAGTTGAACAGAAAATGAGGATGGTTGGTTGGGGCCAAACGAGGCGGAACTGAAGCCGAGAAAGGCCAACAGTGGTTGTCAATATTGGCTTTCAATGTACTGTAATTCGAGGGACATTTACAGCCTGAGTGCCATTTTGATTGGCCCCTGATCCGAGGAACAATCTAAAATGTATTGGCTTGTCGATTTACGAATGTTCCATAAGTTATGGTGCATCGAAAGCTAGCCTTGCGCCACGAATTTTGACGTTGATTGCGACTTCACGTCTCCTCTCGCGATCCTCAGGAACGTACAACGCCATTTCTCCACCACACTGAACCAGCTCCCACCTAGCACGCAATCTTCGAGAATGTAAAATTCAACAAAATGTCCGATAGAAAGATCGCTGAGTTCCCAGACGTCGAAAACAAGCTCCAAGCTCCGACGAAGAAATCCCAGTTTGAGCGTCAGAAGGCAGAAGCAGAAGCCAAGCGTCTGCGAGAAGAGGCAGAGACCAAGGCTGTCTATGAGGACTTCATAAAGAGCTTCGACGACGAGGACGAGGGGCCTGCACCATCTGGTGGGTTTGGCAGAGATGACGGAGGGAACAAGTTTGGTGGGATCAGCGGTGCGCCTCCACGGAGACATTATGGCAGCGGGCAAGGACTCGGTGCTCCGACTGGGCCTGCGTCTGGAAGAGGCTTTGGAGGTGGATTTGGAAGTGCGCCGGATCGAGATAGGGATCGAGGACGATTTGGGAGTGGACCAGGAAGTTTAGGACGGCCTCCAAGCCTTGCGAAGAAACGGACATACGAAGGGTTTCAACAGAGGGATAGGAGGGAAGATAGAGGTTTATTGGCGTTCGACGACTACGAGCCAGAAGAACGGGCACCAAAGCGAGCATTGAATCATGATGACGACGAATATGAAAGGGATCATGGGAAGGAGGAAGAAAGAGCAGCTCCCAAGCCCACACTACGAGTTGCTTCTCTCCCACCTGGCACATCACCTGCTGGTATCAAAGCATTGCTGCCACCAAATCTGACGATCGAGGCCATCAGGATATTGCCACCTTCTGGACCAGGTGTTTACACTGAGAGAAAGTCTATGTCTGCAATTGTTACGTTAGCCAAGGACACACCGGCGAACGATATTGATGCGGCAGTTAACGGCTTGCAGCACAAATATTTAGGATATGGGTACTATCTTAATCTTCACCGACACCTTTCCTCGGCGGCAATCTCGAGTTCTGCAAGTGTGCCAACCTTGGGAAGCTCTATGCCACAACACGCTTTCGGCGCGAAGCCGGTTGATGTCGCAGGCACTGGCCGAGGACATGCTCCTCCTCCGCATCAGCGAGGCTTCGCTCCTCCAACTTCATATGCTCCTGTAGGGCCAGGCCAGATGAGGCCCAGTGGCCCTTTGCTCCATGTCCCCGTTCAACCACCAAGAGATATCAAAGAACTGAAACTTATTCATAAAGTCATCGAGTCACTCCTCACACATGGCCCCGAGTTCGAGGCTCTTCTTATGAGTCGGCCAGATGTTCAGCGCGAAGAAAAGTGGGCTTGGCTGTGGGATCCAAGAAGCACAGGTGGTGTTTGGTATCGTTGGCGCTTATGGGAGGTACTTACAGGCTCACAAACTCGTCGAGGGCAGGGCAAATACCTGCCTCTCTTCGAAGGATCCTCAGCGTGGAAGTCACCAGATCAGCCCTTAACATTTGAATACACCACTCGATTGGACGAATTTGTTTCGGATTCAGAATACAATTCTTCAGATGATGACGACTCTGGAGATGAAGGGGCCAAACGACAACAACTAGGAGGAGCAGCACTCTTGGACCCAAATGCATTGACGGATGACGGCAAAGCCTATCTCAACCCACTCGAGAAAGCAAAACTAACTCATCTTTTGGCTCGACTTCCTACCACGACTGGAACGCTGCGTAAAGGTGATGTAGCACGGGTTACAGCATTCGCAATTTCACATGCTGGGAGAGGTGCCGATGAAGTTGTCTCCATGATCATCTCAAATATTGAGAAACCGTTTGCATACACCTCCGCCAATGCTGACCGCAAGAAAGAAAACAACACCAGCGGAGATGATGCACCAGCCGAAGACGAAGGAGAATCCGACACAAGTGCCGCAAGCTTAATTGGCGTCTTTATCATCAGCGATATTTTATCATCCTCGTCTACTAGTGGAGTGAGACACGCTTGGCGATACAGGCAACTTTTTGAGGCAGCTCTGAAGCATAGGCACGTCTTCGAAGGTCTGGGTAGAATGGAACGGAAGATGAACTGGGGCAAGCTGAGAGCGGAGAAATGGAAGAGAAGTGTAGGCAATATCCTGAGTCTTTGGGAAGGATGGTGTGTCTTCCCGCAGGAAAGCCAAGAGTGGTTTGTGAACGTCTTCAACAACCCACCATTGACGGCGAAAGAGGAGATCGAGGCGAAGAAGAGGGAAGCAGAAGAACAGGCAGAGAAGGGGAAGAGTCGATGGAAGACCGTTGAGGTTGCTCCTAAGGAGGATGCGCAGAAGACCGCGGAAGACGAGGAAGCAGATATAGATGGCGACCCAATGGCAGAGGATGGAGATGTTGATGGAGAGCCCATGGCTGAGGATGAAGACGTGGATGGGGAACCAATGGAAGAGGATTTTGACGGAGAGCCTATGGAAGAGGATAACGAGCCTGCTGAGCCTCCTGCTCCTGCATCACCTGAAGCGCCGCCTCGGGAGGAAGTCAAGCTTCCGCCTGTGGTGAAAGCAGATACGGCGCCAGTGGGACAGATTCGAAGGCGGCCTAGGGCCGTGGACATGTTTGCTGATTCCGATGATGAGGATACTTAGTTCTTCAACATTAAGATAATGACAAAATGCTTCCTGTATCACTTTGGTTGTCTTTTTGTGAGCTGGATGTGAATTCTTGTTTTCAAGCTCAGGCAATAGAGCGAGGTGTGCACCAGAAAATGACTTGCTAGGCTACTTTAATCTTGCCTTCTTAGCACATTCTTAATGCACCACAACCTTCTAGAAGAGTGAAACAAGGTATAGCCAAGGAAAACAACTACGTGCTGAACATGAGGCGGCTGCTGAGACATTGGGGAGGGAAGGATCCTAGAGTTAGAAGTCGATCAAAGAGGAGATGGGGCTTAAACAAGATCGAGGTTCAAGTATGCAGCTCATCCAATGCACCACCGCGAACCGTGCTATGATTACCCTGTTTTCAAACGTAGATGGATATGTATCGTGATTCATGACATCGTCCTGACCAATCCTCACATTATCCCAACAATCGGCTCCCCATCACATGCACTTTTAAGGCCTTTTGAGCTGTCCACAAGGCATGCCATGGAAGGAGATTTTGTATCTCACAAGGTGCTCTGCCTGAGCAGAAAATCTTGAGACCGAGGTCCCGTGGGCTGAACATGAGAGTGCCGATGTGAAACGAAGAAAGAATAAAGATTTGACTGCGCATTGCTCTTGCAATGTCCTTGGCCGGACTTGACCTTACCATGAGAAGGTCCTGTGGCCATTGGAAGACTCCATGGCTGAACTCTCAGCTCCATGAACGAGGAGATTGGTTTGTGACAAGCAACATAGGACAATGTGGGGGATACTATAGTAGCCTGTCCCTGCGACGTGAACCAAGCTCTCAATATGTTCAGTGAAAATGAAGTCTTTTCGATGGTGCTGGGTATCATAGATCATCGCTCCTTCACCTCATTTCCCACTCTTCGACCTCCTCCTCGCCAACCCACTTCTTTCGCCTCCTTCACTAAAGCTGGTCCCAATACCTGAGTCCTTCCCAGCCCTATAATCATCCAGCTCTTCATCCTCATCATCAGCCTCCGCAGTCAAAGGCTGAATAGCCGTCTCATCCATAATAATCTCCTCACTCTCCTCCTCTTTAACCTTCGGCACATATCTCAGCGGCGCTTGTCTCCCATACGTCGGGAACGTCCTCGGCGTATCCGAAAGATCAGGCTCGTCTGTTTCCTCCTCGCCTTCGCCTTTGACCTGACTAGCATCCGTCTCCTCAGCCTTCACTAGCTCAGTCTTAACCGCTTGCTGTGTGGTAAAGAAGTTTCGAACGGCAAGCCATCCAAGGACCGTAAATATCATCTCTGAAGACCAGAACGCAGATGTAAAGACGAGGAATGAGATGAGTCGATGATTGTACATCAGCCATCGCAAGCCTGCGAATCGAGCAGTGAACAGAACCCGTACATCGTATACTTGGACTTCTTGTCCCGCTTGTAGCTCTAGCATCACGTAGTCTGGGACGTTCTTCCAGCCTTTTGGGAAAGATTGCGATTCTGCCATTGGAACGTGTAGGACTTCTGATTCCTGCCGTAGCCCTAGAATGTATAAGGGGAGTGACACGAAGCGCTCGGAGAGGGATACGAGGCGGGATGTATAAGTCAGAATTGCTGGCCTTCGTGAAAAAAAAAGTGTTTCTTCTGGAGAGACGGTATTTGTGCGCTTGAGAATGGAAGAGGAGGTTGCAGGTAGTGCTGGCTTATAGGTTGGTGGTAGGAGGGAGAGGGAGAGCATGAAGTTCCCTTGGGCGATATTTGGTGGGGATCGTGGGACGTTTAAGGAGACGATGATGTCGTAGGCCTGTTGAGAAACAAGAGAGGAGTCGAGAGCCGCGATGCCGTATGGATGTGGCCCATCTCTGTCACATCATAATATCAGCAGTCGTTTCTTTAGAGATGCGAGCTTCGTACCCATATTGCAGGTGGATGACCCGCTCAATCCCTATCTGCGGAACGTAGTTGAAGTAGAACAGTACGTATGCAATTACGGCAAGAACCAACAGAATTGTGGATGTGATCATGATCAGGAGAGTGTTGAGATATGTCTGTCGCGCCGGCTTGGAGGTCGCGACTCGGACTGGCGTGAGAATGAGATCCTGAAAGCGCGTCTTAGCATTTCTTCTTAGATGGGATAGATTCGTCCTTACCATCTTCTCAGCGCGGCCGAAGGCGGCACAGCAGCTGCGCGTTGTGATAATGTATCGTTGTTGCTGGTACTATGAACGAAGCTTTGAACCTCGAAAAAGATGACGTCGCGCGAGGCTGATCACATGTTTCCATGTTTGAATGTACCACAACTTGCGGGACATTCAAAACTCGAAGACTAGTTTGGTTTATCGAATGTCCTATATCCTGAGGAACAATCCGATAAAGCGTCCTCTTTCTAAATGTTCTCTGGCATTGGGTACATTGGAAACTAGCACTGCGGTACGAATTCTGACAGCCACTGGTGCTCTTCTCGATTGGGCAGCCTTCACTTCGATGACACCAGCACTTTATATCTCAAATGTACTACAACTCAGGGGACATCCGACGCGATGGAATCATTTGTTTGGGATAATGTTCCACGATACAAAGGTCATTCCAGTTAGCAAGTGACTTCTTTTAAATGCTCCCTGGCTTCTGGTACATTGGTAGCTCAGCTGCTCAGTACTGCCCCACGACTTCGGACAACTACTGGTAGTGCGACTATCACTACTTTTGTATCAACATTGTTCATCAAGAGCAATATTGCTTCCTTGCCCGTCAACTTAAGACGACTCTTTCTTTGATATTCTCCTTTGGATGAAATCGTATTCACTTCTCTAGCAGTTTACAATGTGGAATAAAGACCTCGAATGACTGTTTATCAGTTTATCACCATTAATGAAAGTATTTTTTCTGCATATACTGCAATTTCATTCCTTGTTCTTCACTCTTGTCTCATAATATTTACAATGCTGAAGCTGATATCCTACTCGGAATAAATTTCATGCCAGCCACCCATTTACGCAAATTAACGACTCGAACATATGTTGTAAACACACAAGCGTGCCTCGACATGCCCACTCTCTTTTCAAATTATTAGCAGTTCTGAAGATAATTGCTTGGCACCAGGCCTGGTCTACCATTCTTCCCAGCAACTTCTGCCTCCCACCATCCATCGTCTTGGTGCCTCAATACAGCAAGGATATCTCCTTTTCCAAAGCTTAGCTCCTCTGGGATGGCGGCCTGGTACATGTAAAGTGCACGTGCTACAGATGGTCAGCAAACTATCAATCATGAAATGTGAAAAACTTACCGAAATGCAGAATTGGACGTCCTTCTCTATTGAACTGCCTGACGTCGGCAACGCTCTTGCTTCGCTGTCTGGAAGATCCACCACTTCCATCTTGACCACCATAGTAGCTGCCAGGCCTGGCATTTCCGGCCCGACTACTTGCACGTCCTTTGGATCCATAACCTTCATCGGGGCCTGGAGCAAGCTGCATCGACATGTCATTGTTGACATGGCTACTGCCTGGCCGATCTTGCTCGCGGAATGGCGCTGGGGACACAGCACGAGCTACATCGTTTGGAGATGTGTGTCGATAATAGCCAAGATCAGAACCACGCTTCTGAGGGGACTCCGATTGAGGACGGCGCTGGCTTCCTGCGTAAGGGTTTGGGGAAGCAGAACGGTATGCCTGCCTTGTGTCTACCTGCATTCCAGGACGCGGAGAGGCACTGCGTGGAGGAGCTGGAGAAGTCGCCCTTGGCATCTCATTCCCTCTTGTGTTCGGGCGAGATTGCGATCCAGATCCGTACCCACCTCGTGATTCAGGACGTCCTTGGGCGCTGAACATGTTTTGAGTCTGGTCGACATATTTCTGCCGTGTCTGTTGCATTGCCTTGGACGTGAAAGCTGGTTGGGGAAGACCAAGCCTTTGCATTGGCTGGTCATAAGATGGAGGTGGTGTGCCTCGCATGCCAGCCATCAGAGCACCATTTGCCATTTGAGCTCCTCCGGGCCGAGAGTTTGGTGTTGCCCCAGGAGCAGGCGTCGGAATACCGTGGTAGTTATCTGCTGACATTCGAGATGATGATGCTTTGGTCACGCCCTTTAACTCTGCCAAAGCTTGGGCAATTGGATCAGAATCGTCTTCTTGCTGGGCTGCTTTGTTCTGAGCAGCCTTGCTCTTTCTGTCCGGCGTGGCCACGTCAAAGACGTTATTGCCAACGTTGAGTTGAAAATTTGTATTAGGATCAATTGGTTCGGGACTACCAGTCGCTCTATCCGTGATCATATTCCGAGACTCCTGCCCGTATGGTTGACCGTGTCGAGATGGGGTGTTCTGGTTATTATTTGTACGACTTGCAGACCAGGTGTTTCGGTTGGACGGTGTCATTACTGTTGAGCTATCCTTTTCCTTGGTGCTCTTCCGTCTGAAAGGACTGTGGCTCTGAAAGAATCCACTCTTTTTCTTCAAAAGATTTCTCTCAGCAGGAGGAGCCGATTGCTTCACGGGAGAGGTCTTGCCACTGGGTGGCTCCTGGCTCGAGAACGAGGTGGGATTAGAATAGTCGCTTTGTGAATCTCGACTTGATGGTCTGACAGGACTATGGGCCGAACTTCTTTCTGACGGAGGTCCAGTCCGACACAACATGGTCATTCCGTCCATTGGATAAGGATCATGAGGAACTGCTGCCAATGGCCCGTGTTGCGATTGGTCGTAACCGAGTCTGCTTGGCTGAGCTTGATAATCTAGCTGCGGTGGTTTGCCCCTGTCCATGACCAGCTTTTGGGGAGTCAAAGTAGCCTCGCGGCTCGGAGGCGTGGCTGCATCGTGCCCAAGTTCTCGTGCCAGGGGATTTTGCGAATCATGATGGCTCTCGTAAGTGGATGGTTGTGGTGATGAGCTTCTGTAGGCAGGGTTTATCGTTCTTTGAAACTGAGCGACTGAGTAACTGTCGTCTTCGGACGCCTCAGATTGCGAGTCGCTGACATCCCCGCGGCAGAAGTTGATGTACTTTGGCGGATCTGGTATCTCTTGACCGGTGCCTCTGTCTTTGATGAACGCAACAATATCCTTCTCCACCTCACAATTCTCTAGTGACAATCGAACCTTCTCACAGGATGCATCATCACTGACACAAACGGTGGAGGCTATATTGGCAAAGCTCCAAAGGCTGCTCTTCATGAAATCCAGGCGTTCTTCTTCGAGATCTTGGAACTTATCAGCAGCAGCCTTCCAATCCCTGTTCCATCGACCCGTTGTCTCTTCGAGAGCCTTGACTGCATTCTCATATTCGGTATTCGACGTAGCAAGATTGATTTGGGTTTTTTCGAGCTTGGCCTTGTTCTTGCGCTCTTCCTGTCCCATGACCATGTGTCCCTGTGCTAGATAGCCTTTTATCTTAAGGCACTCCTGCTCGTATCTGTCTCGAGTCTGGTAGATGGTGAGCAATGGCTTTTGAAATCATACTGACGAGTCCTACCTTATTGACTTGTTGCGTCTGCCCAACTTTGACCTTCAATAGCTTCTCGATGCCGCCCTGGACAATCTTTCTGCGCTCTTTCATCGCACCAGCAAACGCCGCCAGCGGCTCCTCCAGTTCTGTCTTCATTTGACCTGCAATGTTCTGGTGTGACTTGCCCATCTGCTCGACCTCCCCTCGCAGAACATCTAGGGACGCGCGCAAGGTGCCCGTCTCTTGAGACCCCAACGGCTTACGAGATAAAGACAGAAGTTTGCGGGCATATTCGTCTTCGATGGCAGCACGAGCTATACAACAACGTCAGCAACATTTCCAAGGAACCTAGTGACCCTAGAACTCCGTACCTGTGTAGAACGACTTCAACTCATCGGACGTCTGCTTCGCATTCAGCATGCGCTGCAGAAGTGGTTCAACGCCAGCGTCATCCTTTCCCCAGAAATTGTTGGCAAAGCTCAATGCCACGGAAGGGCCATCGGATACAGTCCCGGGCATGATGCCCACGTTCGCTGGCTTTGTTGACGAAACGCGAGTGAGTTGAGGACGCGATCACCGAAGGGCAGAGGCCGGATTCCTCTGGCTGAAAGGATGTATCGGAGAGAGCAAGACGTAGTGAGAATTCAGTAGGTCGTATGGAGACGGCAATATGGAATGGGGAGGCTGGTCGTTATGATCAGGGATGTCCTCGATAAAGTATTTGTTGTTTTGGCGCGTTGCTGTGACGACCCCGCTGGAGCCCGTGACCTCCTTCGCAGGATTTGATAGGCGCCCACAGGATCTCACCAATGCTCATCATCGAGCACTCACGAGATATTTGTACGGACTTTGGCGGCAGGATCAAACGCTTTCGCGATGAAAGTCAACTTTTGCGACCAAATGTCTCCTCCGTGAAGCGTTGCGAGCCGCAGCTAGCCTGAGATTCAGAACAGTCTCACTCTCTGAGTCCACTCGATTCCACGACTTGACCTCTCATATATAATAGACCACGAACTCTGGGGCTCGATGATGCCACGGCCACCACCCTACTTGAGGTTGCTGTATAGTTCTTCATACAGACGCTCTCTCTTGGTAGAGAGGTACCAGGCTTCATGTGCTGCCATGTATTGAATACCGGGAGGTTCACGTCTGTTTCTCACTCTCCATACAATGACCAGATAGCCTTCCAAGCGTGCAAGCCTGAATATGGCTTTGGCAAACTCTTTTTCTTGAACCCTTGGCGACGTTGCTCATCTGTTATCAGCGTTAGATTAGGGGGTTTCACCCCTGTCATCTCCTGCAGCGTGCATAATAGCATCCAAAGGCTGGCGCAGGCAAGGTCACTTGTTTTTATGGACTGGTTCTGCTGAGAGGATGGATTTAAAGTATAGAATGGCCTTTTGAGTTAGCCCTTTGTCCGCTGATCTAAACGAATCATCTGAAACTCAAATGGTGAAGTGATAATCTGTGAATGTACCTTCATAGACAGTCCTGAGATTCCTACGACCAAAGGAACAATGCCTTGTCCTTGTCCTGTCAACTGCAAGTCTTGATAAAGACCAATTTGATGTATAACAAATAATTTGGGAGTGATTCGCGATTGTCGTCTGATCAACTGAATCAGCATCAGCCATTCACGAGAGTTGAGTTCTGACTCTCCTCTTTCACTGGACCCAATGTTGAATGAATCAAAGGGACCGAACACTCATAAATCTCCCGTGCTCGGTGAATTTCTAGCAATCTAAGATACTTGACAAGATAAAGGTTCTACCATTAACTTTGGCACCAAAGAATGACCTCCTATCGGCAATGAGCTGTCAATCACGTGTCTAGTAATCTCTTTTTGGTTAGCGGGTTCGGTGAGGCTCGAGCACTCCTTGAACCTCAATCAACTGCGCATTCGCAAACCTCCTGCCTCGACTTCCTATACCATCCCTTTAACCTTCGCATACCTTTCTTCAATGTCCACACCTCCCCGGTAGAACTTCTTTCGACTCTAGGGATCGAGAGATAGCTCTGCGGGAGTGGGTCTGCGCCAGAACACCAGCATCTTCGATGGTCAACCCAAGAGGGGGAGCTTTCACACCTTCGCCAGCGCAACAAACTATCGTGACTGGTGTAAGCCATTCGCCTCACGGTTCCCATCACAGTACATTCAGCGCTGGAGCGAGCCCAAGTACGAACAGTCCGACCGGGTCCAACTCACTTACGAAAATTGTGGTAGCGCAAGTCTACCTCCTTCTCAGCACCATCAAGGAAGATAAGGATCGCACAAAGTGGGAACAACAAGCTGAGCAGCTCAGAAAGGTAGGGTCACAGCATCGCTGGCTGATGTCTTGGAAGCTAACAACAGCTCATTCTAGCTGATCGATGAACACGGCATGGAAGTATTTCAAAAATACTTCAGCCGTCTTGTGGTTGGCAATGCTCCCCAGATATTTCCTGGTCTCAATCGATCGGTAGCCAATCCTGGCAATTATCAGATTCTCGTGTCTGAAGTGCGCAAGGTATCTCACGATGTTGACCAGGCCGGGAAGATTGCAGAGTCCATCGAGACGGCAAATGAGGAAGTTTTCAGAGACTTTGATCTCTCAACTTTCATGGAGCATTTCAAGCTAGACGCTCTCGAGAAGACAATTCTAGCTTTGGCCTTCAAGACCAGCTCCAGATCAGATTTGAAGACGAAAGGTATGTCATCTACACTGGCTCGCTTTTGGACCCAAGTTTCGCATTCGGTCCCTTCTAACATATCGTAGCCGATGCCATTCTATCCGCCAATTTCACCCCCTTCCTACAAATCATCGCACGACATACTCCTCCAGATCATGATGACCTTACACCTGCCTTTCTCGCAGCAATCCTCGATCGCTTCATACAAGAGCACCCTCCCAATTTCGATCAACAAGCAAAGCACGATCTCGTAATGGCAACGCAGTACCGATACGCCAATGCTGAACAGGATATGACGCAACCAACTGAAGTTCTCGCATCGTTGTACTTATTACACAGTCTTGGCGAGAACAACCCCCTCGTATTATACATCCAAAGAATGGGATCCTCCTTCACCTCCGACGTTGAATCGTGCAGAGAACGCTTGCGCGCTGCCATGTCAGTCATGAGAATTGACGAAGAACAAGTTTCGGCTGCCTTGATCTACACAGCGTTAAGCCAAACTATCAAATTCTCGACTTCAACATTGGTCGACAGCTTGCGCCAGGAAGTTGGACCTGACTTCAACTGGCAGAGAGTGATTACGTACTTCGACCAACAGGATTTCAGAATCACAAATCTGCAGTTCCTCACCTTGTACGAAGCTCTACGACCACTGGCAGCAGATAATATTCTTGATATTCAGCACATGTGGGGCGGAAACTGGCAAAACTCCGAGACGCAGCTTTCCTTCATCAGCGCCTTTGCATCCCTCACCACTGAGGAGCTTGATGCCACGACTATTCCCGGACTGCAACCCTCATTCATTCTAGATGACTATGCTGCCTCAGAACCAGAGGTTCAAGCACGCGCTGCTCAGGCTGTTAAACACCCTCTAGTCTCCGTGGAAGCATTATCAGCCATGTTCCATGTTGCTTTGCATGAGCCACACGCTTCAGATACTACGGAGGCTAAGAGACTCTTCCAAGAAGTTGTCGTACCAAACCTTGACATTTTCTTGGTCTCGGCGTTCGCAGTTGCAAAGCCTTGGCCTGATCTGGCAATCGAGACCGTCAACAACCTGTTTGACCGCTTCTTGTACAAGTACGACCCGAACTACGACTTCGTGCTCGAGAGTTTGTGGCGCAAAGACAAGGCATGGGTTGCACAGCGGTTGGTAGAGGCACACGCTAAAGCGCCGATGGAGCTAACTACGATCCTTGATCATGCATTGAGGCATTCGTGGCTCGACGAGCTGGTTTCCATGCGCAACGGATTTGGACTTGATCTTGCCGCTGTGGCTCACGCTCGTGGGTTCTTGGACTTGGGGAAATGGGCAGAGACTCAATTGCCTCGCAGTCAAGAGCTGGCCTCCTCCCTCTTGACCTTCCTCAACATCAAAGCGGGGCATGAGTTTGAATCCCAACGTCAAGGTCGATTGCATAGCGTCTTACTTCCTGTCAAGACTATAGCCATCCTTCTTGAAATATTGGAAGAGATTATGCCCAAGACACCATCACAAGAGCTGATTGTAGTCCAACGAGCATGCATTACCGCGTACCCTCGTCTGATCAACTACGGGGAAGGATTTGACGACATTATTGACGCAAACGGAATGGAAAAGAATTCTTTGCCCCTAGCAGCGAATCAGAAAATGGAAGAGCACTACAAGCGCATGTACAGCAACGACATTCAAGTCAAGACTGTTGTCGAAGCCCTAGATCGCTATAAGCATTCGCAAGATCCTGCCGACCAAGACGCCTTTGCGTGCATGATCCATGGACTCTTCGATGAATATACTCTCTATGGCACGTATCCCTTGGAGGCGCTAGCTACCACAGCTGTTCTCTTCGGAGGTATCATCTCTCAAAAGCTCATTTCAGGCCTATCACTGGAGATCGGTCTTGGCATGATTCTGGAGGCTGTCCGAGATCACCTCCCGGAAGAATCCATGTATAAATTCGGCTTACAGGCCCTCATGCAACTCTTTTCTCGATTCAGAGAATGGCCAGGATTCTGCAAGCAGTTATTGGCAATTCCCGGGTTGAAAGGAACAGAAGCTTGGAACAAAGCTGAAGATGTGGTCCGGAATCACGAAGACGATGAGCAGCAGCCGCGTCTGAATGGCGGATCAAGCGTCATGAACGGCAATCTCGACGACATGATGGCTCCTGAACCAACCGCTCCACCGTTTAGGTCATTGCACGTGGATCCGCCCCGCTACGAAACAGAAGACCCCAGTGAGGATACTCAAGACAAGATCCAGTTCGTATTGAACAACATCACATCCGAGAATCTCAAGACCAAATTTCATGAGCTCAAGGACTTGATGGACGATCACAGCCAGCAATGGTTCGCAAGCCATCTCGTTAGAGAGCGAGCAAAGATGCAACCGAACTACCAGGACTTGTACCTCAGCTTGATTGAACTCTTCAATAAGAAAGGCTTGTGGGCTGATGTACTTCGAGAAACATATATCAGCACGTTTAAGATGCTCAACGCGGAGGCTACTATGCAAAACACCGTCGATCGAACACACCTGAAGAATCTCGCAACTTGGTTGGGTTCTTTAACTCTGTCTCGCGATAAGCCAATCAAGCACAAGAACATAGCGTTCAAGCAACTCCTCACTGAAGGCTATAAAACCCAGCGACTCATCATAGTGATCCCTTTTGTCTGCAAGGTGTTGGAGGAGGGCAAAAAATCAACAGTCTTCAAGCCACCAAATCCTTGGGTCATGGATATCATAAAGAATCTCATTGGGCTTTATGATAAAGCTGAGATCAAACTCAATCAAAGGTTCGACATCGAGGTCCTTTGCAGAGAACTGGAGCTCGACCACAAGACCATTGAACCCTCGTACGAAGTGTTGGTTCAAGCTCCACTCGTGGAAGAAGCAAACGACATCATGAACGCCGAAGTTATGGATCGATTTGACAATCTATCAATGAACGGTATGGGTGGTGGTGTTGCTAGTGGTAGATTCTCGCCTCAAGAGATTACTTCTTCCATTCCTGACCTAGGACCTATGCTAGTGTATCCTCCAGCGAATGATATGGTCAACCAAGCTCGTCTGCAAGAGATCGTGAGAACCGCAATCACTCGAGCGGTTCATGAGATCATCTCCCCGGTCGTGGAACGCTCCGTCACAATTGCAGCTATATCAACCTGTCAGATGATTCACAAGGACTTCGCTACTGAACCCAACGAAGCCAGAGTACGATCTGCAGCAATCAACATGGTTAAGAAGACTGCTGGAAGCCTTGCCCTGGTTACCTCAAAGGAACCGCTACGAGCGAGCATGACTAATTACATACGCGCACTGTCTGGCGAATTGCCGCAAGGTTTGCCAGAGGGTACTATAATCATGTGTGTCAATTCAAACCTGGATCTAGCGTGCAGCCAAGTTGAGAAGAAGGCTGAAGAACGTGCTGTGCCTGAGATCGAAGAGATGATGGAAGGAGAACTGGAGGCTCGTCGACATCATAGGCTCACTCGACCAGATGAGCCATATGTTGACCCTAATTTGAGCCGCTGGTCTTGGACGATCCCACATCCTTACAAGCTGCAGCCAAACATGAGTGGTCTCAATCAAGAACAGATGGCTATCTACGACGAGTTTGCACGCCCACCACGAGTTGCAGCTAGCCTGAGTGGTACAACTCATGTTGCTTCATCATCGGATGCAACGAGGTCTATGGCAAACGATATCCTGCAAGACCAGTATGCTCCAGTGCCACATATTCCTACTCCTGCTGAACCAGCTGCAATGCCACATCTCAATCCTCAACAAGCGGCATACGCGCAACCAAACGCTTCAATGGTTAACGGAAGAGCCGCTGCTTTGTCTGGAGACCCTCGAGCATTCGAAAGTAGAGTTGAGAAAGCTCTTCAGGAGCTCGCGCGTGTTGCTTCGGAAACACCTGAACAGCACTATCTCGAGCTGCCGCGACCCCATGCCGTCCTTGACGTTCTGGATCATCTCTATGGTATGATCATCAGAAGCGCCCAAGGACCAGATGCCTTTGACATCCTCATTGTCGACCATATCTGCAAGTTCCTCTTTGGTGGTGCAGCACAGGACCTCGTCGTTGAGTGCTTGGTTCACGTTCTAGAAAACATTTGCAGAATTGGAGGTCGAACTGCCAGCCGGGTTGCTGTGGTGATTGCTCACCAGCCAGGAGAAGCCCTGCTGCGTGTGCCAGTTGCTATTTCATTGATCAAGGCCGAGATGGTGGACTGGCGCAAAATTGATGCTGAGGTGTCGAAAGCGATTTTGAATAAGAAGGAAGAGTCCTTACAATTCCTTTCATCCCTCGTGGACGCAGTTCTTCTGAACGATCGTCCCATCGCACTTTATGCGGATCTTGTTAGCAGTCTAGAGGCTGCTTGGAAGTGGATCGAAGAGGAACCTACCCTGGAAGTTGGCCAACAATTGAAGCAAAAGCTGACAAGTTCTGGATTGGGACAAGTGATTGGCCACGGCACTGACAACCATCTTGCCGCTCGTCAAGATCAAATGGATTATGTCTTTGATGAGTGGTTCCACCTCTGCAACAATCCCAATGCCTCGGAAAAGGCTGCATCGGAGTTCATCTCTCAGATGTACAACAAGCAAGTCATCAATAACCGAGACGATTTATGCTTGTTCTTGCGATTGTCCATCGACTCAAGTGTTGAACGTTTCGAGGGGCATGTGGCAAATAATGGTAGTGTTCAAGACGCCTTCATCCCTACAGACGCTCTAGCTAAATTAATCGTTATGCTCATTAAGCGCCGTGAGCAAGAAGGCGAGGTCAAGGTTGACAAAGCAGCCTTCTTCAAGTCGATCTTGTCGCTGATCGTGCTTGTCCTCAACCACCACCACGTTATGCGCGGAGAGCAGTTCAACCAGAAGGTGTTCTTCCGATTGCTTTCGGCACTTCTCTCGGAGATCAGCAACAGTGGCGATGAACTATCTGAAGCCGAAAATCAGCAGATTACAATGGTGTTTGCCAAGATCTTTCTGGATGTTCGCCCCTCTTACTTCCCTGGCTTCATGTTTGCTTGGCTAGCTTTGATTGTACATCGAGGTTTCTTGCCCGCGCTGATGAGACTTCCGTCTCAGACTGGCTGGGAACCCTTTTCTGCTATCATGGATAATTTGATGCTTTACGTCGGTGAGCTTCTAAAGCCACTTCACGTTGCACAAGTGACCAAGGAGATTTATCGAGGTGTTATGAAACTTCTGGTCATCTTGCAACACGACTATCCGGAATTCTTGGCTGCGTATCACTCCAAGCTCTGTGCCAACATTCCAGGCCACTGCACTCAAATGCACAATATCATTCTGCATGCTAATCCGGCACCCTACTCGAAGATGGCTGATCCAATGCAGCCGGGTCTGAAGATCGATCGTATTGAGGAGATTCGAGAGTCGCCCGAGCTTGCATTCGATGTTGAGGGACCTCTCCGACAAATTGGCCTTTTCGATGTTCTTGATCAAGCTCTGCAGAGTGGCCCAACAGAAGATGCGGTTGCACACATTGCACATGCGATTCAACGATCGAAGACTCGTCAGACTGGCGTTGGCTTTGTTCCCATCAGCGTCGATACTAAGTTGATTGAAGCTGTAGTCATGCATGTGGGTATGCATTCAATTGCAAGAGCGAACCAGAAGGGAGGTCCGACCTTTGTGCGAGGGTCTCCCGATGCTGCTCTTATGTCCATGCTCATCCACGAGCTTCAGCCAGAGGCACGATATTTCTTCATCAACAGTATCGTTGACCAGCTCCGATTTCCCAACACGCATACGCATTACTTCAGCCAAGCGCTCCTAGAAATCTTTGGGAGTGATAATGTTGATCCCGAAGAGTCTGATATTCGTCAACAAATCACTCGCATCTTGCTAGAGCGCTTGGTTGGCATGTGGCCACACCCTTGGGGTCTTATTGTCACCATCATGGAACTGATCAAGAATGAAAATTACATGTTCTTTGATCTGCCCTTTATCAAAGCATCACCAGAGGCAAGAAATCCGAATATCCTCATAAGAATTAATGCTAACGTGCTTTATCAGGTTATTGATCGGTTTGCGGCGTTGGCTTCGCGGCCTTAACGCAACATCGATACAATATGTCCCGAACTCAAGAACGAGCCTCTTCGATGCAACTTCGCTTCTGAATATTATCTTACTATCCAACACTCCCGTCAGATCATCCCATGCAACCACCAACCTCATACCGGTCCATTTCAACTTGTTACATAACCTATCGAAACACAACGGCGTTCTCTCATTGTCCTAGATCTAAGGATTTGTTCTCTGCATAGCGAGCGCTGGGTTGGGTTTTTGCGAGATTTGCAACACTGCGGGCGGGGCAGGGCAAGAAAGAATTTTCCTAATAATGCATCCTACATGATAATGTTTTCCTGCTTGCCACTTTGTACGAGGGGCGCGAGAGGGCGGGCAAAATGCGGCATGGGCGTGGTAAAACAAACATATGGCGCGGAAATGGTTTTGCTTAATGCTGTCATTGGGACGGCTCTCTGTATGTACCATAAAGTGGAGTTTGTGATCTTCTGGACATTTTCCAGAACAACATCTTGACTTCTGGTTTTGGTCTGGGTGAAATTTCTGTATATAATCGAGAAGTCTCGATTTTGATGGCTCTATTGTTGTCTTCGGCTAGACAAAAGGGGTCGCACTATTTACTGGATAGCCGCTACTTGCATGTCCGAAACGGCCTCGAGAGCGGGCTAGTAGTGACGCTTGAAGATGTGGCTTGAGGATCTTCAAGCCTACCAACAAGAAACATAACGCTAGGGACGGCAGTCATCTGTCCCGCAAAATGCGCCGAGGTGAACCAAGAACGCAAATGATGCGGAGAAGCTAGAGCGGGTGATGCGAAAGCGAGTTATCTGATTAATATGTCATCAGTCTGAAGACTCAAGCTTTCTCTTTATTTCCTCCTTCAACACCAAAGAGAAATTTCTAGTCGAAGTATGTTTTTCCCACACGCAACAATTCTCTTCCTCCTTTCGTTTTCAGTAGCTCAGAATTTCTCTACATGGTCTCCTCCCGGCCCAGGAGACGTCCGTTCTCCATGTCCCGGCCTCAACTCTCTCGCAAATCATGGGTTTCTCCCCCGTAGCGGCAAGGGCCTGACGATTCCCATTCTGATCCAAGCCCTCAACGACGGCATGAACGTCGGAGCCGATTTCGCGACGGTCATAGGAGGAGCGGGTCTCCTTTCGGTTCCGTCAAACCTGCTTGCCACTTCTTTCGACCTCGACAATCTGGATGAGCATAACTTCCCTATTGAGCATGATGCTAGTCTGAGCAGGGCGGATTATTTCGAGAACAATGGCGACAACTACTCTTTCAATCAGACGATTTTTGATACAGTCTTGGCTTATTATGATGGGATGAACGAGACGAGTATCCCGGTTGCTGCAAAGGCTAAGTGAGTGCTGTTCTTCGCATGCACGAAGGAGTTGGCTGAGCTAACCTCTCAGATACAATCGAGTGACCACCGAAGAGAGCAGAGACCCGAAGTTCACCTACACGCCACAGCAGTTTATTCTGTCTTATGGAGAAACTGCATTGTACATTTCAGTGATGGGCGATCCGATTTATGGCGTTACTCCGGTTGAATATGTCAAGATCTTCTTTGGTGAGCAGAATTAGTGCCTGGTACTACGGTATTTGCTTATGCGTCACAGAACAAGAGCGACTTCCATACGCTGAGGGATGGCGACCTCCAACCACGCAGACGACTTTGATGACCTTGGGTGACATGATCATTGCTTTAAATGCCGCGAATGGAGAGGTAATTCCCGAAGGTCTAGAGATCACGACGAATACCCTGAAGCTTGCTTTTGGTGGCTATGATCCTATCACAGGCTTGCTGGCTCATGCGTTATGATGGTTGGGAATCCGATAGCACGGGCATGGCGTTAGAGTTTGAATGTTTTCAGGAATGAACAATAAGAAGTACGAGTTATGATTGACCCAGAATCTCTCGTCCTGTAGCACCCATAGCCTGGACATCTTGTAGAGTATCGTCTTTCCAGCCATTCAGTGCCGCATCTATCATCGTTGCTGCTAGCTCATCTACTCGAACACATGCCTTGGTACCCATCATCCAACCCATGAAATCTCGAGGGCTTCTGATATCTTTCGATATCACGAATCCTGATTTGACTATCAGAGTCTCCCACAGACCTTTGCTCTGTTCCGCGGTGGCGAAAGCGAGCATGTTCTCTTCTGCTTTTCCCTTCACAAGTCTTTAGCAAAATATTGAGAACCGTGGTAAGTGGAGGGCTTTCTCACTTTCATCTTTCGCATCTCCGCTTTGAACCATAAAGGCTTCTCCTGATTCCTCTCTGTTGTTGCTCCACTGAGATGGACGTACCGAAATTTCTTGTCGAGAGTCTTAGAAACGGCATTTCCGAATGCCAGTGGGTAATCGATTTCCAGAACTTTGTCGCCAGCAGTAGTTCCCAGACACCTGACGAGCGTTAACGAGAGCGTTTTTCTGACTTCTCCGATATGAGGAGGAGGAGGAGCAAGTACCATATGCAAGCATCAGCACCAGAGAGTTCCTTCAGTACAGAATCCGGATATGAATTGAAGTCTTTCATAATCACCACGTTCAGCTTCGGATCATTGGAAACAGAATCTGGGAGTTTGCGGCGCGAAACTGCCAGTACTGATGTGATAGTGGGGTTTCGTAGACATTGTGAGAGGACTTCACTACCGATGAAGCCTGTGCAACCTGTGACAATGAACTTCATGTTGATCATTGGCTTCTGTATAAACTCCCATAAAGACAAAGTCAAGTGAAAAGAAGATGTGCAGCTCTGATCAATGTTCATAAGTTGTAAACTCCGTTATCCCCGTGAAGGCCAAGTAGGAAGTAGCCGAGTTCACATTGTGTCAGTCTGAGGAGAGGTGAGATAGATTGCGAATCACGCAAAGTGGGCAATATAAATTTCTCAATGAAAAGACACGATCAAAATTTCTGTGGTTGGCGCCACGAGTGTTCTAGTGATCGTGGGGTGATTGACAAGGCTGAAAAGCTACCCCGGATTTCGCTTATAGCAACCCCTGGAGCATGAAGCTGCAGCCTGGAACTGCAGCCTACAGAAGCTCTTGGCTCCACACAGCAGAAGCTCATCTTATCTCGTCTTCTTCAACGTTCACGTCCAACAATGGCGACACAGAAAGACGTCCAAGATCTCCTCCGCCTGCTAACAACAGGCCATAGCAAGCTGCCCATGATGGCAGCAATGGGACGTATGAAAGCTCTCCAAGCTGCGAATCTACGAAGGTACTTCCCCTTCCTTGCCCCGCGATATCCTCTCTAACCTAATTACAGTATATCCCAGATCGCCGAATCAGATCTCCCTACCCTCAACTCTGCCATCTCTGACGATAAAGCTGCTAAAGCCCTCCTCTCTGCCTGCAAAGCATCTCTCAAGCCCGGCTCCGCTGCGAAACGTCCCGCCGCGGAAAGCCTCTCCTCTTCTTCGAAAAAGCAGAAATCCGCATATGAACTATCGAACGAACCCCAAACACCTGCTGAGTTAGAAGCTTCTTTAGCCCTTCCGGAGCTGATCAAGGATGAAGAGAGGTTGCAGGAGGCAGTGATATACACGAATCGAGCACCGCTTGTCCTGGCGTTTGCAGTGGCGTTGCTGAGTTATACAATGCCGGAACAGCCGCCCAGTAGCAAGTTGAGTCTTGGACAGGCGGTGGTGAGTCTGAATAGTAGGAGTAAAGCTGTGAGTCTGGGACTGCAGAGCGGAAAGGGAGCCGATGAGGAGGGGTGGGGTCAGGGACAGCCAAAGGTCAGGCTTATGGGGAGGGAGGTCAGCGTTCTAAAGAGGAGTGGTTATGAGTGGAGGAACACTACTTCGGAGAAGAAAGAAGAAGTTGAGGAGGAGAGCACCCAAGGAACGATCACGGCTCAAAGTTCCATTGAGTCCACGAAGATTGAGGGGACGAGCGGCTGGACGGTCTCTGGGAGCGTGACGTCCAAGAAGTCGACTTTTGTAGCGCGGTCGATTACTGTTACATCCCCTTCCGAAGCCAGATCCGAATTACAGAAGCTTATGGCAAGTAATACTGAACTGAGAGAAGCCAGCCACAATATCACAGCCTGGCGAGTAAGTGGTGATCACGGGATAATCGAAGAGTCGAACGATGACGGGGAGTCAGGTGGGGGAAGACACATTCTTGGCCTGATGCAAGCAGACAACGTTGTTAATGTCCTACTGGTAGTAACCCGATGGTACGGAGGAATCATGCTTGGTCCAGACAGGTGGCGAATCATGTCACAGGTTTCTCGAGATGCATTATCCCAGAGACTGAGAGTGGCTGGGACTGTAGGACAAGAAGCACTTTGGGGCTTAGATTTGGAAGCTATGAGAACGAGAGATGCTCCAGTGACTGGCGGTACGGCAGCAGGGATGCCGATACACCAACCTGGGCCTGCAAGATCATACATCTTGAAGGCCTTCAGCTCCCCTCCTCCGGCTGCGGATTCGAAGAAGAAGAAATCTGGGGCCGCACTAGATAGAGAGAGAGAAGAGAATCTGGGACTATTGCTTGGCGCATTGGATCTGCTTTTCAGCTCTTGGGCAGACCATTTAAGTCGGGAAGAACTTGATCGGAGAGCTTGGAGTTGGTATGTGCAAGTAAGACCGAACGTGGAGAGTGGAGTTGCAGGATGGGGCGGAAAGGGCGAGGTTAAACTTGCTGATATTCTGAACTTACAAAGGAAAGGATAATATGAATATACGAGCCTATGTACCACCACCCATTCCGCTATGTTCAAGTCTTGACTTTCGTTATTTTCAAATCCGTTCAAACCAGATCCTCCCATTCGGTCCCATCTCAGGCTCCGCCGCCAGGCCGAATGTTTTCGATATCCCGTCTGCGCTGACCTTGAATTCAGCTGGAGCAGCCGCCTTGAATGCAGTGCCGGGTGCTTCAGTCGAGTCTCCATAAGCCATGAAATAGTCTCCAGAGATGTGCTCTAAGGTGAACTCGAGTTTCAGAGTCGCATCTGACCGGTTCGCATACAGAGCTTCGTTCTTGATCTCGAGTGTGATATTGTTGTATGCGGGGTGGAAATATGTGCCTGTGTAATTCTGAAGAGGGAGTGAGGTGGGCAACGGTGGGTCAGGTATATTGGGATAGACTTCTTTCCAGGTGTTCTCGTATTCGTCATGCGCTTTTTGCAGCCTATCTTTATTTCTAGAGAAGATTAACAAGGGGTTCATTGCTTTGGTCAAGGGGAAAAGCACTTACTTCTTGTTCCAATCAAATCTCTCTTCCTCTGGGATATTCAGGCGCTCGTCGACCAGATGCCACAGGAGGGTCTGCTCCAAAAAGTTCGAAGTTGCCGCCGTATTTGCAAAAGCAACGAGTCCATAATTCAGTGCCGGGAAGAAAATAACATCTGTTCCATAGGCGATCATGCCTCCGCTGTGTTCAAAAAATTCGTACCCTCGATAGACTCCAGTTTGCCATCCGAAGGCGTAGGCTTTGGGCCCAGTGAAAGGTGTAGGTGGCTCTTCACGGTCCTCGAATATACGTGGAGTTCTTAACGCTTGGTGTCCAGTTTCAGAGATTGGTCCGGACAAGCTCAGAAGAGATTTGAGCCACTTCGAATAATCTTGGACATTTGAGACGATACTTCCAGCTCCGCTAACGCACGTGAGGTCCATCTCGCTGACCGCTTGAAATTTCTCTTTGTAGTAGACGTAGCCTTCTGCAAGATTTTCTGGTGCTTTCTTAGCGTCAGAAGCCGAGAAGAACTACAACCTAGTGTAAGCCTAAATTAGTGAAGATATAAGTGTACCGTGGACTTACAGTCGCCTTCATGTGCAGTGGACCCCATATTCTTTCCTTTAGCACGTCTCCAAGCCACTTTCCAGTCAGGGTCTCAATAACATGAGAAGCAACACTATACATAACGTTGCAATACTGGAATTTGGTTCTGGGCTCCGCAGTGAGGGGAAGGTGCCTTATGGCTCTTATCGCCGCCTTCAGCGATGGCTTCTTGCCGTCATAATTACCACCATAGCTGTAATCATGTCGCGGCAAGCCAGTTCGATGGGAGAGAGCATCCTCAATGGTTATGTGGTTGGTGGCCCACTCGTCAGAGAGCACAAAGTCGTCAGGAATAAGCTTGACGATGGGCGTCTTCCATTGGACATTGGAATAATTCGCGTTATCATCGACAAGAAGTGACATTGCTGCTGCTGTGAAGGCTTTTGTGGTGCTACCGGTGTAGTAGAGAGTTGATGGCGTTACTTTCGTGTCAGGGTAAGTAGCTATACCATAACCCTGGTGTGATTGGTGAGCCTTGGAGAAATCTGCTAATGGACTGCAATGACAGGTACAATAACATGAATTTATCAAGAAGTATACATTATTCAAAGACACTCCTGCCTCAACGAAAGAAGTTCGAGTATTTATCAGGGCAACGGCACTATATCCAACGGGGATTGTCCAGGTAGCGTGGCAAATAACGTAGAAAAGGTACCAAGACATAATCAAAATGACAGAGCAAATACAGAACACCCATTCTCAGCTTACAATGTCACTTGACAAGAGACTATTCAATGAATGAATCCTATTCTCTCACCTCTGCCCATTCCGAATCGCCATCAACAGCCCCTACAGCTACCCCTGGAACCTTCCATAAATCTAGGTTTTCATAGACCAGCTTTTCAAATTTCGAATTGAGAGGACTGGCCTTCCCATTTTTCAAAACCTTTTGTTCCGCTGCAGAACTGGAGGAAGGAAATTGGAGCAAGGGCAGTAACGATGCTAATAATTTGAAGAGCAACATCTTCGATCAATCCACGAATTGAGATTAGCAAAGCGCAGAGCAATAATTAGAGAAACCTTTCAGATCTTATATGCTCGGAAGAATGGGGACCCCGCGCTGATGGCTTGGAGATATCGGAAACGTCGTCACCTTGCTTAAGAAGTTGGTCGGTGTTGAGCCCCGCAGATCGACAACGCTTCAGGCAACAGCCACTAGGCTTAATTCAACCGCCTTTCAGATGCAGGTTGACAGGAACAGCAAGAAGTCTCGGAACCAGTTTTCAGATTGAGTCCATTATGATTCTGTTTCGGAAGCTCAGGCCCCGCGATATGCGGCGACTGTATTTGTTGTTTGGGTATTTAAATTCTTACAAAACCGGTCGTGATCACGGAGTTCGCGCACGTGATACCACATACAACAGCTTTCACTCCATGCTCCATATTATGCAAGCAACCATGCTTTCCAATCTCCGTGCTTAGTCTAGTATAGCAAGAAAGACTAACACCTGTATGTAGATTCAGGCATGCTGGAGCCACAAGGTCTTCACTCATAACTCTTCTTCCATTTCGACTGCGGGAGCCTGGGCTGGAGGGGGTAGCGGTGTTTGAGCTGCTTCTGCGGCAGCGACGACATCTCCGAGCGAGCTTCCAAACCCAGATCCTAACCGTTTCTGCATTGTCTCATTGTCCATGTCATACAGACTCGCTCTATGCTTCTTAAGAGGACTGCCAACCACCGAATCATCTGGCAAGCTTGCTCCGAATACGTTGTTTGGGAGGGTTTCTTTCGAAGGTGCTGTGTCGATATCTGCTGGAGGAGTGGCACCAACAGATGTACTGCCAACAGAAGCAGGTGATCGGCGAGAATTTGCATTCAAAGGCTCGGCTGAATGTTGGCGCTTCAACTGAATTTGAAGTCAGCAGATGTAGATGTGGGAACGGAACAGGAAAACTTACCTTGATGCGGCCAACTCCATCTGCTAATTCTCCCGAATACTTTGCATCTTCCGGGCTTAACAGTGCCTTCACATCTTTATCTTCAACATCCTCCATCTTCCCTACAATCTCGGCGTCATCGTCATCCTCGTCACTATCCTCCATCATAGCCCCACCTGCACTTCCATTGCTCTTCTTTCTGGACTTGTTCCGTCTGGAGGGATCGGTATCTCTGAAGGATGAGAAGCCAACAGTTCCACCGGGTTTCAACGGAGCCAGGTTGGAAAAGTCTAATTGGGTTGATCGTCTCTTGGCAGCAGTAGGATTGCTCTTTGACTTGGATGTCAGAATGCCCATCTTTTGTAATTGTCCTTGTGAAATGTTAGCAAGTACTGAATAGACAAGTAGGACAAACTCACTCTCGCCTCTGTAGAAGAATGTGAACACAGCGAAAGGCTTATCAGGTCCATCTATTCCAGTAACAGTTTGTGTGCTGATTGACTTCGGGTCCAAAGTCTTGGGCTTTGCGAAGCTTGTAGTATGGTCTATATCTGCTTCCTCATTGCCACCCTCCTTGTTGCCACCTTCTTCATCATCGTCGTGAGCATCAAACTGTGGAGAATATTCGCCTCTTTTGATCTCCCCCGATGCTAAAACGCGGAACATGGAAACCTTGATCTGTCCAGCGGCCTCAGGTGGTGCATCGTCGTCTGAGTCGGAGCTAAAGTCGTCGTCATCGTCTGATAGCTTCTCGACTGGTGATCGTTCATCATCGCCGTACCGCAACACATCTCTTGGTCCAGAGGGCTTTCGTGCAGACATCATACTCGAAAGCTCGTCATCACTTCCCTTTTCTTCCTTTCTTCGCCTACGTCGCTTCTCAAACTTCTGTCTACGCTTCTCAATCTTCGCCGCAGCATCCTGCCCGTCCAAATCCAGGCCATTCAACCATCGCTCTAAACCAACTTCACGGAAGAGGAATTCTCTCTCAGCGAGTCCGCCACCTTCAGAATCAGGTACCTGGACCCAGCGCGAGTTCACCCAAGTCTCTTCCCCAGGTCGCAGCAATGTAGCCACTTCCTCCTTCGCTCGGCCATCGAAATAGATATAGGCAGCAATGGTTTCGTTCTCGGATTTGGTGATAGGTATGTACGGGCCAACAGTACCAACATAATTTCCTCTTGGTGTTCCTATGCCAGGAAGAGCCCCAACAGTCTGCGGTTTCGGATATGGGTCGTTCGCCGTCGGCTTGGGCGCGCTGTATGGAACTGCTAGACCAGGAGTCAAGAGGGTGATGGAGATGGCGAACTTGGAAGGCTCTGGCTTGTTCGAGGCTGGGTCTTGGGGGATCTTGGGCTTCGGAACTGGTATGTATGTGTTGACGCGTGAAACTCGAGATTGCTTCTGGATGGAGTATTCTGGAAGCGGAGCGCCTTCAGCATGAACGCTGACGGCGATGCCCTTGAAGCAAGGCATGTCTCGTCAGCTTCGTGCTGTAGCGACTGCAGCTGCAGAGCTCCACCACGGTATGGTAATTCGAGAGAGGGTGAGAGACGGGTCGCTGAGCTTCGAGGGCGAGTTGCTGAAGTTGTCGAAGAAGCTGGGGAGAGACTCTTGACCAGAATCGAAAAGTAGCGAACGTCAACCTGATTCGACGGCACGATGGCGTAGCGGCAACCAGCGGTGAATCTGGGAATCTCTCGGCTTCTGGAAGGACGTGCGAGAGCAAATGAAAGTGCTCAGAGAGGCTGGCCAGATATTTCGGGGCACAAAAGTGAGGGTCTTGGTTAGAGACGAGGTTGAGGTTTGGTTTGGCGGAACGGACCCAGACAAAAAGAGACGCGGCTTTCACCACCACACGGACGGGTCAGGTCCAAGGTGAATCTCGGGGCATGTCACGCAGCCAATATCACAAGTTGGCGTCACAAACTGGAAAAATTTCCACAACTGCCACGGTGACACGTCGCAACGCTCGATCCTAAATAAATGTCTCTTCTATTGTTCTGAATAACTATACGCCTCAATGCGTCACGCTTGGATATCTCAACCCTTCCATGAACAGCTTGTCAGACCAGACTCTCCACCCATCCAAAGCATTATTATCGCTTCATGAAATTGACTGCGCCAAGATGTATCTATCTCCTCATAGCAGATTTGTTCCTCGCAAGGATGGTGTATAACCTGCAATTTTCATTAGCATCAGTCGATCACTTTTACAATAAAAAGTAGCAGTAGTTTGAACTGAAATCAGACTGTTGAGCTTGATATATTGATAGGCTAATCATCGATCAGAAGATCTAAGAAGGCCGTTCTTAA
>Ga0302140_10001615_pt1 | contig 29467 bp, 20 predicted proteins | sample I_Bog_E1_1_FD_202095 | JGI IMG/M metagenome (GOLD analysis project Ga0302140, IMG submission 202095) | Peat permafrost microbial communities from Stordalen Mire near Abisko, Sweden - I_Bog_E1_1 | ecosystem: Environmental > Terrestrial > Soil > Wetlands > Peat | place: Sweden: Abisko, Stordalen... | reverse complement strand
TTTACGTGCACGTCATCCACGGCCACGTACGATGAATACTGATCATCCACGCACTTGGTACGCGCGTCGAATTTCTCGCGGTCTTCCTTCGTCCACCAGTCTTTAAGGTTTCCTTTGGCGTCGAACTGGCTCCCCTCATCGTCGAAGCCATGGGTAAGCTCGTGTCCGATGGTGCCCCCTGTGTCCCCGTAATTAGGGGCATCGTCAATCCTGCGATCGTAAACGGGCGGTTGTAGAACTCCCGCGGGGAAGTTGATGTCGTTCATCTGTGGGTTGTAGTAGGCGTCAACCGTGGCTGCGGAAATCATCCACTCGCCGTGATCCACCGGCAATCCAATCTTGCTGATCTGCCGATGCAATTCAAAGGCCCCCGTACGTTCCATATTGCCGGCAAAGTCCGTGGGAGAAATCTCGATCGAGGAATAGTCGCGCCACTTATCCGGATAGCCGATCTTATTCCGGATCGCTTCCAGCTTAATCACTGCCTGCTGTTTTGTCTGCGGGCTCATCCAGTCCAGTTGCGCAATTCGCTCGCGCATGGCTCCCTCAATCCTGTCCACCATATCCAGCGCCGCGGCTTTCAACTCAGGCGAAAAGACTTTGGCCACATACGCCTGTCCCAATGCTTCGCCAAGGTTGAAATCGGTATGCTGCACGCACTGCCGCCATCGTGGCTGATGCGCCTTTGCCCCGCGCAAGTAGGCGCGATAGAAGTTGAAGCTCTCGTCCGAAAACGGTTTAGAAAGAAATGCGGAATACGAGTCAGCGATGTGAAAGCGGAAGTAAGTCTTCCAGTTCTCGAGCGGCTCGGTCGTAAGCGAATCGCTCATCTGTTTATAGAACTTGGGCGACTCAATGTTCACGATCTCGAATTTCGGGTAGCGGGCCTCGCGGTAGTACGTCGTCCAGTCGAAGTTTGGCGCCAGATTCTCAAGATCGCCCATCTTCATCTTGTTTTTCAGGTTATACGGATTGCGTTGCTCCACGCGCGTCCACGAGGCCTTGGCAAGCGCTGTTTCCATCCGCATCACCGTCTCTGCGTTCTTCTTTGCGGCTCCCGGCGTATCGCCCAGCAGTTGGAAGATAGCCTGCGCGTGCTGCAAATATCTCTCGCGAATCTCCTTCGACTTGTTATCTTCCTTGGTGTAGTAGTCGCGATCGGGAAGGCCGAGACCCCCTTGATCGAGATCCGCAATCTCCTGCTCGGAGTTGTCCGGATCCTGCGCGGAACCGGCTCCAAACAGTAGCGTTTGACCAAAAGGGAGCGTGACATGCGCCGCCAACGATGCGATGTCCCGAGTGGACTTCATAGCCGCGATCGCATCCAGCTGCGCCTGAATTGCACTAACACCGCGCTGGTTGACAGTGCTCTCATCCATGCACGCGCCATAGAAATCGCCAATCTCCTGTGTCACCTTGTTGCGGCCCATCTTACGGGCTGCCGCCTCTTCCAGAATGCCGCGTAGAAACTTCAGGTTGTCCTGGTAGAGCTTCGCGTAGACGCTCCACGAAGTCTGATCCGCCGGAATCGGGTTCTGCTTCTGCCATCCACCGCAAGAATATGTATAGAAGTCCTCGCAGGGATCGATCGTCTTGTCCATTGAGGTGATGTCGAGGCTCGGTGAGTAGGGCAGGGTCGCTTCGGATGAAGTCTGAGAAGCCGCGGGAAGAGCGAGCAAACCAGCGAATGCGAAACAAGCGATCGAGCGAGTCATACTTCCTCCGTGTAACTGCAAAAAGACAACACTCGCTGATTATGAGGTAACACTGCCCCGGAGCCATTCCGATGATGCCGGCATTTCATTTGCCATCCGCGAGTCGCCAAATTCTACCACACCAGAAGTTGTGCTAATGATGAGGTGGCTCCCGGTGATCCATCCGACATTTTTGCTCGCAATGCAGGGATAGCAACGCCGGCCACGGCTTTGCAAAGGTCGTTACTCGCACACCGCCCGCCGCCACTGGCACCTCGATGAGATGGGCCGTTTCGCCGGATCAGCGGCAAGGTGCGGCAGTTCCGGAGAAAATCCGCCCAATGCAAAGAGCAAGTAGCTGGATCTGTTCCTCCAGCGTGCCCCGTGCAGGCTGGCGACCTTAGCCTGCAAGACGCTCAGGTCGTTTAACCGAGTGTTGGTCTCTACGCGCCCCTGGTACTCTCCGAAGAGAATTGATCCGTTGTCGAGCCCAGCCACAAGATCAATCTCGATTCGGCCGTCTCTGGTCCTGTACTGCGCCCTCTGTCGAAGGTTGAGGCCCGAGCGCAGTGGACCGTTCCGCTGGAGCCATTGACCGCATATCTCCTCGAAGGATGACCAGCCCTTGTATTCAGACAATGGCTGCGACAAGATCTAGGACCGGCGACTCTGTTGCGGCAAGTTCCATCCGCGAACTGGTTTCAGTCTCCGCGAACAAGAGCTATGTCCTGTGCCGCGGCCCATTGGTGGATATCCTGACGTGTAAGCGCTGTTGCCATCAGGTCCGGAAACTGGTCCGGAGTGCACGCGAAGACCGGACAATTCATGGCCGCAATCTTCTCGGCGTGATCGGAGCTATAGCCGGGGTGGCCATCGTCTGACAGCGCCAGCAGAACGATCACGTTGACGCCGCTTTGTTTCAAGGCTGCAACGCGAGACAGCATGGATTGAGCATCTCCTCCTTCGTAGAGATCGGTAATCAGAACAAGATGAGTTTTCGAAGGTTGCTCAATCTTTTGCTCGCAGTAGGCCAGCGCAGCGTTGATATCCGTGCCTCCGCCCAGTTGTACTCCGAACAAAACTTCAACAGGATCGCTGAGTTGGTCGGTAAGGTCGAGGATGGCTGTATCAAAGCAGATAAGTTTTGTGCCAATCCCTGGGATGGATGCCATTACAGCGGCAAAGATGGACGCGTACACCACCGAGGATGCCATCGATCCGGACTGATCGATGCAGAGAACGACGTGATCGAGATTGGCCTGCGTCTTCGATTTACGTGAATAGCCGATGAGTGTTTCCGGAACAATTGTTTTATGTTCCGCCTGATAGTGGCGCAGGTTCGCACCAATTGTACGGCCCCAGTCAATGTCTGCGGGCCTGGGTCGACGTGTGCGCCGCGAGCGGTTCAATGTGCCACGCAGAAGCTCAACTGTTCTGTACTCCAGTCGCGCCATGAGCGCCTGTACAACTTTGCGGACGACCTGGCGCGCGGTCTCTTTTGTTTTCTCCGGAATGGCGGAGCGTAGAGACATGAGATCGGCTACCAGGTGTACGTCGGCTTCAAGCGTCGACAGAAACTCCGGCTCCAGCATGAGCGACTTCATGTTCAATCGCTCGAACGCATCGCGCTGAATGATCTGCACCACGGGAGTCGGAAAGAACTCGCGAATGTCTCCAAGCCAGCGTGCCACACGTGGCGACGAGGCGCCCAGGCTGCCACGTCCTTTGCCCTGCGACGGTGCGTTATAAAGAGCCGAGAGTGCGAGGCTCAGCCGCTGATCGCGTTCGCTCAGCGAGGATTGATCGTCTCCGCCGAGGGCGAGCTGCCAGCGACGCATGCGCTCATTGCGGTTCACGATTGACCTCCGATTCCGAGGATTTGATAGAGGAGTGGAAGCGCTTCAGCAAAGGCGCCGTCATGCTCCATGTCCGGCATCGAGTTGACGCCGGAGCCCACCATCGGACCTTTGTCGATGGTCTCCATCAGCCTGCGGCGTGCTACTCCATCGAACCCTGCAAAGCTGCGTCGCAACAGCGGCAGAGCCTCTATAAAGTCCTGCTCATTGAGCTCGCAAAGCCACGCGTCGATCAGTTGAAGCAGAGGCTGATCCTGGAGGATAACTTCCGAGCCCCCACTGAGAAAGCTCTCCAAAAACGCTCCGGCTTTTTGGAGTTCCTGATCGCTGGTGTGGCGCGAAAACGCCGCCGCAACAGCATGCAAATCCCAGACGAGCAGATCGTGCAGTCTCCTCAAGCTGAGGCCGGCCACAGAAGCTGCAACCTGATCGTCTTCGACCATGAGGCCAAGCTGCCGCCGCCAGTTCTCTGAAAGCGATACATCGGCGAAGATTCCAAGAGCCTCATCGTAGGCGCGCATCGCTTGCACACGAGCGGTGGCAGGATCCTGGTCAAGGTTGTGCGATCCGACGCGCACACCGGCATTCACCTCTGCGCTCATCGCCAAGACCAGCGCACGCAATGCATCTTCAGGCATTTTGCGTGCATTGCCGTAACGGAGCACCCTGACCAGTGGGGCTATGGCAGCCATCAGGTCCGTGATATCGCTTGCGTGGATGGCTGCTTCCTGTAAGCGTTGGATGCAGCTTGTGGCAGCCTCGGGGAGATCGGCAACCAAGGCGGCTCGAATCAGCTCAGCCAGTTCCGTGACGGAGTTCGAAGCCTTGGCACGCTCCAGCGTTCGGTTGCCTGCTGCCTGTTCGATGGTGACGCCATGAATAAGCGCCTCGGCCAGAGAGACAGAAAGCTCAGGAACCCAGCGAAGCATCCACACTTCGCGAAATGTTCCGCGCCCTGCTTCTGCTTCGAGCAGCTTTCCCCATGGCACTTGAATCAAATTCAATCGATGCAGAAGAGTGGACTTCAGCAGGCCGGCATCTGTGCGCAAATCGACGCGGACCTCCTGCTCCAAATCTTCCGGCTTGAGTCGAGTTTTTCTCTGCCATTGGGCAAGATCGCGAGCCAGCGGCATTTGTGGAACACGCTCGTCGATCTCGCCCACACGCTCGCCGATGAAGAGCTTGCGTTCGATCAGCCCTAGCGCGACCTCGCCTCCGTAACAAAGCGTGGCTAGCGACGCCTCTCGCATCTCGGCGAGTCCAGGAACCTGCACGCCACGCAGTGCAGAGAGTCCGAGCGCCAGCCGCGCAGCTTCGATTGCAGAAGCCGTGGGCGCCGGATATCCTTCTTTGCGCAGCATGGATGCGGTCTTCGCCTGCCAAAGGGATGCGAATTGCTCGGCGGTGGGTGACTCATCTTCACCATAGAGCGACCATAGATGGCGATACCACCCCGGGGACAACACGCCCGCACCATAGCCGGAACGATAACTCAAGCGGCTGTCGGTCCACGGAACCCATGTGGCTTCCACCTTGATTTTGGGAAGGTCTTTCGGCAGGCTATTGATCAGAGCTTTGTCATCTGCACTCTTGGCCGGCGCACGCAGCGCGCTCAAATGCCATGCTCCGCATACCACGGCGATTGCTCCCTCGAATTCTTTGAGTGCCTGCCGAATCTGAATGCGCATATAAGCTTCGCGGCGTTCATGGCGCGCTTTCTCTCGATCGGCCAGAGTACCTGCTTCGTACTCACATGCGCGCGAGGCGGTCATGGCCGCTTCAATCGCAGCAAACACTGAGAGCGCGTGCTCACCAGCGTGCCCTGGCTGCGTCGCTGACTGCCCCCCTGATTGCTCGATCAGTGAATTCCAGAAAGCTTCGCCATCCTCGTAACCCGCGGCTTCTGCGAGAAGGTCGAGAGGATCAGATCTCTTCACTTCGCTTTGCGGCTCATCCTCATCCAATTTTGAGAAGGCAAGCGAAACAGCGGCGGGCCAGTCAATGAAGCGCACCGGCCGCTTGTGATCGAGCGCCCAGCGAAGAGCCTGCCACTCTGGAGAGAACTCTGCAAAAGGGAAAAATGATGCTGCACTCGGATCATCGCTCGCATAGATGAGCAGCGCAATTGGCGGCTTCATGCCCGGCTCCGCAACGAAGGGAATCAGAGCGTCCGCTTCAGGCGGGCCTTCCACCAGGATGCAAGCAGGGTCCAGTGCATCGAGCGCCTGCCGCAACAGCGCGGCGGACCCCGGCCCGTGATGCCTGATGCCCAACAGATGCAAACGGTCGCTCATCGCGGACTAGAGGACCTCGCGAATTGCACTGTAAAGGTCGCTCCAGCCGTCGCGCGTGCGCACCACTGTTTCGAGATACTCCTGCAGCGCGATCGTATCCTGTACCGGATCTTTTACCACCGCGCCGACCAGGTTGCTGGCCATGCTCTGCGCATCCATTTCGCCGTCGCCGAAGTGAGCCGCCGATGCCCACGCGCTTACACCCACTGAAATTGCTTCAGCGGTCGAGAGCGACCCCGTCGATGTTTTCAGTTTTGTTTTGCCGTTCAGTGTCTTCCCTTCACGCAACTCCCGGAACAGAGTAACGATGCGAACCAGTTCCTGATCGGCAGGGCGAATGGGCGGCAGGCTGAGGTTAGTTCCAATCTCGCGCACACGTTTCAACACAATTCCCGTCTCTTCTTCCAGCGTAGCCGGCGAAGGCAGTACCACCACATTGAATCGCCGCTTGAGCGCAGAGGACAGGTCGTTGACCCCCTTGTCGCGATTGTTCGCCGTCGCGATCACATTGAATCCGCGCCGCGCTTCAATCGCTGTGTCCAGCTCCGGAATCGGGAGCGTCTTTTCAGATAGAACTGTAATGAGCGTGTCCTGCACATCCGAACCCATGCGCGTCAGCTCTTCAAAACGCACCAGCGTTCCTTCTTCCATTGCGCGCGTCAAAGGCGTCTTCACCAGTGCTTCTCTTGAAGGCCCCTTGGCCAGCAGTAGAGCATAATTCCAGCCATAGCGAATCTGGTTTTCATCGGTTCCCGCGGTGCATTGAATTATCCTTTGCGATGAGCCGGAGATCGCGGCCGCCAGGTGTTCCGACACCCATGATTTCGCAGTGCCGGGCAATCCCAGCAACAAAAGCGCGCGGTCTGTCGCAAGAGTGGCAACAGCGGTTTCAATCAGCTTTCGCTTGCCAACATACTTAGCGGTAATCGGCGTTCCATTCGCAGCTTTGCCGCCCAGAATGTATGTCACCACGGCCTGCGGAGAAAGTTTCCACCCTTCCGGCCGCGGGCGCTCATCGCGAGGGGAAAGAGCCTTCAACTCTTCGGAATAAATCTCTTCAGCACTCTGACGAAGTCTTTCATTGCTCATGATGTCCAGCTTTCTCCAGTGAATCCAAAATGTCGAGCAGCGGCAGGGAGGTTTGAGTCAAGGCAGGATCAAAGTTTGCCATCAATGCACGCAAGCGCCCGCGATGGGTCGATGGGCAAAGAGCGGCAAGAATCTCCATCCACTCCGAGCCGAGTTTGTTCTCTTCCAAAACCTGAGTGAGCCATCGAAGGGATCGAAGCACCGATTCGATGAGTTGCGGAGGCGCAGGTCCTTCCAGAACGTGGTGCAACCAGCTCCAGGCCGGAAGCGATGCGGGTGGATTCCCGCCATAAGGAGCAATAAGGATCGCGGCCAGTCGCAAGCGCTCTTCAGCAGTCATCATGCTTACATCGAACGCACCGCATTGACTAAGTTGTTCCCATGCATCAGAGAGTTGACCTGTGGTAAGTTGCTCCAGCAAATCGAAGCGCCGGTCTTGCACAGCCATCAGTGCGAGCGCCAGCGACAGATTCATATCTTTTTCCGCAGCTTCGATAACCTGTGCCTCTGTCAGCTGAAGAGAGCTCGCTATTTCTTTAAAACCTACCTCGGCAAAGGCTTCGCGCATCCACGCTTTCGCTTCATGCTCCCTCACAGTCGCGGGAAGTTCGAGCGCCAGCGCCACGCGCTTCTTCAGCAGACCTGCTGTCGTTCTTTGGATTCTTTCCAGGCACGCGGCCAACGCCGGATGATCACCCCGTTTGCCCGCCAGCCGCGCCAGAAATCTCTGTGCAAGAGCGCGCACCCGTGGCGCACGATCCTTGCCGATGCTTTCGAGAAAAGGCTGGTCGCCATCGTGCAGACCGGTCTCCAGCGCCATCAGAAGGCGCACACGCGTGTCGGCATTCTCCTGTGACCAGACCGCTTCTACCAGGGCCCGCGCCGCATTTGCATCCTGCCTTCGTCGCTCGACAATGAAGCGAGCGCGCAGTCCCGGTGTGCCCCTCGTCCACGAAGTCTCATCCATCTCTTCAGCGTCAAAGTAGCTTTGTTGCGCGGGATGAGAATCGTCTCGCTGTTGAGCCCATTGCTGAGCGGTAAGGCCCAGATGCTCGGAATTCGCGCGAACGAACGCATCCATCTTCGGCAGGTCGAAGGGATGCGGCCTGACTCTCGATTTGCCGAATGCCCATGCCAATGCCAGCCCCAGGTCATCTGATGCACTTCTCTTGTTGAGAAGTCGGAGCAAAGTCCTGCGCATGCGGTCGGCCATAATGGGCCTTTGGTCATGAACCACTGGCTCGACGGCGAAGTTAGGCGGAGCGAGAGGACGTTCGAAGCGCAATGCCTGTCCCGTCAAGCTCAGAGCAATAAGCGTGGCTCTGGATGCATCTTCCTGCGCCAACTCGGCAAGATCGCCGCGAAAGGCAAGCGGTTGGCGGCCAGTGCCAGCCAGCAGCGCGGGATAGGCTTGAACTCTCAGCGTTCTTGCATTCATGCGTTCACCCAGCGCCCAAGTTCCGTCTCTGCCCAGCAAAGAGTAAAGCGATAACCATCCCACAGCCCCACCGCATCGAGCTTCGCAAGACTTAGCAGCGGGCTGGCATCCGCAAACTGCGCAGGCCATAACGGTAGAGCTAAGGCCGCTGCTGTTTCGTCGCTTTCGCAAAGGAATAACTGAGACTCATGTCGCCGCACGCGCGCCTTGTGAATCGTGAATGGCCACGCACCAAGCCATGGCTGAGCGCATAATGCGTGCTCGTAAAGTTCGTAAGCTTGTGCCAAACTTTGTCCAGGCAGATCCAACGGCGCGTTGCTGGCCTGCGCTCCGGTCAGGGATTGCGATATTTGCGCCCGCAACGGCATCGCCGATGGATAAAAAACCAGCTCGGCCTCTATTCGATCTCCCACACTGTACCCGCCCGAAGCGGCTCCGGTTGCCACCGGAACAAAATCGATGAGGACAGCAAACCGCGGGGCGTTCTCAACTCCTTCCGGGAGCCGTTCAAGCCATAGCCATGTTTCGAGGCGACGCAGCCGATCCGGTTGCACCTCGCTCAGCGCGGCCACCACGCGCCATGCACCTCGCACACGAATGGCGCTCGCATCCGCCAGCAGAGCTTCGCGAGTCACTGACCAGCCTATCGTTTGCCGGACATCCGCCTTGAGTCCAGCAGGCAAGGTTTCCTGACGCCGGTATGCCTCCGCCATGAGATGAATCAGTCCCAGTTCTTCGAGAGCGGCTGCCGGTCTCGCTGATTCAGGAAGGCTGAACAAGCGCGACGGCAAACTCTCCAGGCGAGTCGCCAGCCCGGAAGCCTTTGCATCGACCATGCGCTGTGCAATCTGCCGGCACACCTGGGTGGATTGCGCCGCAAAGCCGGCCAGACCCCGATCCACCTGGTCTGATATCCAAACATCCAAATCGTCAAGGCCATTCAAAATGGAAGCTTCGCGCTCCTGACGATTGCGTTCCCGGGCCGCCGCTGCGCGCGCTTCGGTCTTGGGATCGGTTTCCACCTGCGACGAGCTCGCCGATGTCGCAGCGATAGAAGCTTTCGCGTTGCCTTCTTTTGAATCGTCCCCCGAGCCCGGTCCTCGCCGGCGAGATAGCCAGTCGCTCACCCATGCGGGGACAGCCGCAGCAACGAATGCATGCTTGCCTTCCGCCCGCATCCACATCAGGGCGAGCGAATGTTTGCATGGGAACTTGCGGCTGGGACAGGTACACTTGTATCCGGCATCGGACTCTGAAACAACAACGCGATACGGCGTGGCTCCCGAGCCCTGGCACTCACCCCAAATGAGCCCCGCGCCATTCGACGCCACGGCTGGCCAACTACTCGGCTTGAGCAGCTTCCGCGCCGCATCCAGTGAGGACTGGTCCGGTGCCAGGGCTTCCACCTTCTCCAAACTCAGAGCCATCAAGCTGCCTCAGGGAATACTCTACGCGATAGCTCACCCTTCCAACCTGGTGCGTGCTTAGGAAAACTGGGCCTTTAATTTGGGTAGCGTGATAATCCGCCACTTGAGAAGAAGCGATTGTTTGGAGCCTGATATTCTGGAAACTTACAGAAAGAAACGTACAGAATCACGGCAGTCAGATCTCATCAACCCGCAGCATATACATTGCACAGGCAAACTTCGCCTTTGAGTGTCAGGCTTGGACCAAGCCCCTGTAGGTTCCTGAATTCGTTTCATCACTTTCCCCCGAAGATCCAGCCCAGCAGGCCTCTGCTGCCATTCGCCGGTCCATTTGAGGAGCTATTCGTCCGCCGCGGCGCAGTTCCTGAGTCCGGCAGCAGATTCAGCGGCTCACCCGTGAAGGCGATCACTCGATTCAGCCGGTCTATATCCATCACGGCCCGATACCATTCGGAAGCCTTGTGAAGGAACGGAATGCTCGACCGGCGTAAAACGAATGGCGGCGCGAGCCAGGCATCGAGAGCGGCGTTGAGTTCCTCCGTTACTTTGGGACTTAGCGCGTATTGCGTTGCGGCTTGCACGTTATTATCGAAATCCCGGAGATGAGTACGGACCAGTGTGTGTGCCCAGAAAAGGCAAGCCGCCATATCGCCTCCTGGAGATGCTTTTGTCATGGCCCAGCGCGCGAAGGCAAGCGAATCTTCGTGACTCCCGCCCCATCGCTTCGATGAAGCGGAGATGAGAGCAAAGTGCGCAGGAACCAGATCCGGGGCAATCGCGGCAGCTTGAGCAAAGGTCTTTTGCTGGAGTTCGGTCTGGCTGAAGATCGTCAGCGGCCGAAGAACCAGTGCGTATGCGGTAGGATCCTTATCGTCCAACTGCGTGGTCCTCGACATATCGCTCAGTGCTGCCTTGACGCATGCCGCGGCATTCTGGAAACGCGCGCCGCTGACTTGATTCGCAGTTCCGGTGCCGCGCATTGTCTTGGCAAGATCGGCAAAGTAAGCGCATCGAGTCACCAGAAGATCAGCGGCGTCAGGCTCAGCATTGCAGGCAACGTGTAAGGCATCGATGGAAACTTTGGGGGCAACGCGTTCCAGCACATGGATGCGATCCTGCCAGTCGCTGCTTGCTCGCGTGTGGGAAAGATAATCTCGAAGCGCTTCAAGGCGTCCCTCTCGCACTTCCTCGATAAGATGCGCGATCTCTGGGTCGCTGCAGCCGGAGTCATCAGTGCGGAGGCTTACGGGTTGTTGAGCCATGGTTGCCATCTGTCGTTCCCTTCTTTGTCGATCGACTCTCGTCTCATTGCGGTTGACTGTTAGTGTGGTGCCTCTCAATTTCGTTGTAAAACTGACGATAGACAGAGGCAGATTCACCGACTCACCACACCCGAACTGAAGAACGTTCGGGAGCCCGTTCGCTCAGAATGACAGCCTCTGATTTGTCATGAAGTTCCGAGACACCACGCTCGTTTGCGTTTCAGCTGCTTGGTTGAACGCTAAGCAACCCGCGCTGCCAGCGCCCATTCTCCGATTCCTAGCTTGGCGCGGAGGCTGCTCCACTCCACCACTGTGAGTTTTCCAGTCCTCAGTTCTTTCATCAGACTGGCTGGATCAACTGTCGATGTTCCGTTTTCGAGGGTAAGATTACCGGGCTTGGTGATCAGCTTCCATCCGTTCTCAAGCAGGCATAGCGCGAACGCGCAAAACAGTACGTCGTATGCACAGGCGATGCGCTGCGCTTGATTGAGACGGCCTGCGGTGGCGTTGTAAACCTCCATTGCGACAGGTCGAGGATCGAGCACCAGGAAAGGAAGATCGCCCATCTTTTTTTCCGAAAGGTAGGGGAGATAGTCCGCCACCCGCTTGCGCCACCCGGGAATGTAAATGTCTGCTCCAGCTGTTTCCCAGTTCAGTGGCTTCAAGTCCGCGGAGGCCATAGCAGGCACCACTTTCTTCAGCAGGCTGGCTTCGAGCACCGCGACTTCCTCGATGAGCGAGATCATTGGCAGGTTGGATGAATCTGAGAACCCGGAGCTTTGGGGAGCGGGCATATCGAGGCGACGCGCCTGCTCAATGCGCATGTTGAGCGGAGGGTGCGAATCGAATGGCTTGGGCTCTGTGACGGACGCCTGCTGGGAAATATACTCCGACGTTGCCTTGACGACCTGAGGCGCTTCCATGAATTGCTGAAAGCCATTTGCGAGGTCGGGTTGAAATCCGCCTGTCGCAATGGGCAGAACAAATGAATTCCAGTAGGCGCTCAATCCGGCGGCGCATCTGCGAATGCCTTCGAGCCCTTCGATAAGTGGCTGGGAACCGGCAATATAACATGCCAGTTCATCGCAGCGCATTTCCTGGCGCCGTGAAATCGCCTGTGTGATGCGCATGAAGATTTTCCAGTACATCGTCAACCCAGCCATGAGTAACAAATAGGCGGCCGCTAGTATCCTCACACGCCTCAGGAAGCGCATGGCCTCTGAGTTTTTGCCCAGGTTCATATAGAGACGCGACATACTATTCCGCGCATCGTAGACCCATGGTCCAAGCCATGTGTCGCCGGCGTAGTAATGAGCGAACTCATGCGCCAAAACCGCTCGAAACTGAGCAATAGTCAACATCTGCAGAAGCGGCAGCCCCAGCGCAAGAATTCTGCGCCGGCCAAATCCTTTTGCCTCGTCCTCTTCGCGGACGAAGGCGTTGGCGTCGCCAATTAGATATACGTCTGAGGGCATGCGCTCATGCAATGCCTCAGCGATGGCCTCGATCTCTTGCGCAAGGCGCTTCTCTTTTGTGAGATCGATGCGAACGCCTTTAACTTCGTGCTTATCGCTTGTCGGGACAAGCGACCAGAGGATGGTGCCTCCCGCTACGATGCCGAAGGCTGAAAACAGCAGGCGGTAAAGGACGAAGTTATAGTGGCTGTTGATAGGTAGATATCCGAACAGCAAAATCGGAAGTGCGAGGCAAGCAAGCCCCACAGCGATTGCCAGAAGGTAAGACACGACAACCAGGGCCATCGCAGCCGAACTTAAGCCGACGATCGACCACTTCCTGGAAGGAAGGTTATTCAGGTGACTCGTCATAGATGGCGTTGATAGTAGCATCCCTCCAGTAGCAATGGCATGACACGGATTATGCATTTTAAGTCACCCGAAGGTTTTGTAACTCGTGAGCAGGCGAGCGTGGGCTCAGCAGTGCCTGCGACAAATCATGAAGGTAGCGCCCGCTAGCTTGAACCGCGGAGGAATTGTAGAGCTTGTTCCATGAACCGAATCTGTTGTCCAACCGAGCAGTTGCTTTGCGTCTGGGCATGACTTTAGTCATACCGAAAATAGGTCTGAAAATTAAGGCCTTATCCCTGCGCGTTGGTTGTCCTCGATCTCGATGCCCTCTCGGCCCGCAACGTCGATCAGACAGTCACGCTAAATGCCAATGTCGCACTTCGCTGGGCAGACCCCGGAAACTGAGTGTCTGCTCCAGTGAGATGTCGAGCGCGTTCTTCTTCCGTTCCTGGCACTTTAGTACGATTTCACTGCCAGTGCGCTTCGATTGTTCCGATTCGGCTCGCATTCCCGATTCAGGGAAAACTCTCGACGGGTGCCCCTTTTTGCCGGTTTATTAATGGCCATTCCCCCCTTCTCGGCTTCTACTGAGATCTGAACGCTACCGGGCGCAACTCTTCGCCGTCCACGCACTCTGCATAGATTTTTCACCGCTTCGCTAATTCCAGACTGAGAAGATCTCTAACCTCTGCCCCTGGAATGGTCACCAAGAAAGGAATGGACTCATGGCACTTGTCAGGAAGACTGCCGCACGGGCAACTTCTACTTTTGAAGGAAAGCCCTCACTCGTCACCACTCGCGAGGCGGAAGCACAACGCAAAAAGGCGAGGACACTCGCCAAGCAACAGCAGGCTGCCGAACGCATCGCCGCAGCCACCGGACAACTTGCCTCCGGAATCGCCGAGGCATCGTCGGCCGCCGAAGAACTGAAACGCGCCAGCGAACAAATCGCGACAGGCGCCGAAGAAGCTTCGAGCGCCGCGCAGGAGTCTCTCGCTGCATTTCAGCAGGTGGGCGTCGCTATTACGCGCCAATTGCAGAACGCCGAACTCAGTCGCGTCAAGGGAGAGACTTGCCAAACCCTGATCTTGCGAACCAGCTCCGATGTTGAGGGCCTCATCGCAAATGTAGCATTGGCCGCGCAGCGCCAACTCGCTTCAGTGAAGATGGTGACCGAGCTTGAAACACAGGCGGCAAATATTGGCGACATCGTCAAGGCTGTGGCTCGCATTGCCGACCAGACCAATCTGCTCGCGTTAAATGCCGCCATTGAGGCCGCGCGCGCCGGCAAGCACGGCAAAGGCTTCGCAGTCGTTGCCGACGAAGTCCGGACTCTGGCCGAGACATCGGAGAAAAGCGCCAAACAGATTCAGGATCTGGTCGGCCAGATTCAGCAGGAAGTCAAGGTCATCGCTGGTGGTATCAATGCCTCTGCCAAGACGATGGAAGACGAAATGGAGAAGGGCAAATTAGTTACTGTGCAACTGGATCAGATTCGCCTGGATGCAGTCGAAATCGTGAAGGGAATCGTCGAAATCGCAACGAACGCAAACCAGTCCAATGTGGCTTCCCAGCAGGCTCTTAAGGGCTCGCAGGATATTGCTGCCGCTGCCGAAGAGCAGTCCGCAGCCGCTGAAGAGGCCGGCAAGACCGTGTCCGAGCAAACGCAGGCGCTAGGTGAATGCGAACAGGCGGCACAGTCGCTGGCCGAGTTGGCCGAGGATCTGAAGAACTCCACAGATGTGGCGAAGAGCGCTGAACAAGTCGCATCTGCAGCCGAGGAGCTCTCTTCCGCCGTGCAGGAGATCAGCCGCTCTGGCGCGCAGATCACGACCGCGCTCGATCAGATCCGCAAGGGTGCCGAAGTGCAGTCCGCAGCCTCGGAAGAGTCTGCCGCGGCGAGCAATCAGATAGACAAGGGCCTGGAAGTTGCCCAGAAGCGCGCGACAGCGAGTGCGGAAAAGGTAGTCGCTATCAAGTCGCTGCTGGGCGAAAACAAGACAGCTGTCAATGGGCTCATTACGGGTCTTTCAACCTCAGCCGACGCCTCGCGCGGCAGCATCAAGCAGATGAACGATCTGGAATTGGTGTCCAGACGGATCGACAAGATCGTCGAGGCCATCAGCACCGTGTCCATCCAAACCAACATGCTGGCTGTCAACGGCGCCATCGAAGCGGCACGAGCCGGAGAATTCGGCAAAGGCTTCGTAGTGGTCGCGACCGACATCCGCAACCTGGCCCACGATTCATCCGAGAACGCCGACCGCATCAAGGATCTGGTCAAAGCTGTCCAGGACCAGATTGGCGTCGTAGGCCGCGACTTGACAGAGATTGTCGCAGCCGCTGTCTCCGAGGTGCAGAAGACAAAGGCCACCACCACTGACCTTATCTCCATCGAAAACGAAATTCTCGGGGTCGAAAAGGGTGCCCAGGAAATCCTTTCCGCATCGGAAGAGATCGCTGCGGCTCTCGGCCAGGTAAAGAAGGGCATAGAGCAGATTTCAGCTGCTGCAACGCAGGCCGACAAAGCAGCTTCGGAAGCATCCACCGCTGCTCAACAGCAGTCAAAGGGCGCCGAAGACCTGGCTGCGGCCATTGAGGAAATCTCTTCCCTGGCGGACGAACTCCAGAGCGCAGCGTAAAGGACGTCAAAATGACGATACGGACATCGAAACAGCGCACAGGTGGGGTTGCGCTTCTCGAGGAAACCATCCTCGACGAGCGTATCCCGGATATTCAACCGAATGAGGCGGCGATCGAAGAGGGCCAGGTCGACGAGCGCACCCCCAATTCACAACATGGTACAAAGCAGGGGGCTCAACAAGGCACTCTGCAGTTTGTTACTTTCATGGCCGGGGATGAGGTCTTCGCGGCCGACATGTCGCCGGTGAAAGAAATCATTCGTGTTCCGGAAGTGGTCCGCGTGCCCATGGCGCCTGCGGCATTGGAAGGGTTGGCCAACCTTCGAGGCAAGGTTTTGCCCATCATCTCACTACGCCGGCTCTTCGGTTTCCCCGAAGTGGCCCATGATGACTCCACCCGAGCCCTGGTGATTGATGTCGGTCAGCCGCTCGGCTTTGTTGTGGACCGTGTCTCCAGCGTGGTTGGCGTAGATGCCAGCCATATCGAAGACGTGGGTTCGATCCGCACCACGGTGAATACCGAGATGCTCTCTAGCCTCATCAAGGATGTAGGCGGACACGCCATGATCATGGTGCTGGACTTTGCCAAGCTCATCGAACGCGAGTTCTCCCAAATCGTGGCGGTTTCGAAGAGCAAAGGTGCGGGCGGGTTCGTTGAGGCCGCCACACAGGGTGAAGAAGAGGAATCGAGCGATGAACTCCAACTTGTCAGTTTCGACGTCGATGGCCAGGAGTACGCCATCGCTATCGAAGAGGTGCAGGAAATCGTACAGGTCCCGGAGGCCATCATTCATGTGCCGCGTTCCGAATCGCACGTTCTTGGTGTGATGACCCTGCGCAGCCGATTGCTTCCACTGGTCAACTTGCGCGGAATGTTCTCCCTGCCTCATCGCGATCTGGACGAGAAGAGCCGCATCGTCGTGCTCACATTGGGCGGTGTATCTGTCGGTGTGGTCGTGGACGCGGTCAGCGAAGTGCTGCGGGTTTCAAAATCCGGAGTGGACGCGCTCCCCGCTCTGCTTGCCAGTGAAGGGAATCTCGCCGAGGTTACCGCGATCTGCCGGTTGGACAATGGAAAACGTCTGGTGTCGATCGTAACCGCGCGCAATTTGTTTGGCAATTCCGTAATGAAGGAGGCATTGAGCGCCGTGAACGAAAGTGAACTTGAAGAAGACAGCCAAGCCATGGACTCGGAAGACAGCCTGGACGATGACGAACAAGTTGTAATTTTTCGCCTCGATAAGGAGGAGTTCGGTGCGCCGATCGCCAGCGTGCAGGAGATTGTGCGAGTGCCGGAAGAACTCATCCGTGTTCCCAAGGCACCATCGTTCGTCGAGGGCGTCATCAATCTACGCGGAAGCGTGCTGCCGGTAATCGACCTGCGGTTGAGGCTGGGCCTTAATCAGGTGGCAAGAACCGATCGGCAGCGGATCATGGTGTTTCTCATCTCCGATGTGCGTACAGGATTCATTGTCGACCAGGTGGCCGAGGTACTGAAAATTCCCAAGGCTGCTATTGAACCTGCTCCGCAACTGTCCAGAGATCAGAGTAGGCTGCTGAGCCGAATGGCCAACCTGGAAAAGCAGAAGCGCATGGTGCAACTCATCGATCCACGCCACCTCATGGAACAGAAAGAAATTGTCCAACTGGCCGCAGTCACCGGATAAGCCAATGATAAAGCTCTTGATAGTCGACGACTCGGCCTTGATGCGCCGCCAACTCATGACGGTGTTTCAGGCCGAGGGAGACTTCGAAACGCGCCAAGCCAGAAATGGCGAAGAAGCAGTCAGAGAAAATCGGGAATTCCAACCGGATGTCGTGACGCTCGACATCAACATGCCAGAGATGGACGGACTGACTGCGCTTTCGCTCATCATGGCAGATCGCCCGGTCGCGGTAGTGATGGTCTCGTCGCTCACTGAGCAGGGCGCGCTGGCTACTTTCGAGGCGCTGAATCTTGGTGCAGTCGACTACATATCCAAACCCGGTGGAACCATCTCGCTATCCATCGACAAGGTCACGGCGGAACTCGTAGCCAAGGTTCGCAGCGCTGCAAGGGCTCGGCCGAAAAGCAAAGGATCGAAGTCCGGAGCAGTAGTCCGGCGGATGCAAGAAGAACGCGCAAAGTCAGTGGCCACTTCCGCTGCGCTGGCCGCAGGCAAAGGAGCCAGCGACGGTGTGGTGGTGATCGGGGCTTCCACAGGTGGCCCAAGGGCTCTGGAAATTGTCCTGTCTGGGCTGCCGGCAAACTTCCCATGGCCGGTACTCGTGGCGCAGCACATGCCTGCCGCGTTCACAAGGGCCTTTGCCGACCGGCTCAACCAGTGCTGTTCGCTTTCCGTCGTGGAGGCGGCGAGCAGCACACCAATTGTGCCAGGCTGGGTCTACATCGCGAAAGGGGGTGCAGACATGCTGCTGGCCAACCGGGCCGGCAAAATGACCGTATTGCCCGCGCCAGAGAATTCTCAATACCTTTGGCATCCTTCGGTCGAGTTGCTGGGGAAATCCGTGCTGCAACACTATGACGCGACGAAGACGACGGCAGTGCTATTGACAGGCATGGGTCACGATGGGTCGGACGCGTTCACGGAAATAAAGAAACGCGGCGGCCGAACAATTGCCGAGTCGGAGGATTCGGCTGTTGTCTACGGCATGCCTGCGGAGTTGGTCAGGAAGGGCGGTGCAAGCCTCGTCCTGAGTGCCGAAAAAGTTGCCGCGCAGCTCATAGCCTGGGCGGCCCGATGAGGGAAACTATGCCGTGCAAGGGTCAATCTTGCGGGGCAGGTGAGGGAAAGACAACATGGGTCTTATAAAGCAAAAAGTCATCCAGCTCGTTGATCGGGGCAAGCCGGAAGTGGAGCAGGACTGCGGCAAGCTAGTTACAGCTCTCGAAGATGCGGACGCAGCCGGCCGTCGCCAGGCGGCACGGGATCTCGCCAGCTACTCGGATGCTGCAATCGCACTGATGAACCGGCTGAAGCGCGAGGAGGACCGGGCAGTGCGGGAGATCATTCTCAATTCCCTCGTTAGCCTGAACGATCCATTGGCGATTAGCGGGCTCGTCGAATGTCTCCGCAGCGAAGACGCGGCCTTGCGCAACGAAGTCATCGAGGCATTCAAACACCTGGGCAATAAAGTAGATTCCATTCTGCGATCCCTGTTAGCCGATCCCGACCCGGATGTACGAATATTCGTCGTAAATATTCTCGACTCCGCGCGGCACTCTGAGGCTGAAACCTGGCTAATCAAAGTCATTGAAGAGGACTCAAACGTGAACGTCTGCGCTACCGCGGTGGACTTACTCTGCGGTGTGGGCACAGAGGCGTCCGTCGACCCGCTTGTCCGGCTCAAAGCGCGCTTCGCCTCCGAAGCCTATATACAGTTTGCCGCCGATCTGGCGCTCAAACGCATTCGTGAGGCCTGACACCGTCATGAGCGCAAACGCGTCATTGCCAAAACGAGTGCCCGAAATCAGCGACGAAGAGTTCCTGAAGTTCAAGGAGTTTTTCTATCGCAGGACCGGCATAAGCTTCGAGCCAACCAAACGATACTTCGTCGACAAGCGCCTGGTCGAACGGATCGAGATTACCGGCACAGGGAACTTCCGCGGATACTTCACCCTCCTGCGCTTCCAGGCCTCGGGCGAGGAGTTGCAACAGCTGACAAACCTGATGACGGTGAACGAAACCTATTTTCTGCGCGAGGACTATCAATTCCGTTGCCTGGTCGAGTCGATCCTTCCGGAGATTGTGCATCACCGTGCGAACAACAATGCGATACGCATCTGGTGTATCCCTTCATCTTCCGGGGAAGAGCCGTATTCGATCGCCATGTACCTGCTTGAAAATTGGAGTGGAATCACGGAATGGGATGTGGAGATCATCTCGTCCGATATAGACACCAGCATCCTGCGCCGGGCACGCGCAGGCCGCTACTCTGCCCGGTCCATTCAAAATGTCCCTGCATCTTGGCTTAAGAAATACTTCAAAACCATTGGCGAAGAATATCAACTGTGCAACGACATCCGGGAGGCAGTTGAATTCACGCGCGTCAATCTGTCCGAACCCTCGGAAACACTCGCTTATCGCCATTTCGACGTAATCTTCTGTCGAAATCTTCTGATTTACTTCGACGATACATCGCGCCAATCAGCGGCCGAGACATTCTATGAAGCGCTAATCCCGGGCGGATTTATCTGCCTTGGACATTCCGAATCGATGAGCCGCATCTCCTCTTTGTTCAAGGTGCGCAAGTTCCCTGAAGCGATTGTTTATCAGAAAGGTTTGGAGACCAAGTGAAACGCGTCCTTATCGTTGACGATGCGGCCACAGTGCGCATGTATCACCGCAACATCCTGGAAACCGCCGGTTACGAGGTAGAGGAGGCATGGAATGGCATCGAGGCCTTGGAAAAGGCTCTGGGCATTCCCTTCGACTTCTACATCGTGGATGTCAACATGCCCAAGCTCGATGGATACGGCTTCCTGCGCGAACTGCGCCGACAAGACATTCCCCAATCACCCGCCATCATGGTATCGACCGAGGCTGCTGCCAACGATGAAATGGCGGCCTACCGCGCTGGTGCCAACGGTTACCTTATCAAACCGGCTAAGCCGCTGCAGCTGTTGACATACGTCCGCCTCATGCTTGGGGAGGCAATCCAATGAATTCATTGCCTGCAAATCCGCTGCTTGAGCAATTTCTCTCTGAAGCCCGCGACCTTCTTGAGAACACAGGCAGGAAATTGATGGAACTTGAAGACGCGCCTGCCGACAAAGGCATCCTCGACGAGCTCTTCCGATCCGTGCATACGCTTAAAGGCAATAGTGGTCTATTCACATTTCCTGAGATGACACGAGTTCTTCATGCCGGAGAAGATTTGCTGGGCATGGTAAGAAGTGGCCAAGCGGCCTATTCGCGACCGTTGGCGGACCAATTGCTTGAAGCGATGGATCTCGTCGGCGTCATTTGCGGCGATATCGAGTCAACGGAACTGATTGATGCGTCGCGCGCGATCGAATCTCAACACATGGCGGATGCGCTTCGGAAGCTTATGCCCCCCCATCTCACCCTGAGTAAAAGCGCAGTCCTGAGTTCAGTCCTGATCGAGGCTCCCCCTGCGATCCCGAACTCCTCCGTGTCAGCTCCGGATGCTTTTCGTGCCAGGGCGCCCCTGTTCGAAAGCATTCCTGAAGGTGCGCGCATAGCCGCCGTGCAGCAATCCGAGCATGGCGATCCGCTTCATTGGATTGCATATAGGCCCCACCGGGAATGCTTCTTCAATGGTGATGACCCACTGAACAGCGCACGACAAGCTCCTGGACTTTTGTGGGGCCGCGTCGTCACGTCCGGGTCGTTGCCTGCGCTCGCTGAGTTGGATACTTACAGCTGCCTTCTCGGGTTCGATCTGCTTTCTAATGCTCCCCGCGCGGAGCTTGACGAGTATTATCGCTATCTTCCAGATCAAGTGGAGATCACCGCGCTTCCACCCCAGTGGCTCGTTGACGGACAGGCCAAAACCGATGGGGCCAGACAGGCTTCATCGATTCCGATCTCGCTTGCACATTTCGCCCCCGACGACGATGCCGCGCTCGAACAGATTTTCGCGGCCCAACGGAAAATTCTTCTCCTTGTTGACCGGCCGGCATGGCACTCCGGGCGACTCAATGCGGTTGCCGAGGTGTTGGCAGGCCTTAGCCAAGCTATTGGCCTTACATCTGCCCGGGCCGATATTCAGGCAGCGCTCGCCGAAGCCCTGTCGACTGGCCACAATACGGTTCTTCTGGCATGGCTCGATGGGATCGTGAAGGACCGCGCAGACGCAGTTCTCTTGAGCACTGCAGGTAAAAATTGCAGTGTCGCATTCTGTCACGGTAAAGAGAGTCCGAGCGCTGATCTTTTGGCGGACAGCGAGATTGTCAAGGCTCCGGCAAATGAAGAAATTAGTTTCGGGCGCCGTGCCGACGACGATCCAAACGCGATCAAACTCGGCCGTCGCGCCGAAGATGCTGTCATCGGCCCCAAGAGCCTCAAAGTCGATCAGGCTAAGGTAGATCGCCTGATGAATCTGATCGGCGAACTCGTGGTATCGAAGAATGCACTGCCATATCTGGCCGAGCGGGCCGAATCCCAATTCGGCGTGCGCGAACTCTCGCGCGAGATCAAAAGCCAGTATTCGATCATCAACCGCATCGCCGATGAGATGCAGGACGCCATCATGCAGGTTCGGATGATGGCTGTCTCCTTCGTCTTTCAGCGCTTCCCGCGGCTCGTCCGCGACATTTCCCGGAAACTTGGTAAGGACGTCCAACTGGTGCTCGAAGGCGAGCAGACTGAGGCTGACAAAAGCATCATCGAGTCGCTCGCAGACCCCCTCATTCATATTGTTCGTAACAGTCTCGATCACGGCTTGGAGACGCCGGCGGTACGCATCGCGGCGGGCAAGCCCCCGACCGGAAAGTTGACCATCCGCGCCGCGCAGGAGGCAGACCGTGTTGTCATTGAAATTGTCGATGATGGCAAAGGTATTGATCCTGCGGTTATCAAACAGAAGGCCTACGAGAAAGGAATCATTGACGAAGCTGCGCTGGAGCGCATCAGCGATCAGGAGGCCATTAATCTCATCTTCGCCGCCGGTCTTTCCACCGCCGCCTTTATTTCGGACCTTTCCGGCCGCGGAGTTGGTATGGACGTAGTTCGCTCGGCGGTCGAGAAAATCAATGGCAGCGTCGTTCTCGAAAGCCAACTCGGCAAAGGAACCGCTATTCGCATCTCGCTGCCACTATCGATGGCCGTGACTCAGGTGATGATCGTTGAGTCAGACCGGCAACTGTTCGGTGTACCGATGGATCATGTCATTGAGACAGTTCGCATTCCCAGAAGCTCCGTCCACACCATCAAGCAAAGCCAGACAGCCGTTTTGCGCGGGCGAATCGTGCCGCTAAGAAGCCTGAACGAACTTTTGGGGATTGCGGCTATTCCTAAGGCAAATTCTGACGATGAACTAGCTGTACTGCTCGTTCAGGCAGGGGGCGCAGAATTGGGACTGGTAGTCGATGGATTCCACGAAGCAAGCGGTGTCATACAGAAACCGTTGAATGGCTTCCTCTCGAACCTACCCGCCTACTCCGGTTCCGCCCTTATGGGGGACGGATCGGTCCTCATCATCCTTAACATCCGGGAGATTGTCTAATGCCAATTGAATTCAAGAAAAATCGCGCGGTATTCCGTGACGAGGTTAGCGTCGAGGAGGCGGAAGGGCTGCTCGAGTGGCTCCAGAACAAGCCTGCGGCCAAGGTGGATTTGTCAGCCCTCAGTCACATACATACAGCCAGTCTCCAGGTGTTGATGGCGGCAAAAACCGATGTTGCCAATTGGCCGAAAGATCTGGTTCTGCGCAGCTGGCTGGAACCCGCGCTCAATTTCAAGGGATAAGGACCTCACATGGCAAAGACAATTCTGGTAGTCGACGATTCGGTCACCATGGTGATGAGCCTCAAGAGCACACTGTCTTTGGGTGGCTTTCAGGTTGAGACTGCGAATAATGGTCAGGTGGCTCTGGAAAAGTTGCGAGCCGGCCTTAGGCCCAGCCTCATGGTAACTGATATCAACATGCCCGTAATGGGCGGAATGGAATTGATTGGGAAAGTGCGGGAGCTAACCGGCTGTCGGTTTTTCCCCATTCTAACTTTGACCACTGAGAGCGAGGCCGCCAAGCGAGACGAGGGCAGGCGTCTCGGAGCTACCGGTTGGCTGGTGAAACCCATATCTGGCAACGACCTGCTCAAGGTCGTCAAGCAACTTCTGCCGGGAGCGTAACGAAATGAGAACAGCGCGCCATTTGCAAAACATGAAGCAATCTCCGGATATCGATCGGGGCTTGTTGGGGCGAGGGAGGCGAGCTGATGCATGATCGCGACTTGCGGTTGCGCCGCATCCGGAAACGGCTGCTCGCTCAAACGACTGCTGGAATCCTTTGCAATGTGGTGCTCGGGGTGGTCTTACTCCGCGTCAACGTCTCTGCATCTATTCCCAATTGGATGCGGATCGCCGCAGAAATAGCGACTTTCAACTTGGCACCGCTGCTGCTTGGACAGTGGGTGAACTGGAGGGGAGCCCGCAACGCCGTCGCCGATATGTGGGCATTCGGCCACCTCAACTTTGAAGAGGTTTCGCGCCAGCTTGCTGCGCACAAGGCTGCAGAGGCAGACATCAAGGACTGCAAACCCTACATCGATGTGATGCACGGGCAAATAGGGGATTCGATGGCCGAATCCGAGCGCGAGGTCATCGTAGTCATCCAGCAGCTGGATTCCCTCAGTGAAAAAGCCGGTCGTCAAATGGAACACATTGCGCAATCGGTCAGGAACGCCGGAGAACTGACGAAAAATACCCAGAATCGAGTCGAGAGTAACCGGGAGATTCTCGCCGCGATCCAGATGCGGCTGCAGTCGCAGACGACGGAGTTCAAGAACAATTTCGAGAGCATTCAGGGGCTAGCTGCCGACGTGTCCGCATTGACGCCGCTCATCAAAGTCATTACTTCCATTGCCCAGCAGACCAACCTGCTCGCCTTGAATGCGGAGATCGAAGCAGCGCGAGCAGGAAGCGCTGGCCGCGGTTTCTCTGTGGTCGCATTTGAGGTTAGAAAACTTGCCAAGCTCTCCACGCAGGCAGGTGCCGATATCGCGGGAAAAATCAATTCAACCTGCAAAAGAGTGGACGAAGAGATGGAAAAGGCTCATACCTCGCTGCAACAGCACAAGGCCAACAGCGCGATGGGGCACCTGGTGACCGAACTGGGTAATATGCAGTCGGAGTTCTCCACAAACGGCAAGCTTCTTTTTGATGTGATAACCGAAGTTGAGGCAAACTACGCAGAGAGCGTGAACCGGCTTTCTGAAGCGCTTGGGCACATCCAGTTTCAGGACGTGATGCGCCAGAGAATGGAGCATGTGCAGGAGGCGCTTGTGGAAATGCGCGACCACCTGCTGCGCTTGGCCGAAAGTCCGGAACGCCCCGGTTGGGACGGCCTCTTCGATACCACATTCAAGGGATTACTCCAGTCCCATCTCGGCAAATACAAGATGGCCAGCCAGACTCTCGTCCACCGCGCCGTCGCAGGTGGCGCTTCAGACGACGACCACAGCAGGCCAGCCATCGAACTGTTCTGATCCCGGGTAAAAGCAGCAAAACCAGGCCTGCTTCAACCCGCGAGCGCTGACCAAAAGTTGACGCGACCATCGCAGACCGGCAATCCTATCGTGCCGGAGATGGCTTCTGGCCCTGTGCCTGCGGAACCGGATCAGGCGTTTTGAGTGGTGTCAATACTCCATCCTTGATGACTCCATGCACTTGTTCGGGTTCTTCCATATATCGAACGATGACCGTGATTCGGCGGTTCGAAGCATCTTCCGGTTGCAACGGCTTGCGCAGCTTACGATCCGCATAGCCGCGCACCTCCACAATCTGCTTCGGATTTACGCCACTGTTCTCCATGATGCGCCGGGCTGTATTCGCGCGATCGGAAGATAACTCCCAATTGCCGTAGGATTTTGAATTGAGATATTGTCGAGAGTCGGTGTGACCTTCAATCGAAATCGGATTCGGCAGCCTACCAGCCAGTGGCGACAGAACCTTCAGGATGCTTGTGAGAAGCGGCGTTGCCTGCGCGCTCCCATTCTCAAAAAACGTTCCATTCGGGTCTTCCATCAGTTCAATTTGCAAACCCTCTGGAGTAACTTTCAGCTCAATCAGCTTTTGCATCTTATCGAAGCCAGCCATCTTTCCCAGGACTTTCATCAGGTCTTCTTTGAGCTTGAACATATCTTCTTTTTTCGAAGTGCCGCCATCGCCGGCGCCGCCAAACTGAGTTCCCATTTTCTGGCCCGAGCCGTTAGGATCGCGAAAGTAGCCGCCCACAGCCTCCTGAACCGGCTTGCTGCTGTTCATAAGCCAGAGCACGATAAACAGCGCCATCATCGCAGTAACAAAGTCAGCATAGGCCACCTTCCAGGCGCCGCCGTGGTGGCCACCGCCGTGGCCGCCCTTCTTCTTGATAATGATGACCTGCTCTTCGTATGACATGTTTATTTAACCTATGCGGCCTGGGATGAAGATTCAGACTCGCCTGCTTTTTCTCTGCATGCCTTTTCCACTTCAATAAAGCTGGGACGGCAGTGTTCGGGGATTGCGCGGCGTCCCATTTCAACCGCGAGTATCGGAGAAGTGCCCTTGATGAAAGCCAGGATGATGACGCGCAGCACATGATAGTAGCTGTGTTCCTCGCTCACCAGTTTTGTCATGTTAGAGGCCAGGGGTCCAACCATCCCATAACAGAGAAGAATTCCGAGGAAGGTTCCGACGAGCGCAGCAGCCACCTTGTGCCCGATCTCTTCCGGAGGTCCGCCAAGAGAGCCCATCGTAACCACCACGCCCAGCACAGCTGCCACAATTCCCAATCCCGGCAGCGCGTCCGCCATGCTAGTCAATGCTTCTGCCGGCTTGGTGGCCGATTGGTGATGGACTTCCATATCAAGCTCCATCATTTGATCCACGTCGAAGGCGCCCACGCCACCGGTGATGGCCATGCGCATTGTGTCGCAAACAAAGTCGCGTACGTGATGGTCTTTGAGGAATCCAGGATACCGCGAGAAGATCGGGCTTTTTTCCGGCTCTTCAATATCGCTCTCGATTGAAATTGCACCCTCTTTGCGAGATCTCGCCAACAGGTCGAACATCATCTTCAGTGTCTCCAGGTAACGCTTCTTCGGAAACGCAGACCCCTTGAGCACGCCACCCAGCCCGCCAATAATCTTCTTCAAGATGTGCATCGGGTTAGCCGTAAGAAGAGTGCCGATCGCCGCCCCGCCAATGATCAGCAGTTCGGCAGGCTGGACAAGCACAGCAATCTTGCCATGCTCCATCAAGTACCCTGCGACGACGCAGGCAAAGACCAGGAGAATACCAACTATCGAAAACATTCTCTTTTCATCCTGTATGAACGGCGTTTCCGCGAGGTCCCGGAAGACCACCTTGCAGCGGATCAGCATGCGGTCAACTGTATGCTGGTTTCCCTCTATCGGCACTCCGGGTCATCTGTTCCAATGGAGGCCTGCCGAATCGCTCCCACGAATTAGCCACCCAGCCCGCGAAGAACTCTTAAGAGATAACTTGAGCGGCCAAGTTAGACGAAGGACTACCATTCAGGGTTGCGGAGCCATGGCCAATTAGTTGTAAGTAAGGAAAAAATGGGAAACTAACTCCCATTCCCGATGATTTAAAAGGCTATCCTGTGAACAAATTACTCAGTTCTGTCGATGAAACCAAGGTCAATCTCATCCGCTGAGTGCATAAAAAGGGATTTAGATGCCAGATTCGAGAGTTCAGAACCTTAGACAGCGGATACTGGTTCCTCTGACCATTGCCTTGATCGCCGCAAGCCTGGGAACGCTCGCCGGCTTTACGCTCGGCCGCTTTATCTCCCTGCGCCGCGCCGGCGGCAGGCTCAATCTCTATGCAGCCCATATCCTGAACGAAGCTGAGACTTCAGCAGCCGAGTCGCGCTCAATACTAGCCGACATGAATGCTTCACCCTATCCTTTTTGCTCAGACGCTGAAATCACCTACATACGCCAGCTCATCTTCAAGTCAATATACCTGAAGGACGGCGGCCGAATGCGCGATGGAATGATCGGCTGCTCAGCCGGCCTGGGCAGATTGAACAATACCAAGGTAACGGCCGGTCCCGATTTCACCAGGGAAGACGGTACCAGGGTTTACCGAAATCTCGCCCCGTTTCAGATCGCCGGACAGACGGTCATTAGCGTTCAATTAGGCGATTCGTTCATCGTCTATAGCCCATACAACGTGCGGGGCCTCGATTCTCCTCCCATGCGCTACACCGTGACCGACCTCAACAGCCTAAGTCAGCACGCTGTACGCATCATCGGTGGAATCCCTGAGGCACAAGGGGCGATCCTCACCAAACCCGGCCAGCAGCGAATTGGAAATATGATTTACAGCACGCGGTGCTCCACACGTTACGGTAGCTGCATGACCGCCTACATAAGCGTCCCGGACGCACTCGGCACCAACCGCAGCGAGATCATACTATGCAGTGCATCTGGCGGGCTCGCCGGCGCCATTCTCGGCGTTTTCTGCGCTGGCATTTATCGGCGCAACCGCAGCATGGTGCAACAGCTTCGCCGGGCAATCAGCAAGGAAAAACTACGCGTGGTTTATCAACCAATCGTAAGTCTGGCAACCGAGCAGATCGTAGGCGCAGAAGCCCTGGTTCGCTGGACAAACGAAGCAGGCATCCCGATTGGGCCCGACGTGTTTGTGAAAATCGCCGAGGAGCGAGGCTTTGTCGGTTCCATCACCAGGCTTGTCCTGCGCCGAATCCTGGAAGACTTCGCGCCGACCATGCGCAGCAATCCAAGCTTCCGCGTCAGCATCAATGTCTCCGCCTCTGACCTGGCCGATCCCGCTTTCCCATCGCTGCTGCATATGTCTCTCAGCGAAGTTGGGATTCGAGCGCAGAGCCTCGCAATCGAGATCACTGAGACCAGCACTGCAAGATACAAAGTTGCTCGGGAAACAATTCTTCAGCTCCGCAAGATGGGGCACAGCGTGCATATCGATGACTTCGGCACCGGCTATTCCAGCCTCTCTTACCTACACGATCTATCCGTTGACGCCATCAAGATTGACAAGTCTTTTACCCAGGCCGTTGGCACAGATTCCGTGATCCTTGCCATCCTGCCGCAGATACTCGCCATGGCCGACGCGCTCAACCTGGACGTAATAGTCGAGGGAGTGGAGACCGCCCTCCAAGCTCGTTACTTCGCCGATTCGCCCAGAGCCATCCTGGCCCAAGGTTGGCGTTTCGGACGCCCCATGTTCGCCGAGGCCTTCCATCGCCTCCTGGCCGAGCGTGCGTCAGCGTCACAGCTTCTGCTTCCGGCAGGCGATCAGTCCCAAGACATCGCGAATGAGCACGGCAACAGACATCCAAATGAAGCGGCGCCCCCCGCCGAACGCGAACTGGCAGAAGGCTTCTCCTACCAATAAGTGCTCCGAGTGCCCTGTCTTCAATGCGTATATAGGAATAGATCTGTCATTCTGAGCAGCACGACTCGCGGCGCAAGTTACGGCGAGCGAGATGAGCGCCGCAGTACAAAAGCTCCGTGCCCCGTCGGGGTACCCTCTGGGTCCCGCCTTTGTTCTGGCGCAAGGGCGGGAAACCTCAAATCTCAATCAACCCCGTTCATCAGGAGCATCACGACTTGCGTCGGCAAGTTACGGCGAGTGAGATGAACGCTGCCGCACAAAAGTTCCGTGCCCCGTCGGGGTACCCTCTGGGTCGCGACTTTTTTCTGTCGCGAGGGCGGGAAACCTCAACCCTCAACAAGCCGTTCATCAGGAGCAGCCCGACTCGCCGCGCAGAGTTACGGTTGAAATGAACAGTTGTCTCAGATCGGGTCCTGCGCTAACTCGCTAACTTGCTATCGCGGCGAAGCCGCGGCTAACTTGCTGAATATAGTCAACCAGTTTTTTGTTCATGGGGAGCGAACCGGCCCCGAACGTACTTCAGTTCGGGGATGGTGAGTCGAAGGCCTGCCCTGAGCGTAGTCGAACGGGAATCTGCTGTTGTTCTTCGGCGAACTTCAGAATCATCGCAAAAACATAAATCCCCCAGCATGTTCCTTCATGCCAGGGGATTGCTCGTTAGTAGTAGTTTCAAGTTACTTCGGCCGCTTAAGCCTTAGGCGGCGGGTCCCTCTCAGGCGACGTCGTTCTTTGCATATTTGTCTCGTAGGCCTGGTCGTGTGCAGACTTTGCGACGACCTTATGCGCAAATGTAGTGTGCTTTGCTGAGAGGTGGTTCTTCAAGTCGGATTTCTTTTGAACAAGCATGATTGTCTCCAATCCGTGCTTTGGTCTTTCGTGAGAGGTGC
>Ga0302140_10001608_pt1 | contig 29529 bp, 20 predicted proteins | sample I_Bog_E1_1_FD_202095 | JGI IMG/M metagenome (GOLD analysis project Ga0302140, IMG submission 202095) | Peat permafrost microbial communities from Stordalen Mire near Abisko, Sweden - I_Bog_E1_1 | ecosystem: Environmental > Terrestrial > Soil > Wetlands > Peat | place: Sweden: Abisko, Stordalen... | reverse complement strand
CTAAAGGCGACTGAAAGCTCATTCTACTGAAAGTAGGTGGTTTTAAACCACGGAACAAGTTCCTTCGGAACGCTAAAGCGTTCTATTGGAAAATAAAATCTGGAAGGTATTTTTCAGAAGGCGATAGCAATCAATGTCTTTTAGATGAGGATTTCTTTAAGGCAAATAATTTGAATTTAGGAGAATATATTTATCCAATTATAAATGGAAATAAGGTTAAACTAAAGATTGTTGGCTCAGTTAAAAGTCCAGAATTTGTGTATACATTAAAAGATTCAAGCGAGATAATGGCAGATAATAAAAAGTTTGGAATCGTATACATAAAGCAATCCTTTGGGGAAGCAATTTTTGATTATAAAGGGTCTATAAATAATATTTCTATTCAAATTTCTAATGGAAGCGATGTAGAGACTGTAAAAGATGATTTAAAAAAGGCTTTAAAAAATTATGGTGTAAAAAGTATTATTGATAGGGATGAACAGACAAGTAGCAAGATGATAAGTGAAAAAATAAAAGGAATGAAATCTATGGGAGGTACATTCCCAGTTATATTTTTTATGGTTGCTTCAGTTATTATATATATTATGATGGGAAGAATGGTAGAAAACCAAAGAATGCAGATTGGAGTATTAAAGGCTGTTGGTTTTACTAATGTGCAAGTACTAGCTTATTATATGAGTTATTCTGCGATCATTGCAGTTAGTGGTAGCTTGATAGGATCTATTTTTGGAACCTATATGGGAATTGGCATTACAAAACTTTATAACCAATATTTTAATTTACCTCTTGCTGGAATTCAAATCTATGGAGAATTTGTAGTCCCATCTTTTATGTTAACATTATTTTTCTGTTTATTTGCAGGGTATCATTCTTGCAAAGTTATCTTTAAAATTATGCCTAGTGAAGCTATGAGACAAAAATCACCGCAAAGTGGTAAAAAAATAATTATTGAAAAAATAGACTTAATATGGAGAAATGTTAGTTATCTAGGCAAAATCATAATGAGGAATTTATTTAGATATAAAAAAAGGATATTATTAACTTCACTCGGAGTTATATTTTCTTCAGCTATACTTTTAGTTGCATTAAGTATGAAGGATTCTATTAACTTTATGATAAAGCAGCAGTATGAGAATATTCAGAACTATGATATAAAAGTAAAATTTTCTAAATTAATTAGTGTAGAGGAATTAAATAATATTAAGAATATTACTCATGTAAAAGAATTAGAACCAGTATTAGAAGCAGGTGTTGAAATATCAAATGGATGGAGGAGTAAAGATGTGGGATTTACTGCACTTGTAAAAGAACCTCAAATGTATAAAGTTGAAGACACGAGTGGTAATGCTATAAGCCTTCCGAAAAATGGAATACTCATATCTGAAAAACTTGCAAATACCTTAGGAGTAAAAGTAAATGATAGTGTAAATATAAAATTTTATTTTCCTGGAAAAGAAAAGAAAGAGATGGTTGTCAAAGGAATTGTAGTTCAATACCTAGGCTTAAGTACTTATACGTCTATGGATAACTTAAACAATATATTAGGTGAAGGCATGATTGCAAGTTCAGCTGTACTAAAATTGGACAATATTAATTTTGAAAATGAAGTTAAAGATAAGTTAAGAGATATGCCTGCAGTGACTTCTGTGGAATCTAAGACAGATTCTCTTAATGCTTTTCTAAAGAATATGGGAGCAATGGAATCTTCTATTGGAGTGTATATTATGCTGGCAGCTATTCTTCTTATTGCTGTTTTATATAACATTGCTACTATTAACATTTTTGAAAGACAGAGAGAATTGGCAACTTTAAAGGTATTAGGATTTAATAATAATGAAATTAAAAAATTGATTTTTAATGAGAATTATATAATTGTTATATTTGGAATGATTATAGGATTGCCATTTGGAAAATGGCTTGGAGGCTATATGATGACAACTAGTAGCACTGATGCTTACACAATTCCATATGTAGTAGAATTTAAAACTTATATTATTGCAATAATTCTTACACTTCTTTTTACTGCAATTACTAATTTGACCTTAATGAAAAAAATTAAAGCTCTTGATATGATAGAAGTTTTGAAAAATAAAGAATAGAAGATTTACTAGAGGAGATGAGTGGTAAATGAAAAGAAAGAAACTATTTTTAGCGGTAACTTCAATAATAATATGTATAGTAAGTGTAATAGTATATGTAAATATGCAAGGTGGACAGACTGTAGAAACTTCAGTAGTGGAAAAGGGTGAGATAAAACAATATGTTGAAGATACAGCTGTAGTTCAAAGTAATAAAAAACAAACTGTTTATATTGAAGGTTCTGGAAAAATAAATAGTATAAAGGTTAATGTAGGTGATTCAGTAAAAAAAGGTGATGTATTATTAACAATGGATAAAGAAGATTTAGAATTAAAACTTCAGGATGCTATATCAAAGATTGAAGCAGCGAAAGCTCAGCTTGCAGGTACTGATAGCTCTAATTACGTAAATAAGATTGAAATTGCACAAGCAGCTGTGGACGGAGCTAAAGTTAATTATGAATCCATATCAAGGGATCTAAATAATGCAAAGACACTTTTCGAGTCTGGTGCCATAAGTCAGCAGGAATTTAATAAGACTGAGGATGCATATAAAAATGCTGAACTATCTTTAAAGTCTGCAAATTTTCAATTGCAAGATGCTAAAGAAGGAGTCCCTGATTATGTGAAAAATGGATATATAGCTGGAGTTGAACAGGCTACAATTCTTAGGGATTCCATAATGAAAGAAATTGAAAAACAACAAGTTTTAGCATCAATTGATGGAATTATTATTGAAAAGCTTGTAGATGAAAACTCAATAGGTACAACTGGTACAGCAGCATTTTTAATAGGAGATATTAAAAGCCTAGAACTAGAAGGAAATATATTGTCTGATGACATTTATAAAGTTCAAATAGGTGATGAAGTTGAAGTAAGCGGAAAAGCAATGGGAGATTCAACTGTAAAAGGTAAGGTTGTAAAAATAGCACCCGAAGCAAAAAATATAACATCTTCTTTAGGAGTGAATCAAAAGAGAGTACAAGTAACCATTGAAATAAGCGATGATGCAAATTTATTAAAGCCAGGTTATGATTTGGACATTAAAGTTATTACTGGAACTAAAAGTGATACTTTAGTTATACCAGACAGTTCTGTATTTGACTATAAAGGAAACTCTTGTGTATTTGTAGTAGACAATGGGAAAGCTGTTATAAGACAAATAAAGAAAGGTATTGAAAGTGAAAAAACAATAGAAGTAGTAGATGGGTTAAATGAGGGAGATAGAATAATAATAAAACCTGATAACAATACAACAGAAGGAATGAAGATCAAGCTTTAGAATTGATATAACGAAAAGGTGGTGGAACTTATAATGGATAGATAGATTTGAAGGTTTACCAGAGGAAAAAAAGAAAAAGATATTAGATGCTGTTGTTGAAGAATTTGCAGTAAATGGATATGACAAAGCGTCTACAAACAAGTTTAGATGAGGTTATGATAAATAATGGAGATAAGATCGAACTGAATGGTCATATTAATAACATGAGAGAATTTAAATTCATGCATCGTCAAAAAATAATTGTCCAGTATACTTGTGTATTTTGACAATCGTTTTTTAGATGCTTTATACGAGGATTGATAAAATGAAAGTTAGTGTAAAAGAACTTATATTATTCGGAGTACTTGGAGGATTTGTTGCAGTATTGCAAATAGCATTGAGTTTTCTTCCTAATATTGAAACAGTAAGCTTATTAATAATACTATTCTCACTGATTTATAGGAAAAAGGCTCTTTATATTGTTTATACTTTTGTGGTTATTATGGGACTTAGTTATGGTTTTGGGCTTTGGTGGTTTGGATATGTAATATTGTGGCCAATATTAAGTACTATAACTTATAAAATTAGAAATTTCATAAGTGAAAAATATTTAGCTTTATCACTTTATTCAGGAATTTTTGGATTGTTATTTGGATTTTTCTATGCTATTCCTTATGGAATATTTGGAGGACTTAATGCAGGATTAATATATTGGATTGCGGGTATTCCCTATGATATAGTTCATGGCGTAGGAAATTATTTTATAATGCTTTTTTTAGGTAAAAAAGTATTTGATTTAGTAAATAAATTAAATAATAGATACTTTTTTTATTAACTAGATCAGATTTAAATTATATGTTCAAATGCACAATAAACGAACTAAATATTTGTTTAGTTAAATAATTTAATAAAAGAGGGGTTAAAAGGAATGAATCAATTTATAAATATTTAAAAGTTGGATTAATACATTTTATGGCTTATCCAGAGACTACTAAATTTGAAAAACAAGAAAATCTTATAGAATCAATTAAAAAGGTTCTAGTAGATGATTATTTTAATGCAATAGAAATTATACATATTGAAGATCCAACCCAAAGAGAAGAGAGAGTGAAATATACTAGCATACCGGGCTTGTTCTTTTTTTATGTCTTAAAGTTAAAGATGCTGTTAACGCTTATCTTGGTATTGATTCGGCAGCTTAATTTCTTGTAAAGTGGTGTTATTAGATTTAACTTAATATTTTTCTGAAAGTGATATGAGCATTACAAGTACAAATGTATGATTATTCATAACTTCTTATAAAAACTAATGTTTATTTTTTAAAGGATTAAATATATTTTTGTAGAATAATGTATGTATGAGGAATTTGTGTATTTATTTTCAATTAGGCATATGAAAGAAAATAACAAGTCCAAAATGCCATGATTATTTTTCATCAGGCAAGGAAGCAGATTGGTCTCATAGCGAGCCTATTAGGGCAATATGCTGACGCAGCATGATGGAAAATAGGCTTGGCAGATGGACTTGTTATTTTTTTGATTGTGCCTTAATAATATATAATTAATAAAAATTTCTATTAGCATGAATGGAGATGTTTCAGCGTGAAAAAACAGTTACTAGAATATTTATTTAAAAAATCGCCAGTAGCTTTGTCATACCACAAAGCTTTTTTTGATAAAGAAGGTTTTACATATGATTGTGAATTTTTAGATGTAAGCAACACATATGAAAATATGATGGGATTAAAAGATTATGACGTTATCGGTAAAAGATATAATGAGATATTTCATGTAGGTGATGTTATAGGAGATGAATGGAAAAAAGCTTATCAAGAGGCTATCATTAATAATAAAACAGTAGTCATTGATGTTTTTAATAAGGTTGTCCAAAAGTGGATTAGAATAACTATTTTTATACTAGACAAATACCATTTTGCTTGCATGTTTAATGATGTTAGTAAAGAATATATGAAAGAAAAGGAAATAGAAGGAATTTTAAAAGTTAACATAGATATGTTGTGTGTTATAGATGAAAATTTGAATTTTATTAAAGTAAATACAGAATTTGAAAAAGTACTAGGATACAAAATTGAGGAATTTGAAGGAAAAAGCTTTCTTTCTTTAATTCATAAGGATGATTTAGCTAAAACCTTGAATGTAATAAGGGCATTAAATGAACTAGAACCTGTATCAGACTTTATAAATAGAGTCAATTCAAAAGATGGATTATATAGATATTTAGAATGGTATATTCAGATTAATGGCAAGTATATATATGCATCGGCAAGAGATGTTACAGAAAAATTTAAACAGGAAGTGAAATCTAATAAATTTTTATTTATAGATGAAGCTACAGGCTTGTTAAGTATAGATTTCTTTTATAAAAGAATTATAGAAGAGATGGAAAGATCAGATCGATACAATGATCCCCTTTCAATGATTATTTTAGCAGTGGATAATTTTAAAACTCATATACTGGATTATTCAGTTAAAGAAGATGTTATGAAAGAAGTAGTTAAAATAGCAAGAAATGTAATACGTAAATATGATATTCTTGCTAGGATAGATAGTGAAAAATTTATCTTATTAATGCCGAAAACAAATATAAATGGTGCAGTTGTAGTTGCAGAAAAAATTCATAAGGCTCTAAATGATAATATACATCCTATTATAGGTAAATTTACAGCTAGTTTTGGAGTTTCAGAAAGAATAAAAGTTGAGTCACTTAAACAATGGCAGGAACGATTAAATAAGGTAGTGTATAATGTTCAAGAAAAAGGCGGAAACTTTATAAAAGTTGCTGAATTTGAAGAAAAACTAGATATTAAAAGAGAAAAGATTGAATGGAAAAGTGAATGGGATAGTGGAGATATAGAGATTGATAAGCAAAATCAAGAAATTTTAGAGTTATTAAATAATTTGATGGATGTGTCAAGTAGAGAAATGAATTTTGAAAAAACCATAAATCAACTAGATATATTGATAAAAAATATAGTAGAACATTATAGCTATGAAGAAGAAATTTTGTCTAACATAGGATATAAAGATTATGATAAACACTGCAAAATTCATAAAAATTTAATTGGAAAAGTGTTTCAGTTAAAACAATGTTATGAGAATAGAGAAATTAATTCATCAGCTTTCTTTTCTTTTATAGCAGATGATGTTGTTATTGGACACATGATAAATGAAGATATGCAATTTTTCCATATATTACAACTTAATTTTAAGGAAGCATAGGAGTGAGATAGATGCAAATATCTAGATTTGAAAAAGAGTTCAATTTTGATGATTTTGAAAACGGATATAATAAAAATTTAGTTCCTACAGATGAGGAAAATGGATTTAAAATTCGCCCTGGATTATATCTTGAAAATGGCTCCGTGATTGTTCCAGGTGGTGTTAGCTTTACTATTAGTTCACAAAATTCTACTTCATGTACATTGGTATTATTTAAAAGAAATGAGTATGAACCATTTGCTATAATCCCATTTCCTGAACATTATAAGATCGGGAATGTATATTCTATGATTGTCTTTGGATTAAACATTGAAGAATTTGAATATGCCTATAGTATCGATGGACCATATGATATAGAGAAAGGTTTGATTTTTGATAGTAGCAGATATCTTCTTGACCCTTATGCAAAGGCAGTTGCAGGTCAGAGTAAGTGGGGATTTAAACCAGAATATGCAAGTCAATATAGATCAAGGGTGGTTATAAATGATTTCGACTGGGGGAATAGTAAACAACTTGGAATTAATATGAAAGACCTAATTATTTATGAATTACATGTTAGAGGATTTACAAATCATCCGTCCTCTAGTGTGAATTATCCAGGCACTTTCCAAGGATTATATGAAAAAATACCTTATTTAAAGGAACTTGGAATTAATGCGGTTGAGCTTATGCCGATATTTGAGTTTGATGAATTGAAAGATATGCGTATTGTTAATGGAAAAAGATTGCTAGACTACTGGGGATATAATGCAGTAAGTTTCTTTGCACCTAATACAAGCTATACTGCTGGAATAGAGTACAATAGAGAAGGTGATGAACTAAAATCATTAATCAAAGAATTACATGAAAATGGAATAGAAGTAATTCTTGATGTTGTTTTTAATCATACTGCTGAGGGCGATGAAAATGGACCATATATATCTTTTAAAGGCGTGGATAATAATATTTATTATATGCTTACTCCTAATGGAAAATACTACAATTTTAGTGGCTGTGGAAATACTATAAACTGCAATCATCCCAATGTACAAAGAATGATTTTAGATTGTCTTAGATATTGGGTAACTGAATATAGAGTAGATGGATTTCGATTTGATCTTGCAACTATACTTGGACGTAATGAGGATGGATCTCCAATGAGTCAACCACCTCTATTAAAAAATCTAGCATTTGATCACATTCTTGCAAATGTTAAATTGATTGCTGAAGCATGGGATGCAGGTGGTTTATATCAAGTAGGGAGTTTTCCATCATGGAATAGGTGGTCAGAATGGAATGGTAAGTACAGAGATGATATTCGTAACTTTTTAAAAGGAGATTCAAGCTTAGGAAATATTATAGCAGAGAGAATATCAGGTTCTCATGATTTATATGATCCAATTCATAGAGGTCATAATGCTTCAGTTAATTTTATAACTTGTCATGATGGATTCACATTATATGATTTATATTCTTATAATGAAAAGCATAATGAAGACAATGGTTGGAACAATACAGATGGTGATAATAACAATAATAGTTGGAATTGTGGTGCTGAGGGTGATACTGATAATGAGGATATTTTAAAATTTCGTAAAAAAATGATAAAAAATGCATGTGCAGTTCTTCTAGCAAGTCGAGGAACTCCGATGATTTTAGCTGGTGATGAATTTTGCAATACACAATTTGGAAATAACAATCCATATTGTCAAGATAATGAAGTATCTTGGCTAGATTGGAATTTATTAAAAAATAATAAAGAAATATTTAGTTTCTTTAAAAATATGATAAAATTCAGAAAAATTCATCCAGTATTGAAAGATGATACAAAACCAGCATTATGTGGATTCCCATCTTCAAGTAAACATGGGAATGTACCTTGGTGTCTATTGGAAGAAACAAAAGTCCTTGGAGTAATGCTTGCTGGAAGAAACTCAACAGATGATAAAGACGATATAATATATATTGCTATTAACGTATATTGGGAAAAACAATATATGATAATTCCAGATTTACCAAAAGGTTTAGAGTGGAGAATGGCAATAAACACTGCATTACCAGAAGGTAGAGATTTTATTGAGTCAATTGATGAAATGCCTAAGGTTGGAACAAAAATTGAATTAGAACCAAGGTCAGTAATGATTTTATGCTCAATTGAAATATAAGGGATGTTCAAAAAAATAACAAGTCAGTATGATAGTCTATTTTGTACCATACTGCCTCGGCATGTTCACATACTGACTTGTTATTCTGATTTGGCAGATAAATATTATTTAGTAAAGGAAAATTAGCCAAAGGACATTTTTGAAAGATTTATATATATTAGTATAAGGAAAATAAAGATAACTCAAGAGGAACCAATAATCAGAATGTGATTATAAAATATTTAATGCGTTGGTAGATAGAATTGAGATTCTTAAACCAACGCATTTTGTTTTTGTATTCCGGAATTGTATGAGAATGGATGAAAGTAAATAAAGAATTTTTTTGTTGAATTTTATCATTATTAGTATAATATATAAATATATAAGACATTTATATATTATACTAATAATGATAATTTAGTTGTAGAAAAAAATAGAATTATGCATATTGAAGGGGAATAAATAGAGCAGAATCTAACGAAATATTATGGTAATAGAGGTGTGAGATGTTTGTATCAATAATAAAAAAAATCTACTCAATTTTAAGAATTAATAATAAAAATGAATTAAAATATCAATCCATTAAAATATGCTTAATATATTCAATGATTGGATTTCTTTGGATTTACTTTTCAGATAGAATTGCAAATAAACTTGCTAGTAATAATACTATACTGTTAATTATAAGTACATACAAAGGTTGGCTATATGTTATTGTAACTTCAACTATTCTATATTCATTAATAGGTAGTCTTCTAAAAAAAGTTGATTTAACAGAAAAAAAACTTACTGAAAGCTATGAAGAATTAACAGCAGTTAATGAGGAACTTGAAGCATATGTACAACAATTGACTGCTTCCGAGGAGGAACTAAGATTTCAATATGATCAAATTATTGATAGTGAAAACAAGTTAAGTAAAAGTGAAGAAAAAAACAGGGCTATTATTAAAGCAATACCTGATTTATTATTTGTTATTGATAATGAAGGTTATTATATAGATTGTATGGCAAGTGACGAAAGCCTTTTGGTAGCTCCAAAGAAAATGCTTTTGGGAAAAAAACTTTCGGAAGTTGTACCAGAAGAAATATCAAAAATATCATTGGAAAAAATAAAATTAGTGCTTAAAAATGGAACAATGGAAAACTTTGAATATAAACTAGAGATTGCTAATAAAGAACAATGTTTTGAACTTAGAATGGTAAAAAAGAATGAAAAAGAAGTATTAGCGATATCCAGAAATATTACTGTTGAAAGACAAAATAAATTGGAATTAAAAATGAGTGAAGAAAAATACAAAAATCTTGTAGATGAAATGCAGCAAGGATTAGCAATTTACGAAGCGATTGTTAACGAGAAAGAGGAAGTTATAGACTATAGATTTTTGGATGCAAATGAAAGTCATGAAAAAATAACGAGATTAAAAAACAAAGATATTTTTGGGAAAACTATTTCTAAGATATTTCCTGATATAGATAAAGATGTAATTGAAAAGTTTGGACATGTAGTAAAAACAGGAGAGCCAATATGTTATGAAAATTATTTACAAGAGACAGGTAAACATTATGAAGTAATAGCTTATAGACCAAAGAAATTACAACTTGCAGTAATTGTTAATGATATTACTCAAAGAAAACAGGTAGAGGAAGCTTTAAGGGCAAGTGAATATAATTTTAGAAATATCTTTGAAGGCTCATCAGATGCAATATTTTTAGATCAAGATAATAAGGTGATTGATTGTAATCAAGCTATGGTTGAATTATTAGGATATGGTTCAAAGGAATGCATAATTGGTAAAAGCATAGGTAAGTTTTCACCAGAAAAACAACCGAATGGAGAACATTCTAAAGAAAAAGCTTTTGAGATGTATAAACGCACTATGAAAAATGGAAAATGCAAATTTGAATGGTGGTATAAAACAATTGATGGTAATTTGTTACCAGTTGAGGCTATGATGACAACTATCTTGCATAATGGTAAAAAAGTTTTTCATTCTATATGGAGAGATATCAGCGAGCGAAAACAAATGGAAAATAAATTGGAATACTTAAGCTATCATGATCAACTAACAGGTTTATATAACAGAAGATTTTTTGAAGAGCAGTTAAAGCTACTAGATGAGAAAAAGAATTTTCCTTTAACAATTGTTATGGCAGATGTTAATGGTCTAAAGCTTGTCAATGATTCTTTTGGTCATGCCATAGGAGATGATCTCCTCAAAAAAGTAGTAGAAGTTATAATAAAGGGATGCCGAACTGAGGATATCATTGCTAGACTAGGCGGTGATGAATTTGTAATTTTATTACCTAAAACAGATATTTATGAAGCAGAACAAATTGTTAAACGTATTAAAGCTTTAGCTTCAAAAGAAAAAGTGGGATCTGTAGATATATCTATTTCTTTTGGATATGAAACAAAGAATAATAAAGAAGAAAAAATACAAGATATTTTTAAAAAAGCCGAAGATCATATGTATAAGAAAAAACTCTTCGAAAGCCCAAGTATGAGGGGTAAAACTATAAATGCAATAATTACTACGCTTCATGAAAAAAATAAAAGGGAAGAACAGCACTCTCATAGAGTTTCAAAATTATGTGAAAGTATGGGTATAGCTATTGGTTTATCTGAATATGAGGTTAAGGAACTTAAAAATGTTGGCTTACTGCATGATATAGGGAAAATAGCTATAGAAGAAAATATACTCAATAAGCAGGGAAAATTGACAGATGAAGAATGGGAAGAAATAAAGCGACATCCAGAAATAGGCTATAGAATACTTAGTACAGTAAATGATATGTCGGAAATGGCAGAATATGTACTAACTCATCATGAAAAGTGGAATGGAATGGGATATCCAAAAGGTTTAAACGGAGAAAAAATACCACTTCAATCAAGAATCATAACCATAGCTGATGCATATGATGCCATGATCAGCGAAAGAAGTTATCGTAGTGCTTTAGCAGAGGAAGTTGCTATAGAAGAACTAAAAATAAATGCAGGTATTCAGTTTGATCCAGAGCTTATAAAGGTATTTCTTGAAAAAGTATTGAATAAACTATCTGATTAGAATTAAAAAAGAAATATTTTAATATAGAACCTATTCTTAAAGTATCAAACTTAAATTAAATATACTTATTTAATTTAAAAATTATTATTATTTTAAATAGGTAGGTTTTCTTGTTTAAGAAGTTAAATCTCTGGTATATACTAGTATTAAAAGAAAGTTTTGAATTTTATTTTAAAGGAAAGGTAATTAAACATGGATAATAGACAGAAGATTTATTATGCTTTAAAAAAATATTATGGTTTTGATACTTTAAGAAGAGGTCAATTTGAAATTATAAATAGCATTTTAAATGGTGTAGACACTTTTTGCCTTATGCCAACAGGTGGTGGTAAGTCTGTTTGTTATCAGATTCCAGCAGTAATATTTCAAGGGATAACTATAGTAATATCACCGTTGATTTCACTTATGAAGGATCAGGTGGATAATTTAGTAGGCGTTGGAATTAAGGCAGCATATATTAATAGCACTCAAAGCCTAGACACTATAAAAAATATATTGATTGAAGCTTCTATTGGAGAGTATAAGATAATTTATATTTCACCTGAAAGACTTGAATCTAAAATATTCAGAGATATGATTAAAGACCTTGATGTTTCCCAAATTGCAATAGATGAAGCTCACTGTGTATCACAATGGGGACATGATTTTAGAAAAAGTTATTTAGAAATTTTAAGTTTTTATAAAATTCTTAAAAATAAACCAATTGTTTCAGCCTTTACAGCTACTGCAACTGAAGAAGTTAGAGAAGATTCAATAAAACTTCTAGGTTTAAATAACCCATATGTATATAAAGGAGATATTAATAGAGAAAATATAAATCTTAATGTGCTAAAAGAAGTAGATAAACTTGAAATACTTAAAGATATAATAAGAGATAATGAGAGCATTGCTGGAATAGTTTATTGTGCATCTAGAAAAGAAGTAGATAATCTTCATTATTATTTAAAGGATTTAGGATATAATGTAGGTAAATATCATGGTGGACTTAAAGATGAAGAAAAAGAAAAGTTTCAAGAAGACTTTTTATATGAGAATTTGGATGTAATCATTGCAACTAATGCCTTTGGTATGGGAATAGACAAGTCTAATATTAGATTTATAATACATTTTACCCTTCCTCAAAATATAGAATCTTACTATCAAGAGATAGGTAGAGGGGGAAGAGATGGAGAAGAGTGCAATTGCTATTTATTTTACTGTGAAGCAGATATAAGAAGAGTGGAATATATAATAAATAAGAGTTCTTCAATGAATAGAAGAGAAATCCAGCTTAGAAAATTTCAATCCATGATTGACTATTGTAATTTGAAAGAGTGTTATAGAAAATACATATTAAATTACTTTGGAAATGAACGTAAATTAAGTTACTGTAATAATTGTAGTAATTGTTTAAATGATGATGAATTAAAAGATTTTACAAGAGAGAGCCAAATGATTTTATCCACAGTTTTTAGAACTAAAGAACAATACGGCATATCTGTTCTTGTGGATATCTTAAAGGGATTTAAAGGACCTAAAATAATACAAAATAGATTAGATAAAGTAACCACATATGGGATAATGAAAGAATATAGTAATGTTTTTATAAAAGATTTAATTAAAAGTTTATTAAAGGAAGGGTATGTTGATTTAAAGGAAGGTACATACTCAATGCTAAAACTTAATCCAAGATCAATGAAGATATTAAAAAGTAAGGAAACAGTAATATTTAAAATTTTAGACAAAGAAGAAACAATTTTAAATAAAGAGTTATTTGAAGAATTAAAGAAGTGGAGAAAAGAAAAATCTTACAAGGAAAGAATAAAACCATATATAATATTTTCAGATGCAAGTTTAATTTCTATATCAAATAGTAAACCCAAAACTTTAGATGAACTATTAGAAATTAGAGGTGTTGGTACTAAGAAGATTGAAGCTTATGGAAAAGAATTATTGAATATAATACAAACAGCTAGTGAAAAAGAAGTCAGACAATAAAAAGTTATGACTTCTTTTTTGTTTCATGTGCCTAAGTACGAATAAAATAAAAAAGTATGTTAAAATAAGCACTGTTATATCAAAAATAGTTTATAATAAATATGTGAATTGATAGTCAATAATTAAGTTAATTTAATGTTGGCTATATATTTTATGTTTAAAAATATATACATAGTTTTTACAGAAGGAGTTTAATAAATGAAATATTTTAACGAAAGTATAGAGTCTGTTCTAAAAGACCTAGATGTTAATTTAGAACAAGGTTTAAAAGACTCAAAAGTAAAAGAAAGAAATGAAAAGTATGGGAGAAATGAATTTACCCATAAAGAAGAAAAAAGTATATTCGATGATATTAAAAAGGCTTTATTAGAACCAATGATGCTTATTTTATTGGTAGCAGCTTTAGTTAGTGGAATTATTGGAGAATATTATGATGCCATTGGTATAGTGTGTGCAGTGGCTATAGGAATTACAATTGGAATAATAACTGAAGGGAAATCTAAAAAGGCAGCTGAAGCTTTAGCTAAAATGACAGAAGATATTGTGGTAAAAGTGCTTAGGAATGGTACAGTAACACAAGTTAGTAAAAGTGATTTAGTCCCAGGAGATGTTGTTTATCTTGAAACTGGAGATATGATACCAGCAGATGGAAGATTTGTTGAAACAATAGATTTAAAAGTTAGAGAAGATATGTTAACAGGTGAATCGGATGATGTTAAAAAAGATTCTAAAGCTATAATTATCATGGAAGAAATAGAGGGAAGTGGTGTTAAGAAAATTCAGAATCCAATTCCAGCTAAACAAATTAATATGGGATTTGGAGGAACGTTAATTGTCTATGGTAAAGCAATTATGGTTGTTACTGGCATTGGTGATAATACTGAAATGGGTAGAATAGCTCAAACACTTCAAATTGAAGAAGAAGAAACTCCACTTCAAAGGAAATTGGGAAATTTAAGTAAAACAATTACTAAAATGTCTAGTTTTATAGCAGGAATACTATTTATATTTATGGTAGCAAAAATGGTTTTATCTGATGTATTAAATGTAGATACATCAGGAATAATACCTTTCTTAGATTCAATAGATCCTGTAAAGACAGCTTTTGTTGTATGTATTGCTTTAATAGTTGCAGCCGTACCAGAAGGTTTGCCAACTATGATTAATATGACACTTGCAATCACAATGCAGAAAATGGCTAAGATTAATGCTTTAGTTACAAAAAAGGAAGCTTGTGAAACAATAGGTTCTGTTAGTGTGATCTGTTCAGATAAAACTGGAACTTTAACACAAAACAGAATGACTGTAGAAAATCTTTATTTGAACGGAAAATTTTTCATAGATAAAGAAGCTATTGATGATCACTTTATAAAAAATTGCATTGTAAATTCAACTGCACATATTAGCTTTGAAGATGATAAATTGAACTACTTAGGGAATTCAACAGAGTGTGCATTGCTTGCATATTTAGAGGAGTATGATTATAAAAGGGAAAGAAATGAAAGCAAAATTATTCATCAGATTCCTTTTAATTCTAAAAACAAGTTTATGGCAACAATTATGAAGATTAAAGAAAACAATGTAGTACTTGTAAAGGGTGCTCCAGAGATAATATTATCAAATTCTACTAATGAAGTGATAGATGGTAAATTTGCTAATTTAACAGAAGATAGAAAAAATGAAATAATAAAAGAGATACAAAAATTGCAAGCAAAATCTATGAGAATTTTAGGTTTTGGATTTAGAATTATAGAAGATGTAGAATCAGAGGTTGCGGTTACAAGTGAAATAAGCATTTTAAAGCCAGAATTATCAAATGGAAATAATGAATTAGTGTTTAGTGGCTTTGTTGCCATAAGAGATCCATTAAGACCAGATGTAATTGAAGCTATTGCAACCGCTAAAAAAGCTGGTGTTGAAACTAAGATGTTAACTGGTGATAATATAAATACAGCAATTGCAATAGGTGAAGAACTTGGAATGCTTAAAGAGGGAAAAAGAGCAGTAGAAGCAACATATATTGATACCTTAAGTGATGAAGAATTAAAAGATGAAATTAAAAATATAGCTATTGTAGCTAGAAGTAAGCCAGAAACAAAGATGAGAATTGTAGGAGCACTTCAAGATAATGGAGAAGTAGTAGGAGTAACTGGAGATGGAATAAATGATGCACCAGCCTTGACAAAAGCAGATGTTGGAATAGCAATGGGAATTTCAGGATCAGAAGTTTCAAAAAATGCTGCTGATATAATATTAACGGATGATAATTTCACTACAATTATTCATGGGATAAAGTGGGGAAGAGGAGTATATCAAAATTTTCAAAGATTTATACAATTCCAGATAACAGTAAATATAATTGCATTTTTAATTGCAATTATATCACAAGTTTTAAATTTTGATATGCCATTTACTACAATTCAATTGTTATGGATTAACATTATAATGGATGGACCACCAGCATTAGTTCTAGGCTTAGAACCAATTAGAAATAATCTATTTAATAGGAAGCCTGTAGATAGAAATGCAAATATAATTACAAAAACTATGATTACATGTATAGTTTTAAATGCTATATATGTAACATCAATTTTACTTATACAAATGAAATTTAATATTTTAGGAGCATCAACAGAAAAGATTGGATTTGCTAGTCAAATGGAAACTGTTTTATTTGAATTGTTTGCATTTAGTGCTTTATTTAATGCATTTAACTGTAGAGAATTTGGAACAGACAGTATATTCCCTAATTTCTCAAAAAATACTATAGCAATTAAGACAATATGTATTACAGGAGTAGCACAAATTATATTTACACAAGTATTTACTAGTTTCTTTAGTTCAGTGGCATTACCACCATTAATGTGGATTAAGGTGTTAGGATTAGCGTTTATGATAATAGTAGTAAATGAAGTTGTAAAATTTATTTTAAGAAAATGTAAAAGACGAGAATAAAATATTTCATAGTAATATTTAAAATATAATCATTATGAAATAAAAATTAAATTATATAAAAAAGATAACTAAAAAAACTGCTAATTCTGATGATTAGCAGTTTTTTGTGCTATTTATAATATAAAAAATCAAAATATAAATTCATTTTTAGTAATTAAAAAATGAATTGACATATAAACAATAAAATGGTAAATTATAAAACAATATATAATATAAATTTAACAGAATAATTATTAGATTAAAAATGAGTTTTGAATATGCCTTAAATCGTTGAGAAGGAGATAAAACTATATGTGCACTTACAGAGAGTCGACAGTGCTGAGAAGTTGACAGAAAGTGGTATAGTAAAAGTAGCCTTTGAGAGTGTGAGTAAAAGGAATTTCTAAAGACATCTATTAGCTTAAATTTTAACATGAGATTTTAGCAGTATGATAGTCGAAACGTAGATAAGATTCTGAGTAATTCATAACGTTGGGATTACGTTACAGATCCAGAATGTGTTTGCATTCTTTAATGAGTGGGTGTTTTTCATCAATTAAGGTGGTACCGCAGGAATAAAAAATCCTGTCCTTTGTATTAGACAAAGGACAGGATTTTTTTATTATTTATTAAATTATAATATTTAAAATTACTGAATAACATGTAGAAAATTTAAAATCTACATAAGCTAACCATAAGGAATAGAAGATGTGGGTTTTATTAATAAATAAATTATATAAGGAGAGAAAAAATATGAATTTTAACTATGCAGAAAGGATGTCTAAATTAAAGGCATCAGAAATCAGAGAAATATTAAAGGTTACGCAAAGACCGGAAATTATATCCTTTGCAGGAGGACTTCCAGCTCCAGAATTGTTTCCTGTTGAAGCAATAAAAGAAGTTAATAGAATTGTTCTTGAAGAAGATGGAGAAAATGCTCTTCAATATGCTACCACAGAGGGATATGATCCTCTAAGAAAATGGTGTGCAAATAGAATGAATAAGAGACTCGGTACAAATTTTGATTATGAAAACATATTAATTACACATGGTTCACAACAAGCTCTTGATCTATCAGGGAAGGTGTTTTTAAATAAAGGGGATATTGTTTTATGTGAAAGTCCTACGTATCTTGCAGCAATTAGTGCTTTTAAAGCATATGAATGTGACTTTATTGAAGTATCAACAGATGATGATGGTATGATTACAAGTGAACTAGAGAATATACTAAAAACTACAAAAGAAGTTAAAGTGATTTATGTTATTCCAGAATTTCAAAATCCAACGGGAAGAACATGGAGTGTTGAAAGGAGAAAAGCTCTTGCAGAACTTGCAACAAAGTATAATGTAGTTGTTATTGAGGATAATCCTTATGGAGAGCTTAGATTTGAAGGGGAGACTTTACCATCAGTAAAATCTTTTGATAAGAGTGGACACACACTATGTTTAGGTACCTTCTCGAAAATATTCTGCCCGGGCTATAGAATCGGATGGATTGCAGGTGATAAAGATATAATACAAAAATATGTATTAGTAAAACAATGTACTGATATTCAATGTAACACAATTGCACAAAGAGATATAGCAAAGTATCTTGAGCTTTATGATATTGATAAACATATAGAAAAAATTCGTGAAGTTTATAGACAAAGACGTAATTTAGCAATAGAAACAATGAAAAAAGAATTTCCTAAAGACGCTAAGTTTACAAGACCACAGGGTGGATTATTTATGTGGGTTGAACTTCCAAAAGAAATAAATGCAAGAGATTTACTTGAAAAATGCCTTGAAAGAAATGTTGCTTTTGTTCCAGGAGGTTCATTCTTCCCAAATGGTGGACATGAAAATACATTTAGAATTAATTTTTCTAATATGCCTAATGATAAAATTGTTAAAGGAATAAAATGTATTGGTGAAATTTTAAAGGAATATGTATAAAAAAAGTGATTTTAAGTGAATGTTAATAAAGAGTTGTTTTAAAATAATTTGAAATTACTTTAAAACAGCTCTTTACTATTTATAATACTAAGTCTGAGGATACAGTCTTAAAAATGCCGTTCTTACAATTGGTGATACAATAATTAATTTAGAACAATGTCCTAAAAATGGATTGACGAGCTTTAGATTTAATTGAAAGTAGTTAGTTGAATTCTATAATTACATAAACTTTGGTATAATGTATATAAGATTTAATTAAAATGGTTAAGGAGAGGATTAAAAATGATAAAACTTATTGCATCAGATATGGATGGGACTTTATTAAATGAAAAGCATAAAATAGATAAAGAAACTGTAGTTGCTATAAAGAAAGCAGAAGAGGCAGGAATTGTGTTTGCAATTTCAACAGGCAGAGAATATGATACTGTTGAGCCTGTTTTAAAAGAAAATAATATAAAGTGTCAATGTGTCCTTATGAATGGTGCAGAATATAGAGATGAAGAGGGAAACATATTACAAGAAATTAATATAGAACAAAATACTGCAACTAAAATTATACATATGCTACAAAAAGAAAAAGTAACTGCAAGAATATTTACTAATAAAGGAATATATACTACTGATACTAAGGAAGAAGCGCTAAAAGAAATGGTTTATAGAACTTTATCATTTAATCCACATTTTACTCAAGAGGAAGCTATGGAAGTTGCTAAGGTTCAACCATACTTTGTAAATCTTAAATACATTTCAGATTTAGATGAATTTTTAAATAGTGACATGGAAATTAGAAAGTTTGTAGCTTTTCATAATAATACAGAACTTATAAATAAAATGAAAAAAATCATAGGAGAAATAAAGGGAATTGCTGTTTCATCTTCTTTTAAAGATAATATAGAGGTTACACATATAACTGCACAAAAGGGAATTATACTTGCAAAGGTAGCTGAAAAAATGGGATTCAAAAGAGATGAAGTCTTGGTACTAGGAGATAGCTTCAATGATTATTCTATGTTTACAGAATTCACTGAATCAGTAGCAATGGGAAATGCTATTCCAGAAATAAAAGAAATAGCAAAATATATAACTGACACTAACAATAACTTAGGAGTTGCAAAAGCAATTTATAAAATTTTAGAAGAACAAAAATAAATATTTAGTAATAAGGCTAATTTCAAATAGAATATACATTTGTGTAAAAGGTAAAGTTTTTATAATTCTCTTTTTGATAGTGCCTTGCGCAAATGTATATACTACTTTATTAAGGTAAAGGTTTAATTGTTCTTTAGCAATTAGATTTTATAATATAGAGAACTTATAAATTGTTTTATGTTTATATTCTTCTCCAATTTTAAGAATTGGTGATTCAAAATTACTGCAATTTATAGAATTAGGGAAGTATTGAGTTTCAAGACAAAAGCCATTTCTTATGTTATAAATGGTATTATCTTTACCAATATCAGATCCATCAAGAAAGTTTGTACTATAAAATTGAACACCAGGAGTTGTTGTATAAACATCCATTACGATGCCTGTATTTTCATCTACTACTTGAGCTGCTCTCAAGCTATCTGAACCGTTAGCATTTAATACCCAATTATGATCATATCCATTTCCAAAAATGATTTGCTCATAATCTTTATCTATATTTTTACCAATAGGAGTTAAGTTTCTAAAATCCATAGGGGTTCCATCTACTTCTCTAATTTCTCCAGTAGGAATGGAGTATTTATCGTTTACAGTGAATTTATCTGCATTTATCATTAATTTATGATTCAGAACATCACCAGATGAATGACCAGATAAATTAAAGTAAGCATGATTTGTAAGATTTACAATTGTGTCTTTATCAGTAGTTGCCATATAATTTATTTCTAAAGCATTATCTTCAGTAAGTACATATTTAATCCTAGCATCAAGATTTCCTGGATATCCTTCCTCACCATCTTTACTTAAGTAAGAAAGTTCTAATGTATTAGGTTCATTTTCAATTATTCTTGCATCCCATACTACTTTATCAAAACCTTTTATTCCGCCATGAAGATGATTTTCTCCATTAGTTTGTGCTAAGTTATATTCTATGCCGTTAAGAGTGAACTTACCATATTGAATTCTATTGCCAAAACGTCCTATTAAAGCTCCAAAAAATTTATCACCTTTTAAATAGCTTTCTAGATTATCATATCCTAATATTACATCATGAAATTTACCATTTTTATCAGGAACCATTGATGAAACGATTGTACCACCATAAGTACATATTTCTGTTTCCATTCCATTAGAATTTTTTAAAGTATAAATATAGACCTCTTCTCCACTAGGCATTGTTCCAAAAAGTTTTTTTTCTATTGCCATTATTAACACCTCCAAATTTAATAAGTACATGAAATAAAATAAACAAACCTACTGTCTATAATTCTTATCAATGTGCACCTAAAACAATAATTTGTTTATTTTAGTATACATTTACATAGGATACGTATTATTCTAGATGTATGCACAAGCATATTATAATACAAGGAATTTGTACAAGCAATTATTTTATCAATTGTCGATGATGACAAAACTTTTTTTGTATTAAATACTTGGATTTTTAATGCTTTGCGAGAAGCTACATTTATGTTAAAATAACAATATAATCTGACTTTGAAGATAAAACCTAGAAGAAAGATTTATAAAAACGAAATCGTTCTGAAGTACATGAGGGTTAGTCCCAAATGATAAGGCGGTATTATAAGATAGTTTTGAATACACTATCTCTGCGCCTTTTTTGGCACAGAGATTATTTTTTTGAAAGGAAATAATTAATATGGATACAAGAATTGCATTAATTGGAATCATAGTGGAAGACACCAATATTACAGAAAAATTAAATACTATTTTGCATGAATATGGACAATATATTATTGGTAGAATGGGAATACCTTATAGGGAAAAGAATGTCAGTATAATAAGTGTAGTTATTGATGCTACTAATGATGTTATAAGTTCATTATCAGGGAAATTAGGTATGATTGAAGGAATAAATGTTAAAACAGTTTATTCTAAAATTGGAAAATAGATTTATCCGATAGCTAACTGCCACTAATATACCAACTGCTTTAGGGTTATGATAAGTTGCACTAAGCTTCTTGACTAGGTGCTCCTTGGGGTGTAAGTTCAACTAAGATTCGGATGCGGATCAAATCCCACCTGAATCAAGTTTCACTTGATGCAATAAGTTCATCACTATTCAAAAAAATATAAGTAAATAAACAATGCATTCCATAAATAAATTTATCTTATGAACACCTTTAGAGACACCCAAAGAGGAAATAAAAAAATTTAATTAAGAAGGAAGAGATAAATATATGTATAACGTGAAATCAAAAATAGCAACAGAATTTATTGATAATAGTGAAATTCTAGAAAGTCTTGAATATGCTAAGGCAAATAAAAACAATAGAGAATTAATTAATGAAATCTTAGAAAAAGCTAAGGACTGCAAAGGTCTTTCACATAGAGAAGCAGCAGTGTTACTTGAATGTGAATTAGAAGATGAAAATGAAAAAATGTATAAACTTGCACAAGAAATTAAGCAAAAATTTTATGGAAATAGAATAGTAATGTTTGCTCCATTATATCTTTCTAATTATTGTGTAAATGGTTGTACTTACTGTCCATATCATCATAAAAATAAACATATAGCAAGAAAAAAACTTACTCAAGAAGAAATTAAAAAAGAAGTAATTGCACTTCAAGATCTTGGACATAAAAGACTTGCATTAGAAACTGGAGAAGACCCAGTAAATTCTCCACTTGAATATGTACTTGAAAGCATAAAAACAATTTATAGCATAAAACATAAAAATGGTGCTATTAGAAGAGTTAATGTAAATATTGCAGCCACAACTGTTGAAAATTATACAAAGCTAAAAGAAGCAGGAATTGGAACATATATCTTATTCCAAGAGACATACAACAAAGAAATATATGAAGAACTTCATCCAACAGGACCAAAGCATGACTATGCTTATCATACAGAAGCAATGGATAGAGCTATGGAGGGTGGAATAGATGATGTTGGAATGGGAGTATTATTTGGATTAAATATGTATCGTTATGATTTTGTTGGACTTCTTATGCATGCAGAACATTTAGAAGCAGCTAAAGGCGTTGGACCACATACAATTAGTGTACCAAGAATAAGATCTGCTGATGATATAGATCCAGAAAACTTTTCAAATGGAATTTCAGATGATATATTTGCTAAAATAGTTGCAGTACTTAGAATTTCAGTACCATATACGGGGATTCTTATATCAACTAGAGAATCTAAAAAATCGAGAGAAAGAGTATTACATCTTGGAGCTTCTCAAATAAGTGGAGAATCATCTACAAGTGTTGGTGGATATGCTGAAAAAGAAAGGGAAGAAGAAAATTCAGCTCAATTCGATGTAAATGATGATAGAACTTTAGATGAAATTGTAAATTGGTTACTTGAACTGGGATATATTCCAAGTTTCTGTACTGCTTGCTATAGAGAAGGAAGAACGGGAGATAGATTTATGAGTCTTGTTAAATCTGGACAAATAGCAAACTGTTGTCAACCTAATGCACTTATGACTTTAAAAGAGTACTTGGAAGATTATGCCTCAGAAGATACAAAAAGAAAAGGTGAAGAAGTAATTAAAAATGAAATTCCAAGGATTTCAAATGAAAAAGTCAGAAAAATTGCTGAAGAAAATTTAAGTAAATTAAATGAAGGAAAACGTGATTTTAGATTTTAGTAAACAATTTAGGTACATGGACGAAAGATAACAGATAAGGGTACTATTCTGTTATTTTTCTGAATGTACATTAATAAAAATATAATTATAAAAATCAATCAGTTCAATTTTGAAATGGTTGATTTTTATTATATTCTCCTTTTGTAAGAACACGAACTTCATCTCTCACTACAAATTTTTCACCTACTTTTTTTTTGTTAGGATGCGAATATCTTATTCCTTTCATATCCATTACTCAAATAAATTCAACTTTAATTTTACTCATTATGCTTTCTACCATATCTGCTTTTTCAATAATTAATTTGTTAAAATTAACACAAAGTTTTCTTAATAATAATAATACATTTTAAACTTTCAAAATATATAAAGATGTCTAATTTGTTGTTATGATAATATCGCACAATACATTAATAAATATTATAAATAAAAATGTATAAATAAAAACATATAAATAATTAAACAAAGAGGAGCGATATTTAATGAATTATTTTGAAGAAAGTTTAAAACTACACGAAAAACATTTAGGTAAACTTGAAATAGCATCAAAAGTGAAAATTGAAACAAAAGAAGATTTGGCACTTGCATATACACCTGGTGTTGCAGAACCTTGTAGGAAAATCTATGAAAACGAAGAAAATGTATACAAATATACTGCTAAAGGGAATATAGTTGCAGTGGTTACAGATGGTACTGCTATTCTAGGTCTTGGAGATATAGGACCAAAAGCAGGACTTCCAGTTATGGAAGGCAAGGCTATATTGTTTAAAGAGTTTGCTAATGTAGATGCATTCCCAATTTGCTTAGACACAAAGGACGTAGATGAAATCGTTAGCACGATACAACTTATCTCCCCTGGTTTTGGAGGAATAAACTTAGAAGATATTAGTGCTCCAAGATGTTTTGAGGTAGAAGAAAAGCTAAAGAAAGTATTAGATATACCAGTATTTCACGATGATCAACATGGTACAGCTATTGTAGTTCTTGCAGGACTTATCAATGCTACCAAGGTAGTTGGAAAGAACCTTCAGGATTTAAAGGTTGTTGTAAATGGTGCCGGTTCCGCAGGAACAGCAATAGCAAAGCTTTTGCTCTCTTCTGGAGTGAAGAATATAATTGTCTGTGACAAAGTGGGAATACTTTACAGAGGAATGGAAAAAATTGATGATGCAAAAACTGCACTTACAGAAATAACTAATCCAGAAAATATAAAAGGAAACTTAAGTGATGCCCTGATTGATGCAGATGTATTTATAGGAGTTTCTGCTCCCGGTATTGTATCACAACAAATGGTTAAATCAATGAATAAAGATTCTATAGTTTTTGGAATGGCAAATCCAACTCCAGAGATCATGCCAGATGAAGCTAAAGAAGCAGGTGCAAAAGTAGTTGGCTCAGGACGTTCTGACTACCCAAATCAAGTTAATAATGTGCTTGTATTTCCTGGGTTATTCAGAGGTGCCTTAGATGTAAGAGCAAAAGAAATAAATGAGGAAATGAAACTTGCAGCAGCCTATGCTATTGCAAATTATATAAAAGATGAAGACTTAAACGAAAATAATGTGATTCCAACTGCCTTAGACAAGGGTGTAGCAGCAAAAGTAGCAGAAGCAATTGCTAAAGCAGCAAGAGAAACAGGTGTAGCAAGAATATAAAGTAAAGGGGATACACCTAAAAAGAAAGGTGCCTCCCCAATTAATAAAAAAATGGGAGGCTAAAAAATGCAAATTCCAATTTTAAAAACTATGAAAAAAACTCCTGGCGGACTCATGGTAGTACCACTAATAATAGGTGCAATCATTAATACATTTTTTCCGAATGTCTTAACCATAGGTGGTTTTACTCAAGCGTTATTTAAAGATGGGGCTCAACCCTTAATTGCTATGTTCCTCTTATGTATGGGAGCTCAGATTTCTATTAAACAAGCAGGTACTCCAATAAAAAGAGGTTTAATTTCAATATTAATAAAATTTGTTATTGGTGCAGCTATAGCTATAACAGTTGGAAAAATATTTGGAGTAAAAGGTTTATTTGGAATCACTCCAATGGTTTGGATGTCTGCCTTTTCAAGTGTAAATACTGGACTTTATGTAGCACTTGCAGATCAATTTGGCACTACAGATGATGTTGGAGCTGGAGCTATGATCGCTTTAACTGGTGGCGCGTTCTTTACAATGATAGCACTTGGTGCAAGTGGACTAGCTGATATTCCTATTCTATCAATGGTAGCAGTTATTGTTCCAGTTATTGTTGGCTTTATTCTTGGCAACTTTGATGTCGACATGAAAAAGTTATTAGGACAAGGCCAACATGCTTTAATTCCTTTATTTGCTTTTGCTTTAGGTTCTAACATGAACTTTCAGAATATCGTTAAAGCTGGAATTCCAGGAATTATATTAGGTATATCTGTTGTTGTAATCACAGGTTTTGCAGGATATTTCATACACAGTTTATTGGGATACAAAGCTGGTGTTACAGCAGCAATCGGAAATACTGCAGGAAATCAATTAGCAACTCCTTTAGCTATAGTCGCAGCAGATGTAAGCTTAAAACCTTATTTAGCAGCTGCTACAGCACAAATTGCAACTGCAATCATCGTTACATGTATTCTATCTCCAATGCTTGTAGGATTTTTAGATAAAAGATTAAAAGTAAAAGAATCTTTTACTGATATTGAAAATGAAAGTGTAGCTTAGCGTGGTGAACTTAATATACTGTCAGCTAAATATTATCTAGAAACCGGTGAAGTTAAATTCTTATAACAAAGAAAATTAAATTTTAATATACTTAACATACAAATGTTTTTATTTTAATGATAATGCTAAATTGTGTAAATTATATACAAAAAACTAAATTGTTTTTTGTAAAATCTCACGAAAATAAGGAGGAGAAAAATGGGTTATTTAAGATATCAATATAAGGATTTAGAAAGCTTGTGTAATATAGCTTTTCAAAAGTTTGGATTTTCTAAGGAGGATAGCGAAACTATTAGTGATGTTCTGTTATTAGCAGATTTGTTTGGAATTGAATCTCATGGTATTCAGAGACTAGTACGCTACCACAAGGGCATAGTCAGTGGAATGATGAAGGTTAATTCAGAAATTGAAATTGTTCATGAAACTGCTACTTCAGCAGTATTAGATGCTCGAGCTGGAATGGGTCAAATTGTAGGTAAAATGGCCATGGAAATAGCTATTAAGAAAGCAAAAGAAACAGGTATTGGATTAGTGACAGTTAGAAATTCCAATCATTATGGAATAGCTGGTTACTATGCACGAATGGCAGCTGAACAAGGGTTACTTGGAATTTCTATGACTAATTCAGAGGCTATTACCGTTCCTACCTTTGGAAGAATCGCTATGATGGGAAGTAATCCAATTGCAATATCTATGCCAGCTGAGCCATATCCTTATCTTTTAGATATGTCTACTAGTGTTGTTACTAGAGGAAAGGTTGAAGTTTACAATAAAAAAGATGCACCATTGCCAGAAGGCTGGGCACTTGATAGTAAGGGAAAAGATACTACAAATGCAAAAGATGTTTTATATAATATACAAAATAAACTTGGTGGAGGAATAGTTCCACTAGGGGGATCTTCAGAGTTATTTAGCGGGCATAAAGGATATGGTCTAGCACTTGCAGTTGAGATGTTCACAGCAATTTTTTCTGGTGGGCTTACCTCAAATCATACTCATATGGGCAATACAGGTGGGACATGCCATTCATTCTTTGTTATTGACTATAGTGTCTTTGGAGATAAGAAATCTATTGAAGATGCCATGTCAAAATATTTACAAGAACTTAGAGATTCAGATAAAGCTGAAGGCCAAGACAGGATATATACTCACGGGGAGAAAGAACTAGACGGATATAACGATAGATTATCTAATGGAATACTAGTAAATGAAAATACTGTAAAAGAAATAGACAATATGTGTAATTATCTTAATTTGTCTATGAATGATTATTTAAAAGAAATATAAATATTTGTAATATTGTATGAGGAGGTAATTTAACTAAATGAATTTAAAGCATTTAAAAATCGAAGGAAATAAAAAAATTTATAGGAACTTACCTGTTGCAGATCTAGTAGAAATAGCTGTTAAGAGAGGTGAAGGAGTTTTATCTAGTACTGGAGCTCTTGTAGTCCATACAGGAAAATATACTGGGAGATCACCAAAGGATAGATTTATAGTAAGGCAAAAGAGCGTGGAAGATAAAATAAATTGGAGTGAAAGCAATTTACCTATAGAGGAAAATGTTTTCGATAACCTTTATAATCAGATGACAGATTATCTTGATGAAAAAGAATTATTTATGTTTGATGGTTTTGTAGGTTCAATGAGAAAGTATGGTATTGGTGTTAGAGTAATTAGTGAGTATGCGTCTCAATCCCTTTTTGCCAACCAATTATTTTTAAGACCTACAAGTAAAGAACTTGATAATTATGAAGTAGATTTTAAGATTATATGTGCTCCAGGGTTTAAAGCAAGAGGAAGTGTAGATGGGGTTAATTCTGAAGCATTCATTATAATTAATTTCGATAGAAAAATTGTGCTTATCGGAGGTACTTTATATTCTGGTGAAATAAAAAAATCCATGTTCTCAATAATGAATTATCTTCTTCCAAATCAAAACGTATTTCCTATGCACTGTTCAGCTAATATAGGAGTCTCAGGTGATGCTGCAGTATTTTTCGGACTATCAGGTACTGGAAAAACAACACTGTCTTCAGATCCAAATAGAAAACTTATTGGAGATGATGAACATGGTTGGTGTGATGACGGAATTTTCAATTTTGAGGGTGGATGTTATGCAAAAACAATAAGACTTTCAGCCGAAAATGAAAAAGAGATATACGGGGCAATGAAATTTGGAGCTGTTCTTGAAAATGTGGTATTAAATGAAGATAAAACTCCTAATTATGATGATGAGAGTTTAACTGAAAATACAAGAGGAGCATATCCTTTAAACTATATAGATAATATAGAAGTTACTGGTATTGGTTCTCAACCTAATACAATAATATTTTTAACGGCAGACGCTTTTGGGGTATTACCTCCTATTTCAAAATTAAGCAAAGAAGCAGCAATGTATCATTTTATGTCTGGATATACAAGTAAACTTGCAGGTACTGAAAGAGGTATCACAGAACCTAAGGCAACTTTTTCATCTTGTTTTGGTGAACCATTTATGTTAATGAATCCAACTGTTTATGCAAAATTATTAGGAGAAAGAATAGAAAACAATAATGTTGATGTATACCTAGTAAATACAGGCTGGTCTGGTGGAGGATATGGAGTAGGAAAAAGAATTAAATTATCCTATACAAGAGCTATGGTAACTGCTGCACTTGAAGGGACTTTGAAAGATGTTAGCTATGTTCAAGATGAGATCTTTAACGTTCAAGTTCCTACTTCTTGTCCTAATGTTCCTAGCGAAATACTGGATGCTAAGAATACTTGGGAAAATAAAACTGAGTACTATATTAATGCTGAGAAATTAGTTCAAAAATTTAGAAATAATTTTGAAAAATTTAAAGACGTACCTGAAAACATTATTAAAGCAGGGCCGAATCAAGATAACATAAAATCTGTAGGTGATGATGTAGTAGTTAACTTTTAATGCTGTTTAAAGTTCCAAAACGAGCGGTCAGTGAAGCAGTACAGAATATGGCGTAAATATCACAAAAATCTAATGAAGAAGCCGAAGAGTATGAATGAAACTACAAAGGCTATAGAATAAGCGGTATTAACAGCACAAAGTCAGGCTGAGCTTGCTCAAAAATTTGATGAAATGGTACAAAAATATTTTTAATAATAATATAATTTCAGAAATAAAATTATATTTATATATGTGAATTGAAAGGGGATATAAATTTTTGAGTTTATATTCTCTTTTTTGTATTTCAATATAAGTATAACCTCTAAGTTTTATATTTTATCAGACTAACTGCATATAGGATTAAAGAATATACTTAATTGAACAATATTCAAGGAAACTCGGCTCACATTCGTTCGCTGAGTAAGGCACAATCAAATAAATAACAAGTCCATTTGCCAGCCTATTTTCCATCATGCTGCGTCGGCAAATTGACCTAATAGGCCTGCTATGAGGGCAATTCGTCTCCTTGTCTGATGAAAAATATTCA
>Ga0302140_10001606_pt1 | contig 29548 bp, 30 predicted proteins | sample I_Bog_E1_1_FD_202095 | JGI IMG/M metagenome (GOLD analysis project Ga0302140, IMG submission 202095) | Peat permafrost microbial communities from Stordalen Mire near Abisko, Sweden - I_Bog_E1_1 | ecosystem: Environmental > Terrestrial > Soil > Wetlands > Peat | place: Sweden: Abisko, Stordalen... | reverse complement strand
CGGCGCTGCAGGATTTGAGCCTCGCAAGCGATACGGCGCGCACGGCCGGCGAGATGGTTCCCCTGATCTATGCCCTCAATAATCTGGCCAGCCTCTATCTCCAGATGGGTTCGCCCGCCGACGCCCTGCGGATTTCGCGCGATGCGCTCGCCGGACGCGCGGGGCACGCGGACGCGGGAATGCGCGCCAGGCTCTTTTATGAAGAAGCGCAGGCGTTAGCCACACTGGGGAGGTTTTCGGAGGCTGAACCGATATTCCGCCAGTCCGTCGCCCAGATTGCGGAAACCGGCGATCTGGATGGCGCGGCCCGTGGCTGGGCCGGCCTCGGAGCCTATTATATCGATGCAGCCCGATACGACGACGCCGAATGGGCGCTGAGCGAATCGCTGCGTCTGGTGAGAACTCACCACCTCAAAGCCGCCACCTACGTTCTGACCAACCTGGCAAAGCTCCGGGGCAAACAGGGCGACAGCGCTACCGCGGAGCGCTTGTTTCAGGAGGCGATCGACGCGCATGAAAGCCTGACGCCTCTGTGGCTCGTCTATTATGAGCGCGGTGCGTTCCGGCTCGAAACGGGAAAAATCGGACCGGCGCTGGACGATTTTCGTCAGGCGCGGCGGCTCGCGATTCGCATGCGGGCCTATATCGTTCCCGCCGATCAGGACCGGGTCACTCTGGAGAACCGCGTCAGCCGGATTTTCGAGGGTCTTGTAGACGCAGGCAACCGGGTGGCGCTTGCCACGGGCGACAAAATCCTTCTTGCCGAGACCTTCGACGCCGCCGAACAAGACAGGCTCTGGAGCCTTCGGGCTCTGGTACCGGAGGCAAACGACTGGCGATCTCACCTGCCTTCGCATTATTGGGAACTGCTGGCGCGCTTTCAGTCCTCGGAACGGTCGCTGCTGGAGCATCCTTCGCCTTCGGGGGAACGGCAAAACGCGGAACTGCAACTTGAACTGCAGCAAGCCGAAGCTTCGGCTGAGGCGGCCACCAATGCGGCAAGAGACGGCGTTGCGGCCACCCTGAAAACCCCGAATGACGATCGGCCCTCGCAACGTGTCCGGGATATGCTCGATGCGGATTCCGTGCTTTTCAGTTTTTCGATTACGGATCGCAGTTCCTGGCTCTGGGTGGTCGACAAAGGGCAGATGAAAGTCTATGCGTTGCCTCCGCGCGCGCAGATACAGAGGGAAGTAGCCGATTTCACGCGCGCCATGCAGGAAGGCACGGATATCCTGCCTACGGGCCAGCGGCTCTGCCAGAGCCTGTTCGGCAAAATTCCGGCCCTCGCGTTTACGCGCAGGCGGTGGCTCCTGGAGCCCGATGGCCCTTTGCACGATTTGCCATTCGCAGCCCTGCCCGTCCCCGATCGGCGCAGCAGTACGGTGCGCCCCGCATTTCTGATCGAACGTGTCGCCCTGCAGTCGATCCCCGGCGCGCTGCTGATGGAAAAGGGCTCCATCCAGTCCGGCGGGCCATTTATCGGTATCGGCGACCCGGTTTTCAATGGCGCGGACGCCCGCTACCGGAGTATTTCCGGAAAGGCCGCGATGCCTGTGGCGACTGCGTCCCCAGTCGCCGTTGCGCTCCCGAGGTTGCCGAATACCTCCGCCGAAATCGAGGCGTGTTCGACTGCGTGGCATCCGGATTCACCGCAGCTTCTGACGGGCCCGGCAGCCAATGTCGGCCGTGTGGAACTGGCGCTGTCTGGCTCGCCCGCCATCGTTCATTTCGCCACTCATGTGGTCCCGGCGTCCGGCCAGTTTGGCTCCGGCCTGATCGCGCTCAGTCTGGACGAACACGGCGCCATCGGCCTCATGGGGCCCACCGATATTGCCGCGCAACGGATCGGCGGAGCGCTGGTTGTGATGAATGGATGCCATTCGGGCCGGGGGGAAGCGTTGCCGGGTTCCGGGTCCATGGGCCTGACGCGGGCCTGGATCGCCGCCGGCGCGCGCGCGGTGCTGGCTACCCGCTGGGATGTGCCCGATGACACGGCTCAGTCGCTGATGGTGAATTTCTATCGGGCGTTGCGGCGGTCCGATGGCGGATCTCCCGCGCTGGCGTTGCGGGCCGCGCAATTGCAGGCACTGCACGGCCACGGTCCGGATGCGCAACCTTCTCGCTGGGCAGGATATTTTCTCTTGAGTCGAATCTAATGACGGCAACATTGACAACACCGACAACATCGCGGCCAGGGGGGCCAAAGAGCCCCCGGAATACAACGGCGGAGCTGAATGCTCCCCGTCAACTAACGGCGGAGCCGAATGCTCCCCGGAAATCGGCGGGGGCTGCAAAGGCGCCCCTGCCGGAAGTGGGGGAACTGAATACGCCGAGGCAACCTATGGAGGAGCAACGCTCTCCACACCAGTACGAACCCGCCACACAGGCCTTCGAAATGCCGGACTGGGCGGGTACCGTGGACCGCATCCGCGCCGGAGATCCCATCGCGATGACAGAGCTCTATGCCGTGTTCACGCGCGGTATTCGGTATCTGCTTCTGCGCTCGCTCGGCGTCGAGGAAGTAGACGACCGGGTGCACGATTGCTTTGTCATTGTCGCCGAAGCCATCCGTTCGGGCGAACTTCGCGATCCGGCGCGCCTGATGGGCTACGTTCGCACCGTGGTTCGCCGGCACATCGCCGCCAGCATCGAAGATGCCATCAGCCGCCGGCGGACCACCGTCGAATTCGAAGACTCGGTCTTTTCCGTCTCCGACTGGAAGAACAACCCGGAGCAAAACCTGCTGGCTCGCCAGCGCGCCGAAATCGCCCGGCGCGTGTTTAACGGCGTTTCCCGCCGCGACCGCGAGATTCTGCGGCGCTTCTATCTGCTGGAGCAGCCCCAGGAGCTGATTTGCCAGGAAATGGGCCTCAGTTATAACCAGTTCCGTCTATTGAAATCGCGGGCCAAAGCGCGATTTGGTAAACTGGGCCAACGTCTGGCGGAAAGCGGTTCGCTCGGTTTTGCGACACTATTAATACAGAATAAAGATAATAAAACCGAAGCAATTCAGGCCGAAGATATTAAAGCTGAGAAAGCTTCGGGAGCGAGCCACTAATCAGTCAAGTGATTGGAGTGGTCGGAATTCTACATCGATCGGACGAACAACTGGAGCTCTACGCACTGGGGCGACTCTCCGAACCGTCGGTGGCGGAAGTGGAGGAGCATCTGCTCGTCTGCGCCGCCTGCCAGGAACGTGTCGACGATCTGCAAGCCTATGCGCTCGCCATGCGCCAGGCGATCTCGCGTGAACCCGCCAGGGCAGAACGCCGGCTTTCGTGGTTTCAGCACTCATGGTTTCAGCACTCATGGTTCCAGCACTCGTGGTTGAAGGTGCCTGTCCTGGCCTGGGCCGGTGGCTTCGCCGTGATCGTATTGTCTGCCAGCCTGTATCTGCAATTCATCCCCCGTCTGTCGCCTCTTGCTTCTCTGCAACTCACCGCTATGCGCGGTTCCATACCTTCCACCGGGCTATCACGCGAAACCGACATTACGCTGACGGATGCGCCAGCCTCGCCCACGCTGCACGCTGAGGTGGTCGATGCCACCGGCAGCACGATCTGGAGCGGAGCCCTGGAGCCCAAAACCCACAAGATCGCGCTGGTGCGGCAACTCGCTCCAGGCAATTATTTCGTGCGCCTGTTCGACGATGGCGGCAAACTGCTGCACGAATACGGCTTTCAGGTTCGCGACAGCCTCTAAACCGTCCCCGCCTCGCCGATAAGTGGCACTGTGGACGTCTTCCTCGAAAATGCGCAGAAAATCTTTGACGTTGCCCGGGCGGACGAGAGCACGGAGCCAAACGACTTCGCGCTGCTGATCCGGCCGGATGGAGGCCTGCATTTCGTCATGGAATCGTCGCTGTCCCGGCTCGATTCGCAACTGGAAGAGGCGGCCTCGGTCCACGGCGAGGCCCGTATCGCCTATCGCGTGACAAAGTCGAACCGGGGCGAAGTGCGCGTCGCCGGCCGCGACGGAGATCGGGAGTGCCTGCTCACGCAGCGGGCTTCTCAAAACCCGGCCCGGCCCGCACGCTTCAGCGCGGAATTACTCCGCGACCAGCCACTCTACTGGATCAGTTCGCCGCTCACGCTCTCCGCATCGTCCTGATCGGCCGCCGGGTCAATCTGACTGGGACTAATCTGATTTGGGGCGGCCGAATATACCGGAGCGGTGAAAACAGCCGGAGGAAGCATCGCGGCCGCAATTCGTTGCGCATAACGCGGCGACCGGGCCAGCGCCGCACCCCACAGAATGTGAGCGACCTCCAGCTGACGCACCGGGGCATAGAGCGGGATCAGCGGGTTCAGGTGAATCCAGATAAAATTGAAGAAAACGAAATAGACCGCGAGGCCCATCACGGCGCCGTAAACAGACAGCAGTGGCTTGCGGTGTTCTTTCCAGAAGCAGCCCCAAAGTACGCCCAGCAGCCCATAGATCACGACAATCAGAGCGATCCCGGCCCATGTACTATGCCGAAAACCGCCCTCATAGGCGTAATCGCCGTAAAAAACGGTGGCGAAGAGATTAGGGACCGACCACAGCCCGTCGCTGCCCCAGAAAGCAGCCACGAAAAAGCAGGCAAACATCCAGATAACGCCCGTGATTCCCGCCTGAAGACCGGCAAACGCGTAAGTCGGCATACCGGGACCGGACGTTCGCAGAGCGCTCGCGCCGGAGTCGGGCGCGTTTGAAGTGGGGTTGTCCACTACTTTCAGACTACTACTTCACGAACGGCCCCGCCCCTTTCGGCTTGGGGCCACCGTGATGCAAACGAAGTATGAGAACAACTTGAAACCATTGTGGAGCTTTTGCGCAGTGTTTTCAATGCTGAAAAAGGTTCACGGAATGTTAACGTTATCCCTGAGAGCCGTCCAGGAGCCCTCGATTCTCTTAACATAAGCTTTTCCGCGAAGGGGTATCTGAGATTTGAATTGGTCTTATTCATACGAGGTTCGCGTGACCGAAGGCGTTGTAGAGGTCGCCATACCGGCGGCAATTCTCCTTAAAGAAAAAGCGGCCTGATCGGCAGCCAGTGAAATTGTGATACGTTGGCACAGGCTTTTGCCGGTGAAGGCCACGGTCTGCTCAAGAATCGAAAGAAACGACATTTAAATGAAAACTAATACGGCGATCGTTCTGCTTTCGCTCTCGGTGGCCTTTGCGCTGACAGCCCAACCCCCTGCGTTGCAGAGTTCCACTCCACCGAGCCCCGCACCATCCGGCCTGGGGCAGGCCCTGGAATCGCCTGCCGCGCAAATCGACAAAGTCCTTCCCTCGTGGCTCATCTTCGGCGGCGATTATCGGTCGCGCTTCGAAGGCTATTCCGGCGGCAGCTTCAAACACAACACCACGGACGACTACCTGCTGAGCCGCCTGAAACTCCGTCTCACCATCGCGCCAACCTCGTGGATGAAGTTCTTCATTGAAGGCATGGACGCGCGCGCCCTCGAGAAAACGCCCGCAGTTCCCACCTATCAGAACACCTGGGATATCCGCCAGGCGTACGCCGAAATCGGCGATTTCGAAAAGGGTATTTTCGGCTTGCGGGCCGGGCGTCAGGAGTTCACCTACGGCGATGAACGGCTCATCGGGCCCTCCGCCTGGACCAACACCGAGCACAGCTTCGATGCCATTCGCGGCACTGCGCGCTACAAAGGCTACCGGCTCGACCTCTTCGCATCGTCCATCGTGAATCCGGTAACCGGAACCTGGGACCACCATCTTCAAGGCAACAATCTGCATGGCGCTTACGGCGGCATCGATAAGCTCGGCCCGCGCCTGGTCATTGAACCCTACGTGCTATGGCGCCTCGAACATGGTCTCAAGAACGAAGAAAACGTGGTCTCGAAACTGAACGAAAAAATCGGCGGTCTTCGCATCGTCGGCAAACAGCTGCCTGGCGGCCTCGACTACGGCATGGAAGTGGTGCGGGAGTTCGGCTCACTCGGTTCCGATAAGATTCAGAGCTGGGCCGGGCACTGGGTGGCTGGCCGCACCACCAATATCCGCTTCACGCCCCGCGTCTATGCCGAGTACAACTATGCCGGCGGCGACCAGAAGCCGACCGACGGAATCCGCGGAACCTTCGATCAGCTCTACCCTTCCGGACACGACAAAATGGGTTTCGACGATCAGGTCGGCTGGCGCAATATCAAAGATCTTCGTGCGGGCCTGGGGACAAAGCCGCGCAGGAACGCGACCGCCGTTTTCGAATACAACAACTGGTACCTGGCCAGCGCCACCGACGCTCTTTATAACGCTGCCGGAACCGCGGTTTTCCGCTCCACTGCAGGCAGCGCCGGTACCGCTGGCACCCATGTCGGCCAGGAATTCGACGTCACCGGCACATGGACCTTCGCCAAAGCCTTCACCGCGGGCGCGGGCGTTGGCCACATTCTTCCCGGCCAGTTCCTGAAGACCGTCACCCCCGGCAATCCCTACACCTATCCGTACATGATGATCGCCTACAAGTTCTGAATGGCATGCGCAGGCGATAATAGAGCGACACAGTCAGCCCCATGAAGTTGCGGATACAGGACAACTCGCTGCGTCTGCGCCTTACAAGGAATGAGGTGGCGCATCTGGACAATCGAGGCTCTGTGGAAGCCGCGATCCGGTTTTCGGCAGACCGCGCTCTGAGCTATTGTGTCACGTCGTCGGCTGACGCAAATGGCGTGTCAGTTCGCTACGACGGCGCTTCGATTTGTGTGATTTTGCCCGAAAAAACCGCGCGCGAGTGGGCGCAAAATGACGAAATCACCATAGCGGCGTTCGATTCCGGGGTTCAGATCCTGGTGGAAAAAGACTTCCAGTGCCTGCATCAAGCCGCGGCGAGCGATCCGGAAGCGTATCCTCATCCCATGGCCTGAATGGCCAGATCCAAATGGCCTGAATGCAAAAAAAAACGGCAGGCGCTCGGAGGAGTGCGCCTGCCGCCTCACCAAAAGCCTGCAAGCGCTCGGAGGAGTGCACCTGCTGGCTGGTTCGCTACACGCTTTACGTGCGCGACCCTGTCGGCAAAAACTGGTGGTTGGAGAATTCTTCACCAGCATCTTAATAGACGCTGTACTGACCAAAGGGTTACAATACGGCCAACCTGAAGTTACATTACCATATATCTATTAGCAACATCACCATTTCGTAACAAAAATGTTCTAAACAGCACTACCACCTGAACTTAAGCGAGATAGAACAAGCTGAGTCTGGGCAGCCCGGCGCTTTCCAGCAGTGCCTTGTCCAGGAACTGAGCCTCCAGCATCGCGATCTGCGGCGCCGTCATCTTGCTCCTGTAAGGGCCAAGCTGTGCATCGAGTTGGCGACGAATCGCCAGCGCCTGTTCGTCCGTCTGCCGGCTGCGTGCCAGCGCAATCAGCTTCTGTTCGAGCATGTTGAGGCGCTGTTCCAGTTGCTCAGGATCGCGCGCCAGTTCAGCCAGTTCGCCGGCAACCTGGTCTAAAGACGCCGCCACCGTCTCAAATTCCACTACACTTGTAGCCCGAATCGCTGCGGAATTTCTTTCGATATACTGTCGCAGATCTTCGCTGGCAAACGGTGCCGACTCTGGCTCTCGCGCCTGAACCGCCCCACCGCCAGCCCCGGCATCCGCCATCCGCTGCGCCTCCACCATCACAGGCTGCGCGCAAAACGCGAGCGAATTCACCATCTGGACCCGCGACCGCTTCGCCCTCCACTTTTCGAAAGCCACGTCGATGCCGCGCAGTACCGCTTCCAGCGGCACTCCCGAGTTCTTCCACGATTCGATCAGCGCCCAATCGAGCGGCGAAAGCAGAAACAAACTGGTGCCGCGCGCCTTCTGGAAATGCTCTTCCACCTCCGTGAAGTAGTTGAAATAGCTCGCCCACGGCGTTGTGCTTCCCTCGCTCACTGCGCGCGTTCCCAGATCAGATGCAGCCCTTCGAGCGTCAGGTTTTCATCCACGCTTCGGATGAAGCGCGATTCGCTGGCGATCAGTTCCGCCTGCCCGCCCGTCGCCACGGTCCTGGTTGTCGGGCCGAGTTCGGCAATCAGACGCTCAATAATGCCGTCGATAGCGCCAATCGCACCGTAGTAAAGGCCGGATTGCATACTCGCAACCGTATTCCGGCCGATCAGCGCCGCCGGTTTGCGGAAATCGACCAGTGGCAGCCGCGCCGTCCGGCTGAAAAGCGCATCGGCCGAAATCCCCACGCCCGCGGCGATAATCCCCCCAAGATATTCGGCGTTGGCGGAAATCGCATCGAACGTGATGGCCGTGCCCAGATCCACCACTACGCACGGGCCACCGTACTTATGAAACGCCGCGACCCCGTTCACCAGCCTGTCCGCGCCCACTTCCGACGGATTTTCGTAGCGGATGGTCAGCCCGGTATCGCTCTGCGCCGTCACAAACACGGCTTCCGTATGGAAATAGCGCCGCGCCATCTCCGCCAGCGCCGCATTCAGCGGAGGCACCACCGAAGAAATGATAATCCCGTGAATCGCCGCCGGTTCGAGCGACGCATAACGCAGCAGATTCAGCAGCAGAATTCCCCACTCATCGGAAGTCTGCTCTCGAACGGTGCGCAGACGACGATGGTCCACCAGTTCGCCGCCATCGAAAATGCCCACCGTGATATTGGTATTACCCGCGTCCAGTGCCAGCAGCATAGATCACATGTAAGCGGGCACTGCAATACCCATCACCGAAAGCGTACGCTCCAGTTGCAGCGCCAGATATTCGGTCATCCACAGCAGGAAGGCTTTGCGTTCCGCGTCCGGCTCGGCCAGCACGGGGTATTGATGATAGAAGAGGTTGAACGTCTGCGCCAGCTGGAACACAAACTTCGCGACGTGCGCAGGCTCCCCTGCGCTCACCGCGTGTTCCACCACCGAATCCGCTTTCGCCGCCGCAATCAAAATCTGCCAGAGTTCATCCGACGCGAGTTGCCGCGCCATCGCTTCCGGTGTCAGCACCGCTTTGAAATCCGGTATCGCCTCGCCGCGTTCCTCCAGTTTGCGGAAAATATTCCGCGCCCGAACCGCCGCGTACTGCACATACGGGCCGGTTTCGCCCTCGAAGCTGAGCGCCTCCTGAAAATCGAAGGCGATCACCGTATTGCGCGTGAATTTCAGCAGGAAGTAGCGCAACGCGCCCATCGCGATCTCCGTCGCCACTGCCAGTTGCGCCACCTCGTTGTCCTCCGGATGCCGCGAAACCACTTCCCGCATCGCGGTTTCCACCAGCTTGTCCATCAGGTCGTCGGCCTTCACGCCCAGACCCTTGCGGCCGGACACTTCCACATACGGGCGTCGGGCGTCTTCTTCGGATAGTTCGATGCCGAGATCCGCACAACACCGCGGCGACAGCGCCACCATTTCGTAGGAGAAGTGAATCGACTTATCAGCCTGATCTTCGAAACCAAGCGCCCGCAGCCCCGCCACCACCACATCCTGCAGATAAGATTGCCGCACGTCGATCACGTTATAAACCATCTGGCCACGCCCGAATTCCGGCGTCGGCGTGATCTGCGGCTCGTCCGTCGACACCCAGACCTCTTTGCCATCCGTGTACTCAATCAGCTCCCGGTAATGAAAGTCCTTGCCCAGCAGCCCGAATTTCCAGAGCTGATACGCGATATCTTTGCCGACATAGGTGACGGTGCCGTTGGAGCGCACAATCACTTTGCTGTCTTCATTGGCCTCATCGCCGCCGCGGAACGCCGAAGCCGGCATCACCCAGCAGCCGCTGTTCTTGCCTTCTTCCTCGAAATAAATGGCATGCCGCTCCTTGAGCAGCTCAAACGCCGACGCCCAGAATTTCAGATGCAGGATTTCGCTCTCGCGCGGCAGCACGTCGTACTGAATGTTGAGCCGAAGCATCGTCGCCAGATGCAGATTCACAATGGCGTCGGCCACCAGATGGCCCAGCTCCGCCAGTTCGCCCGAGCCCGCTTCCACGCCATGCAGCACTTCCGCACGCCAGAGCAGCGCCTCCGGATGATCCTTGTAATGCTGCGACGTGCGCGCATACAAATCCCAGCAAACGTAATCGAAGCGCGGCGCGCCGATGAGATCCGCCACCTCGGATGGCGATTTCCCTTCGAGAAAATGGAACCCGGCCACCACATCGGCCACCTGAACGCCGGTATTATCGATGTAATTCTGCACTTCCACCGGGTTGCCGCGATCGCGCAGCATCCGCACAAACGTATCGCCCAGCACCGCGTTGCGCAGATGGCCAATATGCGCAGCCTTATTCGGATTGATGTTGGTATGCTCTACGATAATCTTGCCGGAAGACTCCGCCGCCAGATCCGCCGGCGACCGCAGCAGCGCCGCGCCAAACGCGCCACGATCCAGCCGCAGATTGATGTAGCCATTGCCCGCAACCTCCATGGCAGCCACGCCAGGGATATCGCCGACAGCCTCCACTAGCTCGGTGGCGATCTTTTTCGGCGGCTGTTTCAGCGAACGCGCCAGCTGGAACGCCACAGGCACGGCCATTTCGCCGAACGAGGCCTGCCTCGGCTGTTCGATTACGATCGCGGCATCGATGCCGAACCGGATGTTGAGACTGTCGCGAAACGCGCTCTGAATTTGCTTTTCCAGCTGTAGGAACATGGAAATCTGAGTATAGCGGGAGAGGAAGAGCCACGTCCCTCCCGACCTTACATGTGCTAAAAATTACTATTCCGGCAATATTTAATGGAGCACGATCTCCTTCGCCGTCTCCACGTCTCCCTTAGCCGCATAGAATCCGATCACAATAGAAACCGGACGCAACTGCCCCGGAGCCCTGGCCACGGCCGCATGCAGGTCCTTCAGTGCCTCTTCTTTGTTGCCCAGTTTCGCATCGGCCAGCGCCAGCGCTCCCCATGGCTCAGCGCTGTCCGGATGTCCGGCGGAATACTTCTGCAACACCCCCATCGCCGTCGTAACATCCTCGGGTTTGCTGCTTCCCACCTCGAACAGCGCTAACTGATATTGCGCCCCCTCGTGTGCCGGGTTCACGGCCACGGCTTTGTCGAATGCCTGCAGCGCCTGCGTGGCCGCGCCTCCGGACAAATAGGTCATCCCCAGCTGGTAAAGCGGTTCTGCGTCCTTCGGCATGTTCTGGGACGCCACTCTGAATTCGATAGAGGCGCTCTTATAATCGCCGGCCGCCAGATATCGCTTCCCGTTCGCCATATGCTTCGCCTCGCGGGCCTCCGGCGTGAGCGCGCACGACGAGCAAAAGCACGCACCCAGCACGACCGCGGCTACGGCCAGCCCATTACGCGCAAATCGGTCCATGAGTCGCATAACTCGCATTGTTCAGCGCAACTCCCAGCTTGCGCAGCATCATGTTTCGAACGTGGAAAGCGCCGGGCCAGAGCCTCTGCCTGCGCCAGCTCCAGATACTTAGACTAAACCGTCGGCACGGATATCCGCAACGGCCAGCTTCTTCGCCGTTTCCAGTCACAACAATATTTCCATGATTCTAAAGGACTTACCAAGCCAGCCCCATCCCTCCATGCTATCTCCCTAACAGGAGACCAAAACATGGCATCAGAAAAACAACTCGCCGCAATTCCTCCCGCAACGCCATCCAACACGGCATCTTCGCCCAAACCATCCTGCTCCCCGGCGAATCCCGCCGGCGTTTCCTCCGGCTCCTCGCAGACCTCACCACCGAATTCCACGCCACCACCCCCAACGAACTCGCCCTCGTCGAAACCATGGCCTTCTGCCGCTGGCGCACCCCTCCGCAACCGGACCTTCCAGGCCGATTCGCCGCCCAAGAGGACCCACCCGCGCCTGAAACTAAAAAAAGACGGAATGATCCCACTTATCTCCATGAAAACAAACAAAAACAGCGGAAATCAGATCCCAATCGACCCCTCAACGACCCCCGAACAACCCCCGAACGACCCGCCAACGACCCCCGATCAACCCGAGCCCTCAGCCAATAGCGCAAAGCGCAAAGCTGATAGCTGATAGCTGAAAGCTGATAGCTGAAAGCTGAAAGCTGATAGCGCAAAGCTGAAAGCTGATTTTTCTGCTATACTCGAATTTTAGTGGTCGGACTCAGGCAGTGGGCGAAAGCCCACTTTTTTATTGGAATCGCCATGAATCGAACGGACATTGTCGCGAAAATCCAGCAAATCGCCGAACGCGTCGCGCAACCCGAGGGTATTGAGATCGTCGAGATCGAACTCAAGGGCGCGGGGCGTCATCAGGTGCTGCTCATGGTGATCGACAAGCCCGCGGGCGTCACCCATGGCGATTGCGAACTCATTTCTCATCAGGTGGGCGAAATCCTGGACGCGGAAGACACCATTCATGGCACTTACAGTCTTGAGGTCAGTTCGCCCGGCGTGGAGCGGAAGCTGCGCCATTGGAAGGATTGGGTGCGTTTTGTCGGCGAGAAAGCAAAGGTCGTCCTGCGCGAGCCCGTTCCGGTGGGCGCAACCCCTGCCGCTGCCCCGGTCAGGCATTTCGAGGGCGTAATTGCCCGCGCCGACGATGTGGGCCACACCGTCACCGTCGAACTTTCCGGCGGCGCCGAAGTCACCTTCCCGCTCGAACAGGTCGACCGCGCCAACCTGAAATTCGAGTGGTAGCCGCCACCGAATCGTTAAAATAAGTTTGAAGAAGAGATCGAGGAATCACTGTGGACAGCATCTATCAATCAATTGAACTGCTCAGCAAAGAAAAAGGCATCGACACCCAGATCGTTCTGGACGCCGTCAAGGACGCCATGCTGCTGGCCGCACGCAAGCATTTTCGCACCAACGAAAACTACGAAGTCGATTTCGACGATCGCTCGGGCGCGCTGAAGCTCTTTGCCGTCAAAACCGTCGTCGAAACCGTCGCCGATCCCGCCATCGAAATGACGCTGGCCGAAGCGCACCGGACCGACCTGAAAGCGGAAATCGGCTCCGTCCTGCGTTTTGCCAAGCCAGGCGACGCGCTCGGACGCATTTCCGCCCAAACCGCCAAGCAGGTCATCTTTCAGAAGGTGCGTGAAGCCGAGCGCGAAACCATTTATCGCGAATATGCCGATCGCGTCGGTGAATTAATCAACACCACCGTCAAGCGCATCGAGGGGCTCGACCTCGTGGTCGATCTCGGCAAGACGGAAGCCCGTCTGCCCAAGCGCGAGCAATCGCGCCTCGAAAGCTTCAGCGTCGGCGATCGCATTCGCTGCGTCATCAAGCTGGTGGATAAGTCGTCGAAGGGCCCCGGCGTGGTGGTTTCGCGCGCCGATGCCGAACTGGTCAAGCGTCTGTTCGAGCAGGAGGTCCCGGAAATCTACGATGGCACCGTCGTGATCAAAGGTTGCGCGCGCGACGCCGGCGAGCGCACCAAAATCGCCGTCTCCAGCCGCGATCGCGACGTGGATAGCGTCGGCGCGTGCGTCGGCATGAAGGGTATGCGCGTGCAATCGATCATCCGCGAACTGCGCGGCGAAAAGATCGACATTATCGAATTCTCCGATGAGCCGGTTCAGTTCGCCACCCACGCACTGAGCCCGGCCAAGATTGCGCGCGTGACCATCATTAATCACGAAGAGCACCACATGGAAGTTATTGTGGATGACACGCAGCTTTCGCTCGCGATCGGCAAAAAGGGGCAAAATGTTCGCCTGGCAGCCAAACTGCTGGGGTGGAAGATCGATATTAAGAGCGAGGAAGAGAAGCGCCAGGAAGTGCAGGGCGCCATCGAGCTGCTCTCGACCGGCGCGCCAGTCTCCATTCTGATCGATTACGGTCTGGCCGAAGCCACCGTCGATGCGCTCGTCAGAGGCGATATCGGAACTGTCGAAAAGCTCGGCAGCATGACGCCCGAATTGCTCGAAGCGCTCGAAGGCATCGACGAGAACGATGTGGGCCTGATCCAGCAGGCGATCAATAGTTATTACGGGCAGGAATACGCGGAAGAAGCTCCCGCCGCTGCTTTGGAGGCAGTAGAACCCGCTGCCGGTGAAGTTTCCGTTGAGGAAACAGCCATGGCCGTTGATTCTGTTGTGGAAGCGGAGCCGGAGCCTTCTGCTACGATGAGTGAATCGGTCGAGGCAGGCGCTGAGACGGATGCCGGGGGAGAAACTGTGTCCCGTTCCGGCCAGTAAATGCGTTCAGTGCTTTCTGAGTTTTGCGTGCCAGTGAGTTGTACCGGTAGTTAAGTGAAACGCCTTAAACATGAGTAAGATCCGAATCAATGAGCTGGCGCGGCAGCTCGAAGTCAAGTCGCGTGAGGTCATCGATAAACTGCACGAGCTCGGCATCACCGAAGCCCTGACCCATTCCAGCTCAATCGACGACGACAACGCCGAAAAGTTGCGGCGCTATTTCGGCGGCGACACTTCGGTGATCGCAGCCCACCAGCAGCAGCGTCGGGAAGAAGCCCGGCAATCGCGCCAGGAAGAGCAACAGCAGCCGCAAAAAACGGAGCCTGTCCGCCAGACGGAACCGGCTGCGGAACGCGAGCCCGCGGAGCGCCCGTCCGAGCCCCGGAAGCACACCGCCGCCGGAGCCTCATCCGCTCCGCCCGTTGCCGCGCCGGAAGGCAAGACGGCGACACCGGCCGAAGACCCGAAGCCTGCAGCGAAGGAGGAGGCGCACGTGGACGATAACAAACCGCGCGCGATTCCACTGCGTCCGCCCATGCTGGGCCGCGGCGCGCCTATCCATCCTCCGGTGGGTCCGCGCCCCACTACGCCGGCCGCTCATCAGCCCACACACGCTGTGCCGCCAGGCTTGCCCCTCGCTCCGCCGGCATCCGCGCCTCTGCGGCCCGTGCCGCCGCCGGCTCGACCGATTCCCTCTTCCGCACCACGGCCAGGCCAGATCCTTTCCGGCCCGCGTCAGCCCCTGCCCGCGCCGCAGCAGCACCGGCCCGCCGCGCCACCGCCCTCCAGCCCTTCGGCGCCACAGAGCGTACGCCCGGGCGTGCCGATTGCGCCTCCGCCGCGTCCCCCGGCAGGCCCCGGCCAGCCCAGGCCTGCCGCCCCCAGTCATCCCCGGCCCGCTGCCGGCCAGCCGCTGGCTCAGTATCCGAGAGCTCCGCATTCGCCCGGCCAGCAGGTTGCCGGCGCCCACCCGGCTGGACCGGGCTCGCAATCGATTGTTGGCCAGCCTACGGCCAGGCCCGTCGTTCCGCCGCGTGCCGACCTGGCTGCGCGTCTGGGACATCAGCCGCGCGTACAGCAGCCTGCCCATGTGAACCCGGGCCCGTCTATGCCCGGCCCCGCCGCGCCGCGCCCCGGAGTGCCGCTGCGTGCGGCCCCGCCGCGTCCCGGCCAGCCGCTCTATCAGGGTCCGCCGCGTCCCGGCCAGCCCACCGGACCGCCCCGCGCCGTCCGTCCGGGTATGCCCGGCCCCGGCCAGCGCCCCGGTGGCCCGCGTCCCATGCATCCCACCTCGCGTGGAGCCTTGCTCGGTCCCGGCGCACCGCCGCCACCCGATCATGCCGCCGCCGCGCGCCGTCCCGCGCCCAACAAGCGTCCGCGCAGCCCGCGTGACCGCCGCCGTGACGCCGAAGAGAAGATCCTGCGGCCGCAGATGCGCCGGGAGCAGACAGTTCAGCCCCCGATCAACCGAGATATCACGATTTCCGAAGGCATCACCGTCAAAGAGCTGTCGGAAAAGCTGGATGTGCGCGCCAATCTGGTCATCAAGAAGCTGGTGGACCGTGGCATTTTCGCCACCATCAACCAGACCCTCGATTCCAGGCTCGCTACCGAACTCTCGCGCGAATTCGGCGCTTCTACTTCCGCCGTGACCTATGAAGAAGAGGCCATGCAGGAAGTCGAACAGGCCGAAGAGACTACAGATCTGTTCCGTCGGCCACCCGTTGTCACCATCATGGGTCACGTCGATCACGGTAAGACGTCGCTGCTCGACGCCATTCGCGTCGCCAACGTCGCCGGTAAAGAAGCCGGTGGCATCACGCAGCATATCGGCGCTTATCACGTCGAGCACAACGGCCAGACCATCGTCTTTATCGATACGCCCGGTCACGAAGCGTTCACCCGTATGCGCGCCCGCGGCGCCAAAGTCACCGATATTGTGGTTCTGGTAGTCGCGGCCGACGACGGCGTTATGCCGCAGACGCTTGAAGCCATCGATCACGCGCGCGCCGCCAAAGTGCCGATCATTGTCGCGATTAACAAGATCGATAAACCGGAAGCGCAGCCCGATCGGATCAAGCAGCAACTGGCCGATCGCGGCCTGAATCCGGAAGAATGGGGCGGCGATACGGTCATGGTGCCGGTCTCCGCGCGCCAGAAAACCAATCTCGATCTGCTGCTTGAAATGATTCTGCTGGTTTCCGAAATGGCCGATCTTCGCGCCAATCCCGCGCGTCCCGGCATGGCCAGCGTTCTCGAAGCCAAGCTCGATCGCGGCAGGGGTCCGGTCGCCACCATCCTCGTACGCAACGGCACGGTGCGAGTGGGTGAGGACTTTATCTGCGGCACCGTCTTCGGCCGCGTTCGCGCCATGATTGGCGATCGCGGTGAACCGGTGAAGGAAGCCGGCCCGTCCATGCCCGTCGAGGTACTCGGTCTGGAACGTCTCCCGGAAGCGGGCGACAACTTCCAGGTGGTCACCGATACCGCCAAGGCGAAGCAGATCGTTATGTACCGCGCCGAAAAAGAGCGCAATCTCCAGTTGGCCAAAACCGGCCGGTTGACGCTCGAACAGCTCCATCGCAAGATGGCGGCAGGCGAAGTGCACGAACTTCCGCTCATCCTCAAAGCCGACGTCAGCGGTTCGGCCGAAGTGCTGCGCGATACGCTCGAAAAGCTTTCCACCGACAAGGTCACCGTGCGTGTTCTGCGCGCCGGCGTCGGTGCCATCAACGAATCCGACGTTCTGCTCGCAGCGGCTTCGAACGCCATCGTACTGGGCTTTAACGTCCGGCCCGAGCGCAACGCGGCGGCCGCGGCCGAGCAGGAAAAAGTGGATATCCGGCTCCACACGATCATCTACGAGGTGGTCGACGAAATCAAGAAGGCGATGCTGGGCCTTCTGGCGCCGGTCTACAAGGAAGTCTACAAGGGCAAGGCGGAAGTTCGCGAAACCTTCAAGGTGTCGAAAATCGGCACCGTGGCGGGAAGCCTGGTTCTGGATGGCAGCTTCACACGCGACGCCAATTGCCGCGTTCTGCGCGACGGGGTCGTCGTTCATACCGGCAAGGTCGCCTCTCTGCGCCGCTTCAAAGACGATGTCAGCGAAGTCCGCAGCGGCATGGAGTGCGGCATCACGCTTGAGAACTTCAACGATATGCATCCCGGCGATATCATCGAGGGCTATGTGCTCCAGAGGGTTGCCGTAGAAGTCGCATAGAAGCTTTCAGCTGTCAGCGGTCAGCTTTCAGCTGTCAGCGATCAGCTTTCAGCCGGCGGAATAGCTGCATGGCCACCATTGGTGTTCTCATACTGGAGTTGCGCATCGAACAGGCGCACTCCCTGAAGGAGAAGCGGCATGTTGTCAAGAGCCTGAAGGAACGGCTGCGCGGCAAGTTCAACGTTTCGGTCTCCGAAATTGAAGATCAGGACCTGCACAACAGCGCCGTGATCGCGATCGCGGTTGTATCCGCCAGCCGCGATTTCGCATCACAGGTATTGCGGGCCGTGGAGGACGAAGCGGAGAGTCAACTGGGCCCGATGCTGATTCGAGCGAATGTGGAATGGATGTAAATTCAGAGCTGTTAGCTGAAGGCTGATAGCTGAAAGCTTTTTTATGGACGAGAATCGCCAAAGACGCGTATCGGAAGCGGTCCGCGAAGAGCTATCCGAACTCATTGGTTTTGAAATGGACGATCCGCGCCTCGCCGACGTTTCCGTGACCAGCGTGGAAGTCTCGCCGGATATGCGCCACGCACACGTCAAGGTAGCCATCGATTCCGATGCCGAGCGCAAGGTCCTGGCAGGCCTCGACCACGCGAAATCCTTTCTGAAACACGAACTGGCCACCCGCCTCAGCCTCCGCCGCACCCCGGATCTGCACTTCGCCGTCGATTCGCACCCGGACGCCGATAGCCGGATCGAGTTCCTGCTGCGCCGTGCAAAGCGGAATCAGGCCAAGAGCTAAGTAACTGATAATAAGAAATTTACAGAAAAGTGCACATTGCTTGAACAGTTTGTGTTAGTTTTGTTTTTGTTGAGGTGCGTCCGCCTTACGAGCGAACACGCGCTTTTCGACAGGTTCCAAACAGGTTCCAAAGCTTAGGAGAGTTTTAGAAATAAATGCGTGTGGCTCCCATGACGAGTCGGTTTCTCGACGCCTGCCGACGGCGCCCGACCGACGTGCGCCCGGTCTGGTTTATGCGCCAGGCTGGCCGCTATATGAAATCTTACCGCGATATCCGCGCGAAGAATACCTTGCTGGAAATCTGCAAGCGGCCGGATCTGGCGGCGGCCGTCACCCTGCAGCCCGTGGAAGCTCTCGACGTGGATGCGGCGATCATTTTCGCCGATCTGCTGCTGCCCGTGGAACCCATGGGTCTCAAGCTGAAATACGTGAATAACGAGGGCCCGCTGATTTCCAATCCGGTGCTTTCGAGCGAAGACGTAGACGCGCTTTCCACCTCCAACACGGACGATCTCGGATACGTGGGAGAAGCCATCCAGCAGACCGTGCGCGCGCTCGCCGGACGCGTGCCGCTTATCGGTTTTTGCGCCGCGCCCTTTACGCTGGCCAGCTACATGATCGAAGGCGGGGCCTCGCGCAACTTTCTCCGCACCAAGCGGATGATGTACGGCGACGAAACTTTGTGGCGCCGGCTGATGGGCAAGATCGTGGATGTACTCGCGCCTTTCGCCATCATGCAGGTGGCTTCCGGTGCGCGTGCGATTCAGGTTTTCGATAGCTGGGTAGGCGCTCTCGCGGCCGACGATTACGTGCGCTGCGCACAGCCTTACTCGCGTGCGCTGATTGAGCGCATCAAATCCACCGGCGTTCCGGTGATTCACTTCGGCACCGGCGCTTCCGGCTATTTCCGCGAACTGCATGCGGCGGGCGGCGACGTGATGGGCTGCGACTGGCGCATCAATATCGATCAGGCCTGGATGGATATTTCTTACCGTTCGGCCATTCAGGGCAATCTGGATCCCGTAGCGTTATTCGCCCCGCTTCCGGAGCTTCGTACCAAGGTTCACGACCTGCTGCGGCGCACAGGCACGCGTCCCGGCCACATTTTCAATCTGGGCCACGGCATACTGCCGGAAACCCCGGTGGAGAACGTGAAGGCCGTCGTACAGATGGTCCGGGAATTCCGCCCGTAGCAATGGCCGCAGGGCGTCCTCTGCCATGAAGATCGCAGTCATTGGCGGTGGCATATCGGGCCTCTCCTGCGCGTATTATCTTTCCCGCGCCGGGCATGACGCCGTCGTTTTCGATCCCAAACCTGGCGGCCCCATCGGCAGCGTAACCGTGGAAGGCTGCATTCTCGAAACGGGCCCCGAAAGCTGGCTGGCCATGAAGCCCTGGGCGGAGCAACTGATCCGCGAACTGGGCCTGGGTGCCGAGCTAATGGGCTCTAACGACGCGGGACGCCGTACCTACGTCCTGCGCCACGGAAAGTTTGCCACGCTCCCAGAGGGGCTGCAAATGGTGGTACCGACCAAAGTGTGGCCGGTGGTCGAATCGCGCCTCTTTTCCTGGCAAACCAAGTTCCGGATGGGCATTGAAATGTTCCGCAGCCCCAAGGCCATGCCGGATCGCTCGGTCTCGGCTTTCGTGGCGGATCATTTTGGCCAGGAGGCCGTGGCTTATCTGGCAGAACCTCTGCTCGCGGGCGTATACGGTGGCTCGCCGGACGATCTCAGCGCAGCCAGCGTGCTGCCGAAGTTCGTCGAGTACGAGCAGCGCTACGGCAGCGTGGTGGTGGGCACGATGCGCGATAAGCGCAAGCCTTCGGGCCAGTCGATCTTCAAGACGATGCGGCATGGTATGGGCATGCTGATCGACACGCTGCTCGGCCATGTGAACGTGGTGCGCGAGAGAGTGGAAGCGGTCGCGCTCTCTGAAACCGGCTGGCAAATTTTGGTGCAGGATGAATGGGAGACGTTCGATCATGTGGTGCTGGCCTGCGGCGCCAATCGCGCGGCCCCGCTGATCGCGCCCACCGATGCAAGGCTGGCCGAACTGCTGGGCGCCATCCCCTATACGAGCAATTCCATCTGGACCTTCGGATACCGGCGCTCCGACGTGCCGCACCCGCTCGACGCGTTCGGCTTTCTGGTGCCGAAACCGGAACGCCGCGCCATCATGGCGTGCACGTGGCTGGGTACCAAGTGGCTGGGCCGCGTGCCGGACGATAAAGCGGTGTTCCGCTGCTTTTCCACCGACCCCGACGTTTCACGCGAAGCCGCTCTGGCCGACCTGAACCACCTCATGGACATCACGGCGGAGCCGATTTTTGCGCTGCACCATCGCTGGCCCGATTCGATGCCGCAGTATTCGGTGGGGCACAGCGTGCGTGTGGCGGAGATTGACGCGCGGGCGGCGGCGATCCCGGGCTTCTCGCTGATTGGCAATGCGTTCCACGGCATTGGCATCCCCGATTGCGTGCGCAGCGCGCAAAAGGCCGCGGAAAAAATAGGGCCTCCGACGGGCATATAATTTAAACCGTCGGGAGGAAACGGCAGTATGCCTCTGAAAGACGATTTGCAGATGAGTCTGGACGCGATTTCCCGCGAGCTGATTCACGGTTTGCCTCACCAGGCGAGTGACGCCGGCACAATCGGAGACCCGAAAACGAGGGCGGTCAAGAAGGTGCTGGAGCGCATGGGACATGCCAAAGGGATGTTCGTCTGCGGACACGGTTGCGAGGACGACGGCGAATGGCTGCTGGATCTGCTTTGGATGGATAAGAAGGACTGGCGGATCGTGCTGGCCGTGGAATCGGAGTGGGGCAACCAGGGTGAGATCGAAAGCGATTTCCTGAAATTGCTTTCGGTGAAAGCGCATAAGAAGCTCATGATTTTTTCAAGCGCGAACCGGACGCAGGATGTGATGGAGCGCATTCGGGCGCTCATGGTGAAGTATCCGTTTCACCTGGCCGGAGAAGAATACATGGCGCTTGACATCGCTATGCAGGGAGTCTCGCGCTACTCGTTCACGGTGCCGAATAATGGCCGCATCGACGCGGCGAATTTTGCGCATCTGAATGGAGCGCTGGAGTGGCCGTGGGGCGCTGTGCTGGCGGCTTCGGGGTAGGCGCTGAGTTGACCGGTAAGGAGGCGGGTCGCACGGAAGCTTTCTAATCGTGAGGCGCAACGGCAGGGACGCGGGAAGTGCACCTGAAACTTTATGACGCCCGGTGGTGAATCAAGGCATGCGTAGTGTGATTGGCGATGACCGTCGGGAGTGCAAAAATAGAAATAATCACGCATGCAAACATTGGCTTCAGCATCGCCACGTTTATCCCGGCGTAGGGACTAAATGATCCAATCAAAATGCCAACTTCCAATATGATGACGCTGTACAGTGCAAGGAGTGCAAGGCGGAAGGCCGGAACAGCAGCGAAATGCAGACCGGTTATCTCATAGAATCCGGCTGAGACGGCTGACGTCATGAGCACAATTACACAGAGACCGGCAATTCCCGCGGCTACGCTTATCGGTATAGGCATTTTTTTTTGGTACGCCCTGAACTCTTCCATTTCCGCAGGGGAAGGGTCAGGAATAAGAAGCACTGCGCGACTCAGCAGAAATAGCGCGATCCCGGGGATGACAGCCACAAGGGCGGCGGTGTCCCCTCTCGCTCCCAGAGCGTAGGATGCGGCGGTTCCAATGCCAGCCACAAGGACGGCACCGGGAACGGCTCTAAGCGCCTTGAGAAATACTTTTTTCAGGCTCGTCATCTTGGTTATCCTTAGCGAAGGACTGCGCTGCCGGCCTTAATATCGGAATAAATACAGTCAGCATGTCCCATAACAGGTATACGTAGAGAACGCCAAATGCGGTATTGCCAAAATTATCGATAAACTCCAAAAACCTGCCGCCGGATTTAAAGACCGTCCATTCGAGAACGATCTGAAGACCACGGTCTGCGAACGCAAAAACAGCCAACGCGACCACCCGATACAGGGCCTCGGCAACCTTTTCCCAGAATGTTTTGGTATCTGCTTCCAACTGGTTTCATAAAGTATATATCGGCTACATTCAGAAAACTACACAATATCAACTCTCAACCCTTATTGTTTGAACTGGTCCGGCTCCGTGGCAGTCGCGGCCCGGTTTATCGGATTGTGGTGGTTTTCAGCACGGTGGATTTTCATCCTCATCCCCCGGAATCATAAGAGGATTCCAGAACCAGTGTATGGGAATTTTGTACGCTCTCCACAATGCGCGCACCGTGCGGCCGGATAACTCGTCCGGTAGCGCAATGCGCATGGGCTCCCATTCGTCCTGTGCCGGGAGTATATCCACGTAGATCGAGTCCACAGCGTCCACACAGAAATCTATGCCCTTCGCCCTAAGCGCCTTCAGAGCAGTCGAGCGAAAAGCAATCTCAGTCTGCGCCACGATTCTGTTACGCAGCCTTTGTCAGACGGTAGTATTCTACCTCCGGATACGGAAACACTTTAGCGCTCTCCGCGTCAATATCGTGGAAAGAGACCTGAACAAACCGCTCGATCTTGTCGCTGAACTCCCTGGCTTCCTTCAGCGCCTCGCCGCTCGTATGCCTCAAAAGCTTCTCAATATGCCCATGTTTCTGGAGATGCAGCCTAACGGTTCCAGAAAGACCTTGCTCAAAATGCTCCTTAGCATCTTCAACGCTAGTGCCCTGTGCCCCATAGTCAATCTCGATTCCTTGGGCATACCAGAATTTCCCATCGGGTACGATCAAGACACGGAGGTTGATTCCTACGGCTTGTTGCCTTCCATCGTCGGTTGACGCATGGATCACTGATGCGGACTTCTTCTTTCCGAAATGGTAAGTTTGGGCGTTCATGGCTGGATGGCTCCCTCTCGGGGTGGCCGGGACGCAAAACGAAGCCTCAAGTCCCGACCGTCTCTCTCGTCTCCCTCCCAGGAGAACATTTCTGCTTGACTTTGTCATCGCATTGTGAAACTCACACATACGACTCCACAATAAGTACTATATCCATAACGTGGTCGATAGTCAAGAACTCCTTTGACGTCAATACGTTAGCAGTTCGTACAAATCGTCCATCTGGCCCTTTACTTTGTTACTTTTGCGGAACTTTCTCAATAGCGAGAATTTCTACTTGTGCAAGCAAAATGCGGCCAACACTGTTTTAGACGCGCGGCTATGCCGATTGGGCTGTTTCGGTGTACTATTACCGTGCGATCCAAAACCGTCATCCCCCGGCGACACCACAATGCAGCGCCTGGACTCAATGGTGCGGACCCTGCTTGCGGCTGGCAGGAGTTCAGCGGCTGAACCCGCACCGGCATCGGCCACCCGCAAGCGCCGAACAAAGAAGACTGCCTGATGTGGATGAACACACGGCGCTAACGCAGGATATCCTAAGGCGCTATTGCGAAAGGTCGATAAGCCATGACACTCGTATCCACTGCCTGTATGCTGCTCTCGAATGCGCTCAGAAGCGGAAGTACCGGAGCGAGAAGTTCCGCATAATTCCGGGTGCTGCAGATCCGCGGCCAACTCGTTGAATCGTTCAACCGCCTGATCCGTGTGAGCCATTGAGCTTAACCGCCTCCACGCGCAGCCGCCGGTAATCCGCCCACCAGGCGCCGTCACGATACAGAACGGGCCGTAGCCGGTCTTCGATCGCGCGCTCCAGCGCTGCACGCTCTGCCGCGGTCACTCCATCGAAATACGTCCCCGCAAACATCTCCAGCCACTCCCGCAGACCGCGCTCGGGGTGCTCCAGTTTGGGCCAGCGGTCAAACGTCTGAGTCACGCGAACCTCAAAGCCGCATTTTTCGAGCAGCGTCGCGTACTCGCCCGCGCTGGGGAAAAACCACGGGCTGACAGGTGAACGGCCGCTTTCCCGCAGAACATCCTCAATGGCGTGGCGGACGCGCGCGATATTGCCTTTCGCTCCCATTTCGAGCACGAACCTTCCGCCGGGCCGCAGCGCCGCCGCCACGGACCGCACAACGGCCTCCGCGTCGTGAATCCAGTGCAGCGCGGAGTTGGAAAATACCGCGTCGAAGGGCTCGTCGAAGCGAAAACTTTTGGCGTCGCTCACGACAAACTTCAGCGCGGGAAAATTCTGGCGCGCCTGCGCGATCATCGACAACGACGAATCGAGCCCTACGACGGTTGCGCCGCTCTCGGCAAGCTTAGCTGTCAGATGACCGGTGCCGCAGCCCAGATCCAGAATGCGCTCGCCTGGTTCGGGATGCAGCATTTCCACCAAACTCGCGCCGGAGCGCCAGACGAACGAATGCCGGTCGTCATAAAGAGAACTATCCCAGCTATCGGCCATTACGGCCGACCTTCAGCGGGAACCAGAGCGAAGTAATCATAAATTGTGCGCGAAATTTCAGCCACCGTTTTTTCCGAGACTTCTTCGGGACGGTACGAACCTTTGGTAAACACCGAGAGCGCGACGTGTCCCGCTTTCCCCGGCAGCGTAATGATGCCCACGTCATTCACCACTCCGCCCATGGTCCCGGTCTTGTGCGCCACATCCGTTCCCGCGGGCAGCATGCCCTTGATGCGCGTCTTGCCGGTCTGGCAGCGCTCCATGACGTCCAGCATTTTGGTTGCATAGACGGGCGAGAACAGGTCTCTCTTCCAGATGCGGGCGAGGAGTCTGGTCATGTCGGCCGGAGTGGCAGTATCGCGGGGATCGTGCGTACCCAGGCGGCGCGCGGCCATGTGTTCGGCCTCGGGCACGGCGTCGAAAAGCTTGTCCCACATGTCGCGATTCCACTCCGCTTCGGGCGGCAGCGTTTTGATGCCTCCCCAATCGGCGAGCAGCACGGCGATGGAACGATCGACGCGGATCCCGCTCAGCCCGAGGATTTTCATGCGCTCCGTCACTGCCGCCGGTCCACCGGCCTCGCGGAGCATGAGATCGGCCGCCGAATTGTCGCTCACGACGATGGCCAGTTCCATGATGTTTTCGATGGAAAGCGCGACGCCGGGATGAAAGAGCAGTTCGCTGATGCGTCCGCTGCCGGGATGCAGATCGGCGGGCTTGAGCGTCACGATTTTGCCGAGCGATAGCTTGCCTTCATCGGCCAGCGCCATGATCTGAACCGCGATGGGGACCTTGACGGCGCTCGCCTGCGGGAACTGCTCGGTACCGCGCACGGAAACATAGCGACCGCTTTCGATGTGGAGCGCGCTGACGCCTACGACGGCATCGGTGGTGCGCGAGAGCAGTTCGAGTTGCTGCTCCAGCCGCGCCATCGACGGATCTGTCGCTGCGGAAACGCAGGGCGCAAGCGTAAGGATCAGCCCGAAAAGAAGAACGCCAACCTTCATGAAACGAGTGTAAGCCTATCGTGGTCTTCGCTCAATCGTCACACTCTTGATAATCACGGGCGTTATGGGCCGTTCTTTCTTTACGGGAACTTCGGAAATGCTTTCGGCTACATCCTGGCCCGATACCACCTGGCCGAAGATCGCATACGTGCCGTCGAGGGGTTTCTGCGGCGTTACGGTAATAAAAATCTGACACGCTCCGGAATTGGGGCGGCCCGCATTGGCCATGGCGAGCGCGCCGATGGTGGAAAAGCTGCGCGCGGAGTCGATTTCATCGTGAATATTGGCGGCCCCGCACGGCAGGCCGTCCTTCACCTGCCCGGTCTGGATCATGAAACCTTTAATTACGCGATGGAAGGTCAGGCCGTTATAAAAAGGCCTGTGGACGAGTTTGCCGTCCTTCGTGAGCGTTGCCTTCTTGCCTTCGGCGAGAGCGATAAAATTTTCTACCGTCACTGGCGTTCTTTCGGGATATAACTGCGCGACGATTTCGCCCATGGACGTGTCGAAGTGCGCGTAGATATCGAAGTGACGCGGCGCCGTCTGTGCGAAGAGCAGCGCGGGCGCGACAAGCGAGACAAGTAAAGCAAATGGCAAACGCATTAGTGGTCCCTTCGTTCGATGGTAACTTTATTCAGCCTGACGGGAATCACGGGATGCTCGTTCGAGGTGGGCAGCGCGGCTATGCTGTTCGCGATGTCCTGGCCGGAGGCGACCACGCCGAAGATTGTGAAGGTGCCGTTGAGGTGCTGCGCCGGTCCCACGGTGATAAAGATCTGGCAGGCGGCGGTGTTGGGCTGGCCCAGATTCGCCATGGCGAGCCGGCCGGGCACGTCGAACTTCAGCTGCGGGTCGATTTCATCGGGGATGGGATCGACGCCGCAGTTGCTGTCGCCGGTGCCTTTGACATCGCCCGTTTGAATCATGAAGCCGCGGATGGTGCGATGGAAAATCAACCCGTCGTAGAAGTGTTTCCCGACCATGGTTTTGCCGTCGACGTCGGCTGAGAGTTTCATGCCATTCGCAAGTGAGACGAAGTTCGCTACGGTCTTTGGCGCTTTGTCTTCGAGGAGACGAACGACGATCTGGCCCATCGAGGTATCGAAGATGGCATAGAGCCCGGGGCCGGAAGCGTTCGGATCGGTTGCCGCGACGACAGGGGCGGTTTCCTGCGCGAAAGCGGCGCAGGCGAGAGCAAGAAAAACGACTACGGTTCGCATCGATTGAATTTTAACAATGCTGCGGGGGTCGGATATGAAACGAGCGGCGGGATACGTCCGTCAAACGGTTAATTGCCCACTGGCCGACGCAAAAATTATCCGGAAATGGACGTTATCTCACGCAACTATACCTCTCCTGGTGAAACGGCATACTCCTCGATGACGTAGATGATGGTGACGTTGGATTTATCGCCGATAGCCCTTATTTCAGGGGACTATTTGGAGCCTGGCGTGCATACTGCGCACCGAGCTGACTTTGGTTACTCGAAAAAAATTTGAGGAGAATACAGTGAAACTTATCGGACAAACATTTCTTATTACCTGCGGGCTTTTTGTCGCCGCTCAAATGTCTTTTGCGCAAAACGTAAATGCTTACATCGGCGTGGGGACGGCAATGGACAGCAGCAACAATACGCAGATTGACACCTTCGGCACGGGGAATCCATTCACAACACCCTCGTTAACGGGCGCATACATGGATATTGGCGCCTCGGCGATGTTCACCAAACATGTCGGCGTGGGCGCGGACATCAACTGGCGTGCTTCGCGGGGCAACTATGCGGGTCTTCTGTACCGGCCCATGTTCTACAACTTCGACGGCGTGTGGACGCCGGTTTCCACCAAGCGTTTCGAGCCGGAAGTGCGCCTCGGGCTGGGTGGAATGCACATCGGTTACTCCTTCAACCAGACAAACTGCGATGCGTTTGGCGGATGCAACACGGTTAACGAGCCCGTGGAAACTTCTTCGCACTTTCAGGTGCACGGGGCGCTGGCCGCGAGGTTCTATCTGACAGACCATGTGTTTGTGCGACCCGCGGTTGACGCGCATTACGTCAATAACTTCTTCCAGTTCGGCAGCAACTGGGTGCCGGAATACTCGGTTGGTCTTGGCTATAGCTTCGGCCGCGAATAAAGGCTCTGTCAACGGAGCGGCGGACGATCTTCGTTCGCCGCTTTTATTTTTCCTTCTCTTCCATGAGCGATTTCAGGCGCATCAGTTCGTGATCGATGCGCTGCCCGCGGCGCACCAGGATCAGGATGAAGCCGAACACGATAATCCATGCCGCCGAATAGCCGTAGAAGAGAAATGTCTGATTGATAGCGTCCATGAGTTCCGATTCCTTATACTTAGATGGCGTGTTTAGACTGCCTGTTTAGATGGCGTGCAGTTCGCGCCGCAGTGAATCGATTTCGCGCGTCACCGTTTCCTGCCGCAAGCGCACCATCACCAGAGCCGAAGCGATCAGCATGAAGGCGACATAGCCGATCAGCAGCGGCGGCCACCACGAGGCATCGACGCCGCCGGTTTCGAGCACCGGAGCCGGATGCTGCGTTCGCACATTGTGCAGACGAATCGCCATGACGACCAGCGGAATATCCGCGGCGGCAAAAATTGCCAGGATGGCGGACATGGTTGCACGCTGGGTGGCCTCGGCAATCGCCGGGCGCATCAGCAGATAGCCCAGGTACAGCATGAAGCACATGAACTGGCTGGTGAGGCGCAGATCCCAGGTCCACCAGATGCCCCAGATGATGTGGCCCCAGAGGCTGCCGGTCACCAGATTGACCAGGGTGAAAACCTGCGCCACCTCGATGGAAGAAACGGCGATCGAATCGTATTTGAAGTTCTTCGTGAACAGAAACGCGATACTGCACACCACCGCGACCGCATAAAAGCTGTAGGCGGTAATGGCGGCAGGAACGTGAATGAAAAACATCTTGCCGATCTGGCCCTGCATCGCTTCCCCGGCGAGCGTGACGAAGATGGTGTGCATATTCCACGCCATCAGTAAAGCGCCCAGAGCGCCGAGTGTAAAAATTGCCTTATCGCGCATAAAAGTTCCCGCCTGCTACCCCTAAAAGTTCCTGGCGACTACCCCACCAAAATAAACTCTATCAGGTAAAGCGCCAGCGAAGTGAAGATCAGATCGAATACAATCACGATCCGCAACTCCTGTCCGATATCGCTGGCTTCGCCCTTAATCAGCGCCGTCGAGACCTGCATCGCTCCGATCAGCAGAGGGATCAGCAGCGGATAGTGCAGCACCGGCAGCATCAGTTCGCGCAGCTTCACGTTCACCGTGACCGCACTGAACGCAACGCCCGTAATCGTGATCCCCCACGTGGCCAGAATCATCACACCGAAGAGGGGCCAGAACGCATGCACCCACTGGAGGTTGTTAAATAGCCCGTAGACCGGCAGCGACACCACTTCCACAATCAGCAGCAGCACGAAGCTGGCGATGGCCTTACCCAGAAACAGCGCCCAGGCCGGCATGGGAGAGGCGATGAGCACGTCCAGACAGTCGTTCGGCACTTCGCGGATAAAACTGCGGTTCACGATCAGCGCGCCGGCAAAAACGTAGACCAGCCAGAGCAGGCCGCCGGAGATATCGTAGAATTCTTCGCGCCCGAGATCGAAGGCGAAGCTGAACAGCAGCAGCACCACGAGCGCGAAAGATACGCTGGCGTTGAGCGCTTCTTTGGTGCGAAATTCGGTCCGCAGATCTTTGCGCGCGATGAAAAGCGCGGCGAGCAGCCCTTGCTTCATGGCCGGGCCTCTTTGCTTCCTGCCTTCGGCTCCGCCTCATATTTGCGATATAGCCAGCCAGGATCGGCCAGCATCTCGTCGGTTCTGGGACCCGCGTGCACAATCTTGCCGCGCTCGAGCAGCGCCACCTGCGTGGCCAGTTCCATGGCCTCGCGGATCTGGTGAGTCGACATGACGATGGTCGCGCCCTTCGCCAGCGCGTCGCGCAACAGTTCGTGCAGCACGGCAACAGCGCGGTCGTCGAGCGAAGTAAACGGCTCATCGAGCAGCAGGATTTCGGGGTTGTGCAGAAACGCGCGCGCTACAGCGAGGCGCTGCCTCATGCCGCGTGAGAATTCGCGCGCGAAGCCGTCGCGAACGCGCGTGAGGCC
>Ga0302140_10001604_pt1 | contig 29552 bp, 19 predicted proteins | sample I_Bog_E1_1_FD_202095 | JGI IMG/M metagenome (GOLD analysis project Ga0302140, IMG submission 202095) | Peat permafrost microbial communities from Stordalen Mire near Abisko, Sweden - I_Bog_E1_1 | ecosystem: Environmental > Terrestrial > Soil > Wetlands > Peat | place: Sweden: Abisko, Stordalen... | reverse complement strand
CTTATTGCGTTCACAGTTTTGCCGCTCTTGCTTGCCAGCTTCACTGGTGAGCGACTGTGCGCGCAGGATTCACAGACCCCAAAACGGGAGCCGTTGGTGCTTCCCTACCGGCTGATGACTGGAGACAGCATCGAGGTTCTCTACCGGTTCACACCGGAATACAACGAGACTGTTGCCGTACTTCCAGACGGGACAGTTGCGCTGCAGTTGATAGGCAGTGTCAAAGTTGGCGGTCTCGATCTCTCCGAGGCTCACGATGCAATTCTGGATCGCGCTGCGACGCGACTGAAGAATCCTGAGCTTTCGGTTTCTCTGAAGAACTACGAGAAACCCCATTTCGCAGTACTGGGCGAGGTTGGAGCACCCGGCCGGTTTGAACTCCATGGCGAGATTACGGCAGTTGACGCAATTGCGATGGCCGGCGGGCTCAAGACAACAACAAGCGAGACCCACATTCTGCTGCTCCATCGGGAGAACGGGGAATATTCCGAAGCCACTGTGATCGATTTCCGCAAACTAAAACGAGGGAATGGAACGACGGAGATGCCGGTGTTACGCAACGGCGACCTGGTGCTTGCTTCGACTTCAAAACTGGCACGGCTTGAGCGGGTTGTGCACCTGGCCAATATCGGCGCGTTCTATCCGTTGCCATAGTTGCTCCCGGCTCAATCAGTGCGGCCGATTTCCGCAAACGATCAATTGCGGAGTTCCATGCTTCAGTCCTAGGAATTCAAGGCCGCGCTTTCATTGAGTAGACGAGCGGCTTTCACCAAGTACAACTGTATCGACCGGTATGGCTCGGCGCCGGACGATTCACAATTGCAGATCGGAGATTGAAGATGTCTTTAACGCCATTACCTCCGTCGCTATCGTCGTCCCTGGTTTCGGAGCTTTCACCCTATCCGGCCGGGCTCGAAAGTGGGGAATTGTCATTCCGGCAGGTGATCCGGATCCTGCGCAAGCGTTATCGCGTCATTCTGATGACGATGGCCGTGCTCATGGCGCTGGTAACCGCTATTTCCATTGTTCTTCCAGCGAAGTTCTCACCTATATCTACCGTCGAAGTGTTGGAAAACCAGGTTGATCCGGCATTCGGCGACAAGGCGAGCGCGGCTCCTGCTACAAGTGCGCCAGCCGATCTGAAGACCGATCTGGAAACAGCGATCTCGACTTTTCAGGATCAGCAGCTCGGGATGGAAGTCCTGGAGAAAATGAAGATCGAGGACCTGACTGCGGCAAGGGGACTACCGATTTGGGAGCGTAAGGAAATCCCGGCCAAACCAGGCGACAGGCTGCCTCTTAGCGAGGACCCCAGGGCGCGCGAATTCCTGCTCAAGCGGTTTGAGCGGTCTCTGGATGTGCGTGTGCTCCCGGACAGCAGGCTGCTGACAATTAGTTACAGCGATCGCGATCCGAAGTTCGCGTCGGCGGTGACTAACGCAATTGTTGATCAGTACATCAAGGACAAACTCTACCGTCAGAGCGTTGTTACCGCTCAGGCGTCGGAGTGGATGGGGTCGCAGCTTGACGAATTGAAGAAGCGGGTGGAAGTCGCACAAGAGAACCTGACAAGTTTCCAGAAGGCGAGCGGTTTCATAGCCGTCCCTTCGCTAACGCCAAGTACCGGAGCTACCGGGCAGGCGTCGGGGCCTGAACTGCACAGTCCGCTGCTTGACCGGCTATTGACCTTGAACCAGAGTCTTGTGCAGGCTCAGAATAACCGCATCACGCAGGAGGCAATCTACCGCGTTGCCCAGTCCCAGGACCCGGATGCACTTGCCGCACTTGCGACGACACTTTCAACAACACCGGGCGCAGCGGGCCAGGTGGATCTGTTCAATGGGTTGATGGCACTAAGAACTCAGCAGATCACACTGCGTCAGCAATTGGCATCAACCTCGGGCATCTACGGCGCAAGCAACCCGCACGTTACAGAGATCAACCAACAGATTGCTTACCTGGGAACTGAATTGAAGAAGGAGAACGGAAGGATCCTTGCGTCTGTGACCGGCAGCCTCGCCATGGCGCGCAACGCCGAGGAATCACTAAAAAGCGAAGTGGGCACCATGGAACATGAGGCAGACAAGGTCAACGATTCGGCTGTGCGACTTGCTGTTTTGCAACAGGAGGCGGACTCGACACGGAACCTGTACGAGGATCTTTACACGAAGTTACAGGAATCGCGCATGGCAGAGGAGACTCAAGCCTCGAATATCTCTGTGATAAGCCGCGCATTGCCAGGCAACAAGCCGTCCTTTCCCAACTGGCCTCTGAACATAGGAATTGGCATTGGCGGCGGACTCTTTCTCGGAGCTATTCTCGCATTCATCCGGGAGAGTCTTGACGACTCGATCATGACTGGCGTCGAGATCGAATCGCTCACGCAATTGCCGGTCCTGGCAGCAGTTCCGAAGTTCGATAAGCAGTCTTTTGCGCCGGCGGACAAAGATAGGCCAACGCTGCTGGCACTGAATGAGACCGCGGGAGTTAAGACAACCAAGCCGCAATCACTTCCGGGAGAAGCGTATCGGGCATTGCGCACTACATTGATGCTCTCTCAACCTGGTTCGCCGCCGCGCACGTTGCTGGTGACCAGTGCGCTGCCTGGTGAAGGGAAGACGACGACCGCTTGCAATCTTGCACTCTGCTATTCCCAGATAGGCAAGAAGGTTTTAGCGATTGATGCTGATATGCGTAATCCGGGGCGGCGCAAACATGGGGAACCGGAGGCTACAGAAGGCCTCAGCACCGTGCTGGCCTCGGATGTTGATCCAATGACGGTCGTCAAACCAGCCGGCACCGATTTTGCGCCCAACCTCTACCTGATGGCGGCAGGGCCAGATCCGCCAAACCCGACTGAATTACTTGGCTCTGCGCGGTTTCACGAGGTCATTCAGCGATTGACGAGCGAGTTCGACCTCATCGTTATCGACAGTCCACCCACGATGCTGGTCGCCGATTCGGCTCTCATGGCTTCGGCGGTCGATGGTGTTGTTGCGGTGGTCCGGTCGGGTAAGTCGACACGGCCCACTCTGCAGCGCTTTATAGAGAATATGCGGCGCAACAAGGCCAACCTTCTGGGGTTCGTGGTCAACGGCGTCGACACCAAGTCCCCGGACTTCTACCACGCATTTGGTTATTACGGGAGGGTTGAATATGGCAAATACTCTGCGACTCGTTGATGATTCACGCTTGCGCGCTCTTTGGATCAACCTTGCGGTGCTAGTGGTCTTGGCTACCTTCGCACGAAACGCAAAGGGCCAGATAACATCTTCTGCGGCTTCAATACAGTTACAGAATCAGCCCAACGCTTCCGCAGGTTCCCAGCCTACACCGGCACAAAAGACGCCGACTGGAGTCGGACCTATACTGGCACCGGAAGACCTGTCACGGATGAAACTTGGCCCTGGAAGCATGATTGACGTTCATGTTTTCGAAGAGCCGGATCTTGACGGATCCTACCGTTTGAACAGCGATGGTTTCATTTCCATGCCGTTTGCCGGAAACATCGATTTGACTTCCATGTCGCTGCAGCAGGCGGAAGCGGCTATTCGCGCCAAGCTCAAGGCCGCGGACGTACTCACTGATTCGCATGTTGTGGTTAATATCAATGAGTACAGCGCACGCAATGTGGTGGTAATGGGCGAGGTGTCTGCTCCGGGCCGTTATCCAATACTTGGCAGCCAGAAGCTGAATGACGTTCTCGCCACGGCGGGCGGGCAGACGGTGCTCGCGGGAAATGAAATTGTCATTCATCGCGCCGATCAGCCCGCACAAGTTACCGAAGTGGTTCACGTTGTAAAGGACCAGAGCAGCGCGGAATCGCTGAGTGTTGAAATCAACCCTGGCGATACAGTGACAGTTAAGAGAGCTGGGGTGGTTTACGTTCTGGGTGCAGTCAACCGGCCCGGAGGCTACATCATGCAGGAGTTTGGGAAACTGGATGTCGCGCAGGCTCTGGCGCTTGCCGGCGGTCCAATCGCGGAAGCCAAGATTGGGGATATGAGGGTTATTCATAAGCAGGACAATGGCACCCTGACTGAAACTCCGGTCGAATACAAGAAGATCAGTAAGGGCCAGGTACAGGCGCTGAGCCTGGCTGCCGAGGATATCGTATACGTTCCGGTTAGTGCCATAAAAACCGCCCTCCTTCGTGGCACACAGGTGGTGGCTTCCGCCGCCTCAGCTGCCATTTATGCAGCCAATTAACGCGCATTGCCAATAGCCCCAGACTCGTCACCGGGCCCTGATAGGATCGCCGGATTCTTTAGGAATGCGATGCGATTCGGGTGAAGTGTATCCATGAGCCGCGGCGAAATAGCTGTCGGCTGGCCCCGAAGCAATGCGGAATAAGTTGAATTCCCGCCCGGCGACGGTTCTCGCACCAGGGAGAGACTGCGATTCAGCTACCGATGGACAGCATTCCTCAACTCGCGCATCAGACTTCTCACGCAGAAACGCCGCAGGTGGACGGGGTGCAAGATTTCATGGATTTGAGAAAGTCCGGATGGATCGTGCGTGCGGCGCGACTATGGCGGACTCTGCGCGAGAACCGCATCAGCTTCATTTCGCTCGGGGTCTGGATTGGTCGCTTGGCTTTTCCACGCCGTACTGCCAAGGGAAAGCAGCCTCCAGCGAATATTCTCGTCATTAGACTGGATGCGATGGGCGACCTGATCATGACGGAGCCCATCTTCCGGGAGCTGAAGTTGCGTTTCCCCGCTACCAGGATCACCGCCGTAGTGCAAGAGCGCAATCGCGGCATCCTGGAAGCGAATCCCAACGTGGATCGCATCCTGCATCCTCCGAGCCCACCAAAATCCCGATTTCTGCAGCAAGTTCACTGCGAGCTATCTGTGCTCCGTCTCTACTGGAGAACGTTTCGATCGGAAGAATTCGACATGGCTTTGCAACCGCGGCTGGGTCCGGACTACTACGCCGCCAATCTCTTGTTGAAGCTGGTGGACGCGCCAGTCAGTGTGAAATTCCTTGATGCTCCGAACGGTCTGGCGGGGATAATCTCCAACCTGATGTGCGGTTCCATGGTCAGCCTTCAGCGCCCAAAAGCGCAGCACGAAATGGCGAGCAATGCGGCGATTGCCGGGCGGGTTACAGGCAATGCGTTCACTTCGCGACCAAAGATTTTTCTTTCCAGAGAAGATGGAGAGGGCCCGCGACGTCGCGTTGCAAAGTTACAAACGGGCACGACGATTCTTTGTCTCGCTTTTGGAGCTCAAGCCGAGCGTAGAAAGTGGCCCTTAGCCTACTGGGCAGAGGTCATACAGATTATTTCGAAAGAGCGCGAGTTGTTCGTCTTTATTATTTGCTCATCGGGCGAGAGAGATGAAGGCCTACGTCTGCAATCGCTGCTTCCGGTGGAGTCCTTCCTGCTGAGCGGCGCAGGATTGCGCGAGGCTGCGGCATGTTTGGAGCTTTGCGACTTCTACATTGGCCCGGACAGCGGACTGGCGCACATGGCAGCAGCTGTCGATTGCGTACCGATCGTCGTCAGTCCTCATCCGATCAACGGCGACCCGGAAGATGCAGGCAGTCCTGTACGCATGGCGCCATATTCTCCTCATGCCCGCATTGTTCAGCCCAGAGAAGCGGTATCCCCCTGCAGGGACCGGTGCGAGGCAACTGGCTCACATTGCATCATGCAGATCACTCCGATGCAGGTGGCCGAAGCCTTCGAGATCACGCTTCATTCGTTGGAACAGCAAGCCCTGAAGTCACAGCAAATCGCAACAAATTCGCGCTGACCGGAATGAGACCGGTTTCCATATGCGCTGCGCCCTATACCAATTTCAGATAGAGAGGCACGCGTGAAGATCGTCCTCATTTCAACTTTGAATCACAACCCAGGAGATGAAATCATTCGCTTGGGACAGGAACACGTTTTGCGCAAGGTGTTTCCCGATGCCGAATTCAAGGCCGTCCACAAGCACGATCCCCGTACACTGTTTGCCGGATTTAGCCAACGAGTCATCAGCCCTCGCCGGCTTATTTCCGCGCAATTGTACAAGCTGTATGCGGCTACTCTCGGAAGCCGCGACCGCAATTACCTGGATGAAGCGGACCTTGTGGTATTTGCGGGAACGCCTTTCATCTGGCGCAATCAGGTTCGCTTCTTTCGCGCTACTTCCGCGAATGCAGAATGGGTGCACGCAACATGGGATCGACTCTTCTGCCAGTTACAGGGCAAGCAGGTCATGAATCTTGCAGCGGGCACTTCGGTTACGAGCCGCGCACAGATTGACGAATTATTTGAAGACAGGCCGGTGCTTGGCTTTCTGCGGCGAGCCGTCGAGCGCACATGCCTGACCACCGCGCGAGATATCCTGACCAAGCAGATTCTCGATAAACTCGGATTCCGGGTACCTCTCATCCCCTGTTCTTCGATTCTTTCCTCGCAGGGGGCTGGCCTTTCCGCACAGAGCCCCGAATATGTGGTTTTCAATGTGATGCGCGCAGCCGGTCCAGGAGGCCGTGGGGTATCAAATGCTTCAAATAAGTGGCGTGAAACCGTCAGCTCGATTGTTCGACATATCGAAAAAAACCACCCGGTGCTATTCGTTTCTCATTCCGCGGAGGACGATGCCACAACTGCAGAATGGTTTCCGCACCATCGCCGTTTCTTTTCCATGAATCCGATTGAGCTGCTCAGAGTTTATTCAAAGGCGCTCTACGGCATCTGCAATCGCGTCCACTCCGGAGGCGCGATTGCAAGCTTTGGCAGGCCGGTGATAGTAATTGGCGGCGACAGCCGGGTTGATCTGATCAAGCAGTTCGGCATGCCGGCGGTCGATCATAGGGAAATTGGCCACGCAGAACTTCTCGCTATGATCGAAGACCTTGAGAGTAATTACGGTGCATACGTTGAGAAACTGAAAAAGGTCATAGGCTCAACAGAGCGGGCCTATGTAGATGCGATCTGCGCTACGGATGTTTTCTCGAACCGACAACCGACAGCGATGGCCGTGGGGCAATAATGAATTCGAGTTTTTGGTCGTTCAGGACGGACTCTGAATCTTTGCCGTGTATGGACCTGGTCAGCAATCCCCGAGGATCGTTCTTGAGCCGTGCTGCGATGGGAGCCAGCCTTCCGTGACACATCTTCAGCGTTTCAGCGGGATCATCGCGAAGCTCCGAGGTGGGCGAGGCGTATATGCACTTGTGGATCAGATTCAGATCAGCGGGTCCAACTTTCTTAGCACGATCGTGTTGGTTCGCGGCCTGGGCCTGCCGGAGTTCGGTAAATTCTCGATAGCCTACATTCTTCTGCTTTATGCGAATGCATTGCAGGCCAGTTTCATCGCTTTTCCAATGCTTAGTCTCGCACCGGGCATGGAGGCAGAGGAGAAACGCGAATTCGTTGAGGGAATGTATTCCATTCAACTTTTGGCTAGCGTTGCGTTGTCATTTGCATTTGCAGCTGCCGGACTCATCGTTCGGATGTTCACATCATTTTATTCGTTGCAGTGTGTAGTCGCATTTGCCTTCTGCGTGGGAATCTTCCAGCTTCAGGACTGGCTGAGGAGATATTACTTTCTTCATAAAAAGGGAATGTTGGCTATTTTAAACGATTTCATCAGCTATTTTGTTCAGCTTGTTCTGCTTTTTCTGTTATGGAAGTTCGACAAACTGACGCTTTTCCGTACTTTCCTTGTAATTGGCGGCACCTCGGCGGGGGCCTTCTCGCTGGGCGCGATCACCGAGGGACTTCACCCGGCGTTCCGTCATTTGCGGAAGACCTGGTCACGCTCGAGGACTCTCAGCCTAGATCTGCTTATTGCCAACCAGGTGAGCTGGTTTGGGACCCAAGGGGTGCTATTGATTGGGACCGGAATCATCGGAGCGACCGCCGCAGGGGGACTGCGAGCAACGCAGAGCATCACCGGGCCAGTGAATCTTGTGCTTACATCGCTTGAGAATGTTGTTCCCATCCGAGTTGCTGAGGAACTGAAGAGAAATGGCGCGGGCGCTGCTCATGAATATGTGACACGAACGATTGTTCGGTGCGCATTATTGTTTGCGCCGCTGGTGGCATCTTTCGCGGTTTTCGGTAGACCCATCCTGCGAATTCTTTACGGGCCTTCGATGGAGGCTTTTTATGTGCCAATGACTGTTCAACTCGCCGCTGTGATGGCGCAAATTGCCGGAAGGCTCATGATTTATTTTTGCCGAGGCGTTCAGAAATCTCATGCGATTATCGCGAGCAATGCTCTCGGTACGGGAGCGTGCCTGATAGCGGTCTATACGTTGGGCCGCCTCTGGGGCGCTACCGGTGTCGCTCTCGCTGCGCTTGTAGGGCAGGCGACGATTGTGGGTTACTGCGCGCTTGACTGGAAACTCAATTCGCGCAAGCTGCTTGAAGCATTCCCTGGGCACAATTCGTCGACAACCGATGTTGCAACGAACCTGAAGGAGAATCTGCTCGCCGATCAGGTGAGTATTTGATTGATTCTCCAGGTGCACGATTGAACCTGCAGGCCTGTCAGTTACTGCCTTGAGATCGAGCTCGTCATCGCGAGCACGATTTTGTTTTCAGGAGCAATTAAGATGGCGAACATTTTTTTGATTTGGGGCGGTTATGGGAATGAGAATCTGGGAGACGAGGCGTGCCTTCTTGCATCCGCGAGACTCCTTGAGAAGAATCGACCGGGAGCGAGAACGGGGCTCATACTCCGGATGAGGCCTTCAGCCGAGGTGGCGGATAGGTACCGTTCGTGGGGGCTGGAGCCGATTTATTGCTTCTCTTTCCTCTGTCTCCAGTGGCTTTGGCGCGCGCAACTGATTGTGGGTGGCGGAGGCATGGTTGACGACGACACTCCCTGGTTTCCTGTCGCATGGTCTTCGCTGTTTGTGTTCTTGAACAAGCTCTTCGGCAACGAACCCGTGTTTTTCTGCATTGGGGCCAACCCAATACACCGTAGATTTACCAAGACCCTGGTTAAGATGTTCTACTCTCTTGCCCAGACCATCATCACACGCGATATTAAGTCCTTCAACGTCCTGATTGCAGAGCGAGTTCCTCGCAATCGACTACGACTGGCTCGGGATGTCGTTTTCTCACTCGACCGCGATACGCTGCCTTCATTCAAGCGGGACAAGCGGGAAAGGCCGCATGTCGTGCTCGTTGTGCGGAACGACAGCGCTCGAACGCCGGGCCAGTCAGACTTCTTTGCCGCGATCGCAGAGCAGTTCGTTGAGGCAGGTTGCTCGGTCTGTCTTACTGTCCACGATTTACGCATGGAGTATGACCTCGGCATCCTCCTCCAGCTTGAACGGAGGTTTCACGATAACGCGTTGATCACCGTATCCAAACCCAACTGCCTTCATCATGTTCTGCATCTTTTTGCCTCTGCTGACGCGGTTGTCAGCAGCCGCTATCATCCCATCATTCTTGCTTCCATTCTGGGTTCGACGCCCATTGCGGTTTCACACTCGCTCACGATGAAGCTCGGGTCGCTGGTCGACGATCTTGGAGTGCCGGTCCTCAAGCACATGGAGAGCAGAGCGAGTCAGGTCGATGAGATCCGTTCAATCTTCGCGAAGGAAGAATTGGTGAGGGCGAACATTTCTGGAAAGGTGCGAGAGTTCAAATTAGCCGTAGAAGATGCCGTTGGCCGTGCTCTCGATCCGACCGGTTCGCTCCAAGAGGCGCAGCCGGAGATCGCGGCCTAGAAAAGTTGAATTGCCGATCCGTGACTTTCGAGTTGTACGGCGTCCCACAGGAATGGCTCGTGTAGCTTCCGTCAATAGCCAGAGATCAAGGACTGGAGGAGCGATGGGAACTGAAGTTGTGATTAACGCCAATGCGGAAATCTTGCACAAGATCCCAAACGGGGACTTTCGCTCGCCGCTTCTGAAGAAGGAGATGCCGGGGCTCGATGCCTTGCGTGGCGTGGCAATCCTGGCCGTTCTTTTTTATCACGGGCTTCATGTAGAGAAGGTCGAAGATCTTCCCGCTCATTCGACCCTGGCGCGCGTAGTTTCGAGTTTATTAGGTTCAGGGTGGCTAGGGGTGTTTCTGTTCTTTGTATTGTCTGGTTTTCTAATCACTGGGATTTTACTCGACTCCAAAGAGAGCCCACAATATTGGCAAGAGTTCTACGTCAGGCGTGTTCTCCGGATCATCCCAGTGTTTCTATTAGTGCTTGTGATTCTCAAGCTTTTCTTCGGTTCGACCTGGCTGTACGTGTTGGTCTGTATGGTGTACGTAGCCAACTTGGCGCCCGCGTTCCATATTGGTGGCTTCATCTACAGCCGGCTATGGTCTCTCGCGGTTGAAGAGCAGTTTTACCTTGGGTGGCCTTGGCTGGTTAAACGCCTGAATAAAAAAGCTCTTGCTTGTGTGGCTATCGGGTGTATCGTACTTTGCCCATTCCTTAGATTCTGGTCTCTCAAAGGATTTGCTTGGCTGGGCGATCCCCATAGGATGACCTGGCTGCTGGCAGATAATTTGGCAATGGGGGCGCTGCTCGCGATATTGCTTCGATCGAAATGGGGTCAGCTTAGATCAGCGAAGTTCTTTATGTGGGGATTCCTCGCTCTCGGTGTGGCGATCTTCGGAATCGGAGTTCCCTTCGGCATCGCTCATTGGGACAGCCCGGTAGGAGCCGCTCTCAAGACAGTTCCCTTCGAGTTAATCTTTGCGGGTGTGCTGCTCCTCTTCCTCTACGTTGGCGGCCATCCTGCCGTGTTGGCACTTACTCGCCCCCTGCAATTCTGCGGATATATCAGCTACGGCCTCTATCTTTATCACGGTCTTGTATTCATGACCATCGACAGGCTGATCCTTGGTCCCGCAGAACATAAGCATTGGAATGGGACCGGCTGGTTTTTGAGGTTCTCTGTGGGGGCCTCGATCAGCATTCTGGTCGCGTTTCTTTCGCGGCGTTATTTTGAGGCATTCTTCCTGCGAATTGGCCGGGGGCGTCGTGAGCGGATCAAGCTACGGCCTAAACCCGATTGGCGCGGGTCGAGTGATCCTATCCCGCTTTATACAAAGCAACAATTGCGCACGGATACGGCCTGCCCGACTGCCGATTACGCAAGCGAGCCTTAGCTGTCCGACGGGAACATTGGCCCTCCACGCAAACTGACTTTCGGCACTTGGACTTCGGAAGGATACGCGCGTCAGTCTTCGCCCTGTATGCCGCCTTCCTCATTGTGAACCGAATCCACCTGACCCTGATACCGGATTCGGGCTATGCGAGACACATGAAAATGATAATCATTGAGAGCAAAATACAGACCAGATGGCTCAAGGTGCTCCTCTTCGTCCTGTGGGGGTATGCTCTCTTGGGTCGCGGATTCGCATACTTCTTCCTAGGTGAGATGCTGCTCGTCGCAGGAGTCTTTGTTTTTGTTAGCAGCCGCAGGATCGGCATCATTCTGAATGATCCAATTCTTATGCTTTGGGCAATCTTCGCGCTGTGGGGCGCCATTCGAACCGTGCCGTTCCTACGGACCTACCGTTTCGACGCTGTGCGAGATGCAGTGCTTTGGGGATACGGCTTTTTTGCCGTATTGATTGTTGCCTTTGTGTCTGATTCGCGGCGCGTTTCTCAAGCGATAAGGGCTTACAGAGGGTTTCTGCGATGGTATCTCGTCCTGATTCCTTTTACCGTGATTGCGGCTTCGATCTTTCACACGAAATTGCCGAGGATTCCATGGGCGACGGGAGCAGACGTCGCCCTCATCCAATCGAAAACCGGAGACGCCGCCGTTCACCTGGCCGGGGCAGCGGTGTTCCTGCTGTTGTTTCCCGACCGGCAACGGAGTGTTTGGAAGCAAGGCATGAGTGTAAGCCGGCTCATCGGCATGATTGGATGGTTCGTCACCCTGGGTGTGGTCATACTTACCACCCGGGGAGGTTTGCTCGCCATCATCCTGTCTGTCGGGCTTGCATCTATTCTGCGCTTTCACAGGGTGGGGATGAAAGTTCTGGCGCTGGGAACCGCTGCGGCCTCTCTGGCAGTCATTGTTATCCTGCTGAATCCGTTTACCATTCGTGTGAAACAAACGACTGTAGGCCCGGAACAAATTGTCAAGATGGCAACCTCGATGGTTGGGGGAGGGGACGACACACAGGGTCACGAGGGAACCAAGGAGTTTCGGCTAGTCTGGTGGAAGAACATCATTCGCGATGTCGTATTTGGACGTTACTTTTGGACGGGGAGGGGATTCGGGGTCAATCTTGCCATCGAGTACGGTCCGCCGGGTTTGACGCTCGAGGGTATTACGCTCCGAAGCCCGCACAGCGGCAGTATGACTGTTCTTGCACGAATGGGCGTACCGGGATTGATTCTATGGCTGGGGATCAACGGGGTTTTTGCGTTTCGGATGCTATCGGCATTCTTTCACGCAAGAAAGATCGGTGAAGCCGCCTGGAGCTCTATCAACTTATGGGTGATGTGCTACTGGCTCGCAGCCTTTGTGGATATGAGCTTCGATGTATACCTTGAGGGCCCGCAAGGCGGGATATGGTTTTGGGTCATTATCGGTTTCGGCATCGCCGTACTAAGAGTGCAAAAGGCGCAGATTTCTCAAGCGCAGCTTGAGGCTAAACGCATGCACCTGGCAGCACGCATCCCGCAGCTTGCGGCGACTGCCTAAGCTAAGTGAGGCAGCCATGTACTCCCAGCACCCTTCCAGACAAGGATCGAAGCCGTGAGCTCAGCCACAATTGTCCCTCTCCGAAATACGCTTGCTTTACGGCTCCTGCGAGGACGCGGTGCACCGGCGCTCTTCGATCAGATTCTGATTAGTGGCGCCAATTTCCTGGCCAATATCGTATTGGTCCGTGGTCTCGGCCTGCACGAATTCGGTAAGTATTCCATCGCATACATTCTGCTGCTTTATGCGAATGGGACACAGATGAGTTTCGTGACACAGCCTATGTTGTCGGTAGCTCCGCTGCTCGACGGAACCGATAGGAGGGCATTCATTAATGGCATGCTGACTATCCAGTTGATGGCCTCATCTATCTTGTGCCTTGTCTTTGCGCTTGCCGGAATGACTTTGCGTATCTTCAATCCGTTCTACAGTCTCTCCGCGGTCTGCGCGATTGCGCTGAGCGTTGGCGCATTCCAGCTTCAGGACTGGCTGCGGCGATATTATTTTCTGGTCAACAAGACGAAGCTTGCCATTGTCAGCGATTTCATCAGTTACGTTCTTCAACTGATCGTGCTGGTAGTTCTGTGGCGAACTGGACATCTGACGTTAACCTCTGCCTTCATCACTATTTTCACTACCTCGATGGCTGCCATCGTGATGGGACCGTTGACGGATCGATTTCATCCCACCATCCGGCACCTTGGCAAAGCATGGGGCCGTTGCCGAATTCTCAGCCGGGACCTGGTGATCGCGGAACAAGTGCGTTGGTTTGGCCTTCAGGGACTTCTTCTCTTCGCCAGCAACATTGTCGGTGTGGCGGAAGCCGGAGGGCTGCGCGCAACTCAAGGTCTTGCGGGCCCCGTGAACCTTGTAATCACGTCGTTTGAGAATGTGGTTCCTATCAGGGTCGCCGAGGAGTTGAAATCGAATGGAGCAAATTCAGCGATGAAATATGCAGCGCGTGTGATCTCTACGTGCTTGCTTGTCTTCGGACCGTTGATCTTGGTGATCGCATTCACCGGCCGCCCTCTACTGAGGCTTCTCTTTGGTCCCGCGCTTTTGATGTTCTACGTTCCTATGGTTCTCCAATTGGTAATCGTTCTCGCTCAGATTGTGACGCGGATCTGGAACCACCTGTTCCGTGGCTTGCAGGACTCGCGTGCGTTGCTTTGGGGGAATGCTCTTTCAACTGCGGGGTGCTTAATTCCCGTTTATTCTTTCGGGCGCGCCTGGGGCGCTGCGGGAATCGTGCTTGCTTCACTCTGTGGGCAACTCGTTTTGATTATCTTTTGCGTCATCCGCTGGCGATCAATGCGATTGCACTACGAGGAGTTATACCCGGAATGCTCCCAGGTACGCTGCACTGGCGAATTCCAACAAATTTGAGCGCATGCGAAAGTGCGCAGGGCGGCGCTGATCCTATGAAATTGAAACGGCCAATTTCGGTTTCCCGTGTAGGAGGGCGCCAGGAAAGGAAACAAAGGGCCTGCGTCGTCTCGTTTCTTCTGCTGATCACTTGTATTGGAGGCATCCGCTCTGCGCAGGCTCAGGAGCACGTTGTACAACTGCATCCTGGGCAGGACGTGAATGCCGTTGTTGCCGAATCCCCCGAGGGATCCAACTTTCGATTCGCGCCTGGAATCTACAGGATGGTTTCGATCCAGCCCAAAGACGAAGATGTTTTCTTCGGAACAGGGGCCGTTCTTAGCGGAGCCAAATCGCTCTCCATGCGTCCAGATGGCGGCCGCTGGTCGGCTTTCGAAAAGTTGAGCGTCGCGACACCCAGGCACTGCGAGCAGAACCACCCGCGCTGTTGGATCCCCAATGATTTATTCATTGATAGCCAGCCGCAGCAACTGGCTGATTCGGAGCAAGATTTGAAAGCGGGGGATTGGTACTACGACGAGACTAGCCAAAAAATCGTAATCCCCACCGATCCCGACGGACATAGCGTGGAACTGAGCGTGACTCCGATTGCATTTTCAGGAGCCGCGTCGAGAGTCGAGATCAGGGACTTGGTTGTTGAGAAGTATGCAAGCGAGGCGCAGCATGGAGCAATTGGGGGCGTAAACGGGAAGGCCACGGGGTGGAAGATCTATGGCGTTGAAGCGCGGCTAAATCATGGTGTAGGCGTGGCCGTTGGGGCAGGGAGCCGAGTTGAGCGGTGCTCAATCCACAACAATGGGCAACTCGGTATCGCAGGCAAAGGAGAAGGCCTCGAGATTTTGGACAATGAGATCGCAACAAACAACTATGCAGGCTACGCCGTGGATTGGGAAGCAGGTGGAACCAAATTCTCGAAAACAGACAACCTATTGGTGAAAGGCAATCGAGTGCATGACAATTTCGGAAACGGCCTATGGACTGACATTGACAATATTCACAGTTCGATTGAGAACAACGAGATCGTTTCGAATTCCGGAGAAGGCATTCGTCATGAGATCAGCTATGACGCAACCATCCGCAACAACATTGTTACGGGAAATAGCCTAGGAATCGTTGTAGCGCTCTCGCCCAACACTGAAGTTTCAGGGAATTTTGTCGATGTTCCGAGCGGCGGGAAGGGTGGCATCCGTATTCTTGATGGGAACCGGGGATCGGGACTGTATGGACCGCACATTGCGCACGACGACCATGTTCACGACAACGTGATTCAGTATCGAAGTGCAGATGCTCGGAGCGGATTTGTCGGGGACATAAAAACCGCTTCTGGTATCTTGTTCGATCACGACGAATTTCACATTCTTGCTGGAGGAGAGTTTCATTGGACATGGGGTGGTGTTTTCAAGACTATGCGCGAGATGCAGGAAATGGGTCAGGAGACTCATGGAACCTCATCGACAGATGCTCGCAATATCAACCTCCGACCAGCCATACGTTAAGGCAAGTAAGGAGTGGAGGATTTTGCAGCCAAGAGCCAGCTAAGCTCATGAGATCCGGGCTACTCGCTAGCGCCCACGGTCTGCGCTGCAGTCTTAAGCTTGGCCTGCCAAGCAGAGAACTCGGAAACCTCGGCATCTAGTGAATCGTCGTGATATGCAAGGCACGGATCTGCGAATGCATTGGATTGCTCGCGATTATTGGAGGTTGACGAAGCGGATGGAGCCCATAAATCAGCGGCCATCGGTTGACCGGAAAGGCTGGGGCGCACGAGTCCCCCGGTCGTCCCAATCACGGAGTTGTTGAAGAAAAATGGAGAGCGAAGGTAGTTCCAAAGCACAGCCCCACTCGCGTAGCTGGTTGCGATCCAATTGCCGTTGGAGTCCTTGCCGCAGGAGACGACGCGATTATCGATCATGGAAATGTCGTGGCCGGCCTCGATGCCGATGCCAATGTTGGCAGTGTGCACGACCTGGTTTTGTTCGATCAACAGGTAACCTGTTGCTGTATCGAGGGAAGGAGCGGGTCCATCCGTCATGATCCCACTGCCGGAGTAGGAACTTGATCCGGGTGAGAATGCACCTTGAAGGTAGTTGTCATGAATGTGAATCGGTTCCTGATCGGAGCCTCCGCTGCTGTTATAAATGTTGATGATGTCTTCTACCGACGCTTTGCCGGACGTGTTGACCACTTGATTCCAGGCAATCTGTGCGCCGTTGGGTGCCAAAACGCCGTTGAGTTGGACAAAATGTCCGAGGGATGGGCGGTGTGTGGAAACGGCACCCTCTCCATTTGACGCCCGATCCTCGAGGTTATAGGCGGCGTTATTGTCAATCACTAGTTCTGTCGCGGTCGATGATGCGACGTAAATACCGAAACTGACTCCGGTCATGGAGCAGTGAGTCACATTGAGTGCGGCAACATTCTCGGCGTCGACGAATTTTCCTCGCTGAGCCCCAACTACGCCAGGATCGCCGGCAATACCGGTGACGTTTTGTAGAGTGACTCTGGCACCGTTTGGCTTTACGCCGCGAATGCTGATGAGTGTTCCAGGCCCGCTGACTTCTGCATTCTCGAGAATGACCGGTTGATCGGTTTCAATGGTCACGGCAGCCTGGGCAATTTTTTTGCTTACCCAGTTCCCACTGTAGGTTCCACCCGAAGTGATGATTATCGGAGCGGATACCGGTACAGCTTGTTTGCTTGCCGCATGCGAAGCAGGAATCGTATAAGCTGTTCCGGCCGCAAATATGGCAGTCGCGAGTAGAGGGACGAAGGCGGCGAGGGAATTGGCTGAAGCCCCCCCTGTGTTTGTGGTTTTCATCCCTGTGCTCCTTTCAATTTCGACAACCCCTCGTCGGGGACATGGTTGAAGCCTGCGTTGAGATTGGAACGCCTTGCCCCTCTGGTTGGCCTACGCCGAAAAACTTGGTTACTCGGGCGGATTGCCGGTTTCGAGAAGAATTGGCTCGTTGCCGATCGAAAGCAATTGGCTCGGCGACAAAGGGGTGACATTGCCGCTCAAGTCCCTGTACTGCACAAAACTTGGCGCTGTTTCCCAGTTTGCCGAGCCGGAGGAATCCCAGAGTACCTGGGCCTCATAGCCACCGGAGCGAGCAAGACTGCAGGTCCAAATCCCGTTGCCTGTTTTATTGCAGGGCGATGTCATTGAAGCCCCGATCATCCAGTTACTCACTTGCTCATAAGCAACACCATCGGGTTCAAGACCACTGACAGGGTTCCACATTTGACCCCATTGCGCTGTGCCGTCGTAGGAATACCAGACGAATCGAGAAACTCCAAGAGGCCATTGAAGAAGGTAATACTTAGCTGCGAAGGCAGCTTCCTGAGCGGATGTGAGCGTTGCCAGAATTGTGCCGTCACCATCGGCCCATCCGCCTTCGGTATCCCAAAGAGGGAGAGCGGACTCACCGTGTGCAGCCAGAACCGACTGGTACGATTTAACGACCGACACAATGTTCTCAGCAACACCATTCCCGTAGCCATGGAATGCGATCACGTCCGACCATTCCCCTCCGCCGTCAGAGAGATAGGTGCTAAGCCAACCTGGGCCACTGGAAGCAGTCACCGCAGGTGATAGTACAACCGCTGATGGATCGATCCTCTTGATAACTTGATAGGCGTTCTGGGCCAGATTCACCATGGTGGGAATATTTCCGCTATAGGTGCTGGGAGAATTCGGCTCATTCCAAATTTCCCAATACTTGATGCGTCCTGCCGCATGGGTCACGATTGCCGCAACGAAGTTGTTCCAGGCGGCCAAATTAGGTGGAGCGCACTGGCCAGGCCCATACGTACAAGAGGCCAGGTTGGGATTTGTGGATGCCCACTGCGGAACCCTTCCGAATGTGTAAATGATATCGGCGTTCCTGGATTCGCTGTAGTTGATAAAGGCATCGAGAGCTGTGAAGTTATATTCGCCTGAGGCCTGGCTGATGTCCGGCCAATCAACACCAGGGTATGCACCGGAAGATCCGGCAAATGCATCCCACGTGCGCGTGGTCGTAAAGGTGACTTCTGGATCGATATTTTCGAAGTCCTGTAATGACATTCCGAAGTAGTTGGCGGGTATCGCAGGGCCAAGAACTTGCGCATTCACTATCAGACTGGTCTTCGCTGTTGAAGAGAGGCCATTACTATTCTCAGCGGTGCATGTGACTGTCAGTTTGCCAGGCTTGGCACCCTGCGTGTTCAATATTGCAGTTGTCCCGGAGACGCGTATACTGCCTGCGGGAACGCTCCACTTGAATTTGTTCGTGGTGCCCTTCGGGGCCGAAGCAGACGCAGTGATCGTTGAGCTGTCGCCGAGGTTGATGACTGAGGGTTTTGCCGCGCAACTTAGAGTGGGCGGCGCGGAGGCTGATTGTGAATTCACTGCGTTGCATGAAGGGATCCCGCTAACCAAGATCAGTAGTGCCGCCACAGAGAACCGGTATGAGAATGAAAAAAAGTAAGATGACATAGTAAGATGAGCCTCAATTCTGACGTATGAGTTGCTGCAATCGGCATTCCCTAGTAACCATGCGTTCATTGGATCGGGTACATGCCTTCGTATGGGTATTATCGGCGTCATCGAATAGAAACTTGAATCACACGATTATCAAAGGTAATGGAACTTTTGAGGCACAAAAATGCACTGTTTCTACCACTTTTGATTCGAAGTCGATGTTCACTTGTAATTAGAGAAATATAAGCGAAGTGCTTTCAGGGAATTTCAACAATTCGGATCAAGATTCAATTCGCTCACTCATATCGCGGGAAACTTGAACCGAAGTATTCCTGCTCAAGTGGGAAGCGCAGGAACTGATCGCGGTCGGAAGTCAGATTGCGTCCCTCTGCTGCACGCCGATCAATACTTTACCGAATCCAGGGACCTTGCTGGAGCGGCCGGACCTGTCACACGCCACAGAAAAGATCGGGAGAAAATTCTATGCAATTTGAGACCAATGCGGAAGACGTCTTTGCGTCGGCAATCTCCGATCATCTGGATGTGGTACGGCAGATGCTCCAGCAGCAAGACGTTTTCGAGTCGATCGGCAGTGCGATGTCAGCGGCGATCCGACAAGGGGGCAAGGTTCTATGGTGCGGCAATGGCGGTAGTGCCGCGGACTCTCAGCACCTGGCAGCAGAACTGGTTGGACGTTTTCGCCGCGAGCGGAGCGGGTTGGCGTCGATTGCACTTACCACCGACACCTCGATTCTCACCGCGGTGGCCAATGACTATGGGTACGATGCGGTGTTTTCCCGGCAGGTGGAGGCACTGGGCAAGCCGGGCGATGTCCTGGTTGGCATTTCTACCTCAGGCAACAGCTCCAATGTAGTGACCGCATTCGGCCAGGCAAGGTCCAGCGGAATGATAACGATCGCGTTCACGGGTGCAGATGGAGGAAAGCTGAGCGCCGCAGCCGACTATTTGTTCGCAGTCAACTCGCGGGACACGGCTCGTATTCAGGAGGCGCACATCCTCGCTGGTCATATGCTCTGCGACTGGATCGAGCTCGATGTTGTGCGCGAAACGGCGGCCAGCAGTCAACCTGAAAGGATTCCGGTCCAGTGATGGAAAGCCTGCATGAAGCGATCAACGCAATTGAGAAGAAGTGGGATTCCCTGCGCCTGCTGGTTGTAGGTGACGTCATGCTGGACCAGTACATATGGGGAGAGGTTGGCCGAATCTCTCCCGAAGCGCCCGTTCCGGTAGTGCGCACTACTCATCGGAGCGAGCAACCGGGAGGCGCAGCAAACGTGGCGATGAACATGGCGCGCATGGGTGCACAGACACTGTTGGCCGGCTTTACAGGGGGTGATCAAGACGAGCGCACGCTGATTGGCTGCCTCGCGTCAAACGGCATTGTACCGCTGCTGGTAACTTGTAAAGGGTTTCCGACAATCACAAAGTTGCGCATTATTGGCGGGCGGCAGCAAATGCTGCGTTTAGACAGCGAACGGCAGGCGGAAAGAAACCCGGCAGAATACAGCGCTTTGCTCGACCGTGTTCTGGCGGAACTTCCCCATTGCCACGCAGTGGTACTTTCCGACTATGCCAAGGGCGTTCTCAATGCGGATGTCTGTCAGCAAATAATAAAAGCTGCGCGGCGACTCGACATTCCTGTGCTGGTTGATCCGAAAGGAACAGATTTCAGCCGCTATCGTGGCGCAACCACGGTGTGCCCGAATCTTGGAGAACTGTCTCTGGCCTTGCATATGAGCGGTTTAAACCTGACGTCGATCCTCACGGCTGCGGAAGAGATGGTTCGGGATCTCGACCTTGAATTCCTGGTGGCAACTCTGAGCGAGGAAGGATTGGCGTTAGTGCGGCCCGGCAACCGGCTGATGGTGCCCGCAGTGGCCCGCCAGGTTTTCGATGTCTCCGGAGCGGGTGACACTGTCATTGCGACGATGGCTCTATGCCTGGCCAGTCAATTGAAGCCGGAGATTGGGGCACAGCTTGCGAATCTGGCCGCCGGGGTGGTTGTGGGCAAAGTGGGAACGGTCCCTGTGGAACGTCACGAACTGTTGGCTGCGCTTGCTCCGGACGTCGCTTTGCATGCGGCCGATAAGGTTGTCACCCGTCAGGAGCTAGTGAGTCGCTGTGGTTTCTGGAGGGCAAATGGAGAACGCATTGTGTTTGCAAACGGATGCTTTGATCTGCTTCATGTGGGACACATTTCGCTCTTGGAGCAGTCGCGCCGCGCCGGCGATCGGCTGATTGTGGCTATCAACAGCGATGCCTCAGTTTCGGCGCTGAAGGGACCTTCCCGCCCGATCGTAGGGGAGCGTGAACGGGCTAGAGTTCTGGCGGCGCTTGCCGCGGTGGACGCTGTGGTGGTCTTCAATGAACCGACGCCTCTGGAACTCATTGTCGCCACCAGACCCGATGTCCTGGCAAAAGGCGGAGACTACGATATAGAGAGCGTCGTAGGAGCGCGAGAAGTCCAGTCCTGGGGTGGACAAGTGAAGATCATCCCAACAGTTGAAGGCTACTCAACGACCCGACTCATAGCCAAGGGCGCGGGCATTTAGCGTATGGTGCGCCGGCTATATTTTCGAGGAACCGGGAGAAGGCCCGGAATCCTGAAAAGCTCTTTCGGACCTGAGGTCGATCTGAGGGGTTAATGGGCGGCTCGAAAGAAGCAGTACAGCAAGTAGCCGATCAGGCCGGCAACGGCCTCAATGCAGAGAATGACTCGGATGGCGCGCATACAGCCAAGACCAACTGCAGGCTCTGCAATGGAATTGCAAACAGCTGGGTCCTCAGCCGTAGCTGTCCTGAAACCTGAAATCTCGCCGCTGACCTCTGCACTGTGAAGGGGAGACACCACCCCTGTGAGGTTTAAAATTTCCAAAGATTGACCTGCCATCTGGATTCCCTTTCGCTTTGCGAGATCTAAGAATCCCCGCGAGAATGTAGACTGCAGCGTGAAGCGTTGCCGTCACTCAGGTTATCGGCTGACTTAAAGTAATTTTCTCACGCCAAAGTAACCTTGTGAAATCTTCTCTTGGCTTACCTTAAGTACTTTAGAACCTGGAAGGGTGAGACAGCTTCTCTTCAGGGCCACTTTTTATTGGCTCGAAATCTCCGAATTTCCACTCAGTCCTTGATTGCAGATTTCCGAGCCATGGTCGTACTTATTGGCGCCGGAAAGGCGTGCTCATTTTTGTGAACGCGGACGAATTCCGGGTACTAAAGCACCTTTTCAGGCAACTAGGTTTGCATCCATAAGAAACGAGGTAGTGCAATTATGTCGAACCAAGTCTCAATTTGCGTTATCGGTTCTGGATATGTTGGTTTGGTAGCGGCGGTCTGTTTTGCAGAAATGGGCCATCGAGTCATTGGTGTCGACAATGACGAGAATAAGGTAAGGCTCCTGATGGAGGGTGGAGTACCGATCTTTGAGGAGAACCTGTCGCAGTTGCTGGCGATTCATCGTGGCCGGGGTGTGGAATTTACGACAAATCTGGCCGAGGCAGTCGAGCGGAGCGAAGCAATCTTCATCGCGGTAGGTACACCGCAAGGAGATACGGGTGCGGCAGACCTTTCATATGTCGAGGCGGTCGTCTCGGAGATTGCCCGGCAAATCAACGATTACAAGGTGATCGTGGAAAAGAGCACGGTACCGGTATACACCAACGAGTGGATTCGCCGTGTACTGCACCGCCACGGTGTGAATCCGCGCACTTTCGATGTCGTCTCGAACCCGGAGTTTCTGCGCGAGGGCACGGCAATTTCCGACTTCCTGCATCCTGACCGGATTGTGGTGGGCGCCAGCACGGATCGCGCCGCCGAGGTGTTAAAGCGCATCTATGAGCCTCTGACCTCCGGCAGCTACTACGAACGACCGGGGGCGCTAGCTGGCTCTTGCAGCTTTGCCAGACCGGCGAAGCTGGTCGTCACGTCGGCACAAAGCGCCGAGATCATCAAGCACGCGTCAAATGCATTCCTTGCGATGAAAATTTCCTTCATCAACGCGGTCGCAAATCTGGCCGAGGCGGTAGATGCCGACATTGAAGATATTGCCCAGGGCATGGGAATGGACAGGCGCATCGGCCCGGGTTTTTTGCGTGCAGGGCTGGGTTATGGCGGGTCATGCTTTCCCAAAGATGTGGCAGCATTTCATTGGGTGGCGCAGCAGTATGGGGTAGATTTTCAGCTACTGGACGAGATTCGCAAGATAAACGAGAGACAAAAGGACATCTTTGTCAATAAAGTGCTTTCAACATTGTGGACTCTGCGAGGTAAACGGCTGGCGGCACTTGGTCTGGCATTCAAGGGCGATACCGATGACATACGTGACTCTCCGGCGATTGGCGTGATCAAGAAGCTTCTGGAAGGTGGGGCGAGCGTAACTGCATACGATCCGGCTGCAAACGAGCGCGCAAAGGCCATGCTTGCCCCTTCGGAGAAAATGCGCTATGCGAGCGACGTGTATGAAGCTGCGAAGGACGCAGACGCCGTGTTGATTTTGACCGACTGGTCAGAGTTTGGCGATCTCGATCTGGCGCGGCTCGGCAAGACGGTTCGCTTTCCCATTCTGATCGACGGGCGGAATCTTTACAAGCCGCAAGAGGTGCATGAGCATGGCTTCACCTATGTGAGTGTGGGGCGGCCTCAGACTGTGACGCACAGCAGCGCAAATCAAGCGGGTTGATGAATGAGCTGCGCCACAGGGCTGTTGAGACATGGGACTCTTCTGATTCCAATTCCATGACGCTTTCAATCACTCGTCCACGTCATTTGAAGGAGCATATCGAATGCACATTCTTGTTACCGGCGCAGCCGGGTTTCTCGGATCCAATTTGACCGATCGGCTGCTCACCGAAGGGCACACAGTGATCGGAGTAGACAACTTATCAACCGGTGACGCGGAAAATCTGGCCCATCTCAAGGGCGAACCGCGCTTCCGGTTCCTGGAGCATGACATTTGCCGGCAATTCGACCCGGGACCGGTGGATTACGTCTTCAACTTCGCATCCCCGGCCAGTCCGCCGGAGTACATGCGGTTAGCGATCGAGACGCTGCGGGTAAACTCGGCAGGCACTGAGAACATGCTTGAACTCGCTGCGAAGTATGGAGCGGGATTTCTTCATGCATCGACATCGGAGTGCTACGGCGACCCACTCGAACATCCTCAACAGGAAAAGTACTGGGGTAACGTGAATCCGATTGGGCCTCGATCCTGCTATGACGAGGCGAAGCGATACGCCGAGGCACTCACGATGGCGTACCATCGCTCGCGCGGAGTAAATACGCACCTGGTACGAATATTCAATACTTATGGGCCGCGATTGCATCCGAGCGATGGGCGCGTGATTTCCAATTTCATGATGCAGGCGCTGCGCGGCGAGTCACTGACCATATATGGCGATGGCAAACAGACGCGAAGTTTTTGTTATGTGGACGATCTGATCGAAGGCATTCTGCGGCTCTCGCAAAGTAACGAACACTTGCCGGTGAATATTGGGAATCCGGATGAGTTCACCATCCTTGAGTGCGCGGAGGCGGTGATATTCGCAACGGGAGTCAAGTGTGGGCTTCGTTTTGAACCAATGCCCGTGGACGATCCAACCCGCAGGAGGCCGGACATCAGCAAGGCGAAAAGGCTTATCGACTGGGAACCGAAGGTTCCGCTCCGCGAGGGCTTGGTCAGGTCTCTCGATTTCTTCAAGAGCAAGTTGTCACTGGAATATGCCTGAACTGGGCGCCACTGACCCCAGGAATTGAACCCCGTGATGGTCCTGGCCGCGGCACCGCGAGGGTTCTCCCCCGCGCGACCATTTACTCAATTTGTCCCCTGGAAATCCCCTTCGTTACAGGACAGACGGGCACGATTCTATATGGATCTCGACTTATATCCGTCAATGCGATCCTTACCATGATAAATGTTAAAGTTTCCGTCCCGCAGGAATCCGACGAGGATAATGTCGAACTCGATTGCGGTTTGCACCGCAAGGCTCGATGGAGCACCGACGGCCGCCACCATTGGAATTCCGCCCATCACCGCCTTTTGGAGAAGTTCGAAGCTGGCGCGTCCAGAAAGCAAAAGCAAACGATCACGCAAGGGTGTGCGGTCGGCGAGAAATTCAGAACCGATCAGCTTGTCCACAGCATTGTGGCGGCCGACGTCTTCACGGAGAGCGATCAAATTTCCAATTGCGTCAAAGAGCCCCGCGCCGTGCAATCCACCTGTCCGATCAAACACTCCCTGCGACGCGCGTAGGCGTTCTGGAAGGTGAAAAAGCAACTGTGCGTCCAATCTGAAATTGTTTACCGCACGCGGCGGGCAAACTGTGCGCAAGGCGAGCAGAGACGCTTTGCCACAAAGGCCGCAACTTGAGGTTGTATAGAAGTTGCGTTGAAGACTCCCCAGGTTTACTTCGACTTCCGCCGCCAAATCTAGTCGAACGGTATTATGTCCGGAGCCAAGCTTGAGTATATCCATGGTTGAAGGGGACTCTGTGTCATCAATGTAAGGGTTACCTGCAAACGTAATTTGCTTGATGTCATTTGCATCCCGGATAACTCCTTCTGTCATCAGAAAGCCCGCTGCAAGGTCAAAATCGTGGCCTGGGGTACGCATTGTGACGGCGATTGATCGCGTTTGCCGTGAGTTCGATGGACCATAGTTGAGCTGAATCTCGAGCGGCTCTTCAATCGCGAGAGTATCCAATACCGGCTGCGATGTTCGCCCCGTGACCTTCTCGATGCTTGTCTGCATCGTGGGTCCGTCAGCCGCGCCCGACGGGTCGAAAAACTGGGGAGCCTTCATGATGGATGATACTTTCCTTTCTGGGGCCCGATCCATCTCTCAGCCTGTCAGATGCTGCGCTGCATAGGTGAGTGTCGATCCGAGATGGAACTCACCGATCCTATCATCCGAAGCATTTCTCTCCCCACTGTCATCGATAGATTAGTGAGGGCAACTGTTGCTGCACAAGCAGCAGAGGAGTCGACCGCTCTTCCGAATTCCACCACGGATCTATCGTAAAATTAGATTGTTCCTGACCGAGTCATGGATGCCTTGGAATTCCCGTTGCCGTAAGCCGCTGTGGGCCATTTAATTGGGACAATTACTCCATGGGCAATCTTGAGGGGCTGACTCCAAATCAAGATCAGGCTCACCCTGTTGGAGACAAATGCTTTCTCTAGACTTAACTTGTGCCCGAACTCTGAAATTCCGCGATCTCAGAAGTTGAACTTGATTGCGCCCTGCATGATGCGTGGCGGCGCGGCATTGATCACCTGACCCCAAGTTGAACTGCCAATGTTGCCGTCGACGGCCGTGGGTCCATTGAATTGCGTATGGTTGAAAACGTTGAACGCCTCGACGCGGAACAGCAATGACTTCGATTCGGTCAAGGAGAGCTTCTTGGCAACCGCCATGTCGTAATTGTCGGCACCAGGACCGTAGAAGAACCGGCGCTTTGCTGTCCCCGGCGTACCCAGCGCATTGATGCTGAAGGAATTCGTATTGAAGAATTTTTTCGAGTCTTCGCGAGGGTCAATACCGAGATGAATAGGGCTGCCGTTGTAATCCGGTTCATCGATGCTACTGTTGTTAATCCCATTTGGGTTGGTTCCGATCAGCGAGTTGTCTCCGTTGTTGACCATGGTGACGGGGAATCCGCTGGCGAAGTGCGTGATTCCTGACAGCGACCACCCGCGCGTCAGCCTGTTGGCATGCAGGAACTGTTCAACCGGGAGTTGATATTCGTAGCTCACGACCACGTTGTGCTTCACGTCGAATGAAGAAATCGCGTAGCTGAGAGCCGGGTTGAATGGGTTCACCTCCTCGGTAACGTTCGACGATTGGTCGAGCGATTTGCCGTAGGTATAGTCGGCTGAGAATTCAAGACGGCCGCTGGTATGGCGCGCACTCAGTTCAAGCGCGTTATAGTTTGCATGGCCAATGGTTGACTGCAGCGCATTGCTTCCGAAGTTAGACCCGAGCGGGCCGCGCGTTCCATTCACCTGTCCACCGCCAATCGGATAGTAGACCGTGTCTTCGCCCTCTGGGCCGCAGGTCACCGTTCCAGGCTGTACTTCATTGGGAAGGCTCAGGCTCAAGCAGAGCGCGGCGTTTCCAGCGTTCGGCTCGATCAGCACGCGCTGGCGATGGCTCGCAGTTCCGACATAACTCGCACTCAGAACTGTGTTGTGTCCCGCCTGACGTTCGATGGATAACATCCACTCCTCTGTGTAAGGAGTACGGTTGTGGATGTCATAACCTGGAATGCCGCTGATCGGCTCATAAGTGCTCCAGTTGATGTACGCGTCGGGACGGCTCTTCGAGGAGTTGAGCGGCGCGAATGTGTAAGGGAAGGGCTGTCCGTAATTCGTTCCATCCGGAGCTGAGATGAACGGGGTTGCAAAGAGCGGCTCTTCCGGGCTGGTGTAGGTTGTGCCGTAAGGAGCATTTGCCGCCAGTACGCCGATTGAAAGCGCGTCGATTGCTGTGTAGAAGTTGCCAAAGCTGGCGCGGACACTCGTTGTTCCAGGGGTTCCGAGAATTCTGGCGAGGAACGCGTTCGCATTGGCTTGCGGAGACCAGGCCACGCCAACGCGAGGCGCAAAGCTGAGATTGCCGATGGGAGCCAGCGTCTTTGCCACACCGGGATCGCCGGGGTAGAGGATCCCTGGAGGCGCGCCAGGGAATACAACCGACTGCGCTCCGGGAACAAAAGTGGAGATCTGGTTATACTTCTCCGACCAGGGCGCGATGCGGTCCCAGCGCAGACCATAATTCAATGTTAGGTTCGATCGCGCGTGCCAGCTATCCTGCGCAAAGAGGCCGGCGTATTTGTTGCGAGCATAAAATGGGTTGAGCTGGCTTTGATTGTATTGGCTAGGCACGCCGATGAGAAAGTCTGCAAAGTCCACGCCGGTTTCCGTTCCTGAGAAGACGAAGCTGCCGTTGAACTGTGCGATGGGCGCGCCATTTACCTGGTCGGCATGGAACTCGGCGCCGAACTTCATGGTGTGATTGCCGAGAACCTTGGAGAACGTGTCGGAAATCTGATAGGTGTTGTTGGCTTGAACGAGTTGGTTTGCGGCGGCTCCTGTAGAGTAGCCGTTGAAGTTCAGATTTTCAACGCTCTGTCCCTTCGGATCGAGCGCGACGATGCTGGAGGTGCCGTCTGTGTTCGTGAATCCTTGCGAGATCAGGCTTACGCCGCGGCCGCCGACGGGCTGTCCGAGATTGGTAAAGTCGCGCACGTAGCTAAGGTGGAATTCATTCACCGAGGTTGAACTGAAGGTCTTCGTGTTTCCAAGCGAGAGCAGTTGTGCGCGGCCTGCTGTTATGGCATCGAAGCCCGGAACGCTAGCCCCGCTTTGGGCGACAGGATAGGGGTTGTCGAGATCGAAGTCGTCGATGAAGTAATAGGCAGACATCAAGCCCCATCGGGTATTCGCGTCAAGACGCACGCCGGCCTTGTCGTCGCGAAGGGTCTGGTTATAAGACGAAGTTGCGAAGGTGCCAGCGGAGGTGTTTGGCGCCGGAATGTATTGCAGCATGCGCTGCGCGGGAACGGACCAGGCATTCTGCGGGATCACTGCGTTGGGAAAGACGCACTGTGTCGATGTGCTGCATCCAGAGACATAATAGGACTCGCCGGAAGTTACAGAGTAGCCGAGCCTCTGGGCGAGTAGGCCGGCTAGATAGGGTCCGCTCACTGCTCCAGCGAGATTGCTTCCCTGATCGAATAGATTGCCAGTCCGATCGGCAGTTGAAGGAACGCTGATGTTGCCTGTATCGATGCCCTGAGTCTGCCGTGTGCCTTGATAGTCCACGAAGAAGAATGCTTTGTCGTGACGGATGGGCCCGCCGGCAGTGCCGCCAAATTGGTTCTGGCGGAATGCGCCGCGTGTTGGAGAGAAATAATTGCGCGCATCGACGTCTGTGTTGCGCAGGAAGTTGAACGCGTTGCCGTGGAAGCGATTCGTTCCCGACTTGGTGATCACACCGATTTGGCCACCGGAGAATTCTCCGTATTCGGCATCGAAGTTGCTGGTAACAATTCGAAATTCATCGATAGCGTCGAGGTTGGGAACTATGGCCGTGCCGGCATTGACGTCCTCTTCCACGTCACTGCCGTTTACGCTGAAATAGTTGGCGAACTCGCGCTGCCCGTTAACTGAAATCGTGCCCGGATTCAGCGTCCCTGAGGGCTCTAGAACAGTGGCGCCCACATCCTGCACCGTCGTAGATGTGATGGATGTTGAGGGGGCGACTCCGGGCTGGAGTGAAAGAAGATCGGTGTAACTGCGGCCGTCGAGGGGTACGGCTGACATCTGCCTGCCGGTAATCACTTCGCCCATCTGGGTGCTGATTGTCTCGACATGCAAAGCATCGTCGCTCACGCTTACGGTCTCAGTTGCGCTGCCAAGTTGAAGTTCGGCATCGAGCTTGAGGGCGGCATTCGTATCGAGCACGATGCCTTTGCGTTGATAGCTGCGAAAGCCGGCCACTTTCACATTCAATTGATAACTACCAACCGGCAGCACAGGCAGAGTGTAATTTCCCTTGCTGTCTGTTCGCGCCTGATAAAGAAGCCCTGTGCTCACTTCACGGACGATCACATCGGCGTTCGGGATAACGCTGCCGGTCGGGTCCTTGACTGTGCCGGAGATGCTCCCACCAACGCCAGCCCACGCGATCAAAGAGGGCAGCAGCGCGAACACGCAATAGATATTTGCAAGCTTGGCCGTAAGATGGCCGATTTTCTTCAACATATTCTTCCCCGAATTTCCCGATGGGCAAGCAAAACTGATCTTTGACCCACGATTCTTGATTTTGTTGTGGCCAAATGCACACGTATTCAAACGCCGGTGCATGGAGCGCCGGCCATGGTGGCAGTTGAATGCTTTGCGGGTGGGACTTATAGTGGAGAAAGTCCGCGACCGTTTATGGTTGTGGTTGCCAGGTCCTCGCGGTCTCCGCCAAGAGTTTGCCGCGAGGGCCTGGTCGTTCCTTCTTGAAATTTCGACTCAATATCAGTTTCGGAGATTTACTGCGATTTGCGCGTTTCGG
>Ga0302140_10001601_pt1 | contig 29570 bp, 17 predicted proteins | sample I_Bog_E1_1_FD_202095 | JGI IMG/M metagenome (GOLD analysis project Ga0302140, IMG submission 202095) | Peat permafrost microbial communities from Stordalen Mire near Abisko, Sweden - I_Bog_E1_1 | ecosystem: Environmental > Terrestrial > Soil > Wetlands > Peat | place: Sweden: Abisko, Stordalen... | reverse complement strand
CAATAATTTGAAGTTCTTTTGTGAAACTTTGCAAGAGGATTGGATTTTCGTGAAACATGAAATCCATTTAGATTCTGCTGAAAAGAAACATCAGTTGTTTTGTGTGGTTGTACTGAAGAAAACCTATCCGAATGATGTGAAAGTTCCAAATTCCATGACTCTGCTAGTGAATTTGGCTTCAAATCGTGAGAACTCCTTTCATTTTCAATGGAAATTTGATTTTGAGATCTATTGGGCTTTCAAAATACCAGAAACTAGCAAAAAGGTATCTTCATATAGAATTTGATTTCAGAGCTAAACATTTTTCTTTTTATAGATAAATCTCAATAAAAAATATAACGCCATTTCTCTGAATATCATGACTCCTTATGACTTAGATATAAGAACTACCAATGATCTGATTGCCAAATCTCTCAAGACCAAATATGTCTTTAATTTCTCATTTATATTATGAAAATTTGTTTTTATTAGACACCAGAAAAAAATGACTTTCTGCTGAACATTACAGTCCCTCCTAACTACCGTATGATCGAAGGGTTTATTTACCTCCATAATCTCCTCACGAATCAAACAGAATCCATTGTCCTTATTTACGACCCCTCATCTGAGGTCGAAGTGTCCAAGAAGGCAATTGGAACCATTCAAGAATCATACACTTTCAAAGATTTTATGCTGATTATAATTTGTGTTGTTTGTCTGTTTTTAGGCTGGGGAGTTTGTAATCAAACTCGAGCTGATAATCAAAATCCAGCAGGGAAATTTGATATGAGAAGGATGGATCAAAGGAAATATGATGAATCCATAGGAAGGAGAATTGGTGCTAACCTGAATGCTTATGAGGGAAATAGAATAATGTCATCACCACAAGATGTGTTGAAAACCCCTTTGGATAAGAGGAAGAGCATGCGTAACTTTTTATTGATTTTTGTGTGAAATTAATCAGAATTTTATTGAAGAAGAAGGCGGGATAGAGGGTTTTTCGAATAGGGAGGATCAGAACTTCAGCAGACATTTAATAAGTTAAATTAGTTTTTTTTTCAATGAATTATGTACTTTTTGTATTTTGCGTTGTTTTTTGTCATTAAAAACATAATTCATATCCATAAAATTATTATAAAATTGACTCACGCAAATGATGCAAGAAAAAAACTCGTTCGAAAATAAAAAAGTCAAATCATATCGTCAATTCCAACTCATCGACCGTTCCAACTTCGAAGTCTATAAAGTCGTGGATCTGGAAGACAATAATACCTATAAAGCCATCAAAGTTTTCCCAAAACATTTCCTCATTCATAATCCAGGATGGATCCCAGGCATTCGTTCTGAAGTTAACACTTTAAAGAAATGCCGTCATCAAAATATCATTCGTTTCTATGAATTCCTCGAAACCCCCAATAACTATTATCTTGTCATGGAATATTGCAAAGATGGTAACCTGCTCAAATATTTAGAGAAAAAGGGAGGCAGATTAAGCGAATCTGAAGCGATAGATATTTTCAAGCAGCTTTTGAATGGATATCATGAGCTTTATACCCAAAAAATCATGCATCGTGATCTCAAGCTTTCTAATATCTTAATGAATGAGGGGATAGTAAAATTAGCAGATTTTGGCTTTGCTAAAGAAGCCCAAGTCAGTGATTCTAATGTGGGCACTCAAGCATATAAAGCTCCTGATGTATCAAAATCTGAGCTTTATGATTATAAAGTGGACATATGGTCATTGGGAATTTGTCTTTATGAGCTGTTATTTGGCCGAGTGCCTTTTAAAGATAATGGGAGGATTAATGAATCCTGGATGAATATTAAAGAATGGAAATTGGAGTTTTTAGAAGGTATTAATGTTTCTGAAGAAACGAAGGGTTTATTAAGAGAAATGTTGACCTTAGATCCCAAGCAAAGAATTGATTGGACTGGGGTTTTCGGTCATCAATTATTTAGAAACAGTCAAAATTCATGTCCTTTTACAGCTTCTGATATCTTTCTCTTATCTAAAAGTGTTGAAAATGTTGAAAATGAGGAGAAAATGTTGATAAAATTAAAGAAAGAAGAGGAAAAAACCGATGAGGGTTGGCAACTCAATTATGAATCAGAGGTCGATTGCATGAAGATGCAGGAAATCCAGGCCAAAGCTTTTGCCAAAGATTTGGAATATAAAAATTTTAAGAAGAAAGTGAGATATATTGAGCTGAGATATCTCCATCATAGTAATGTTCTGAGAAACATGGCTTTTGTCTTGGAAAGAGGACTTCGATTAGACCCAGAATTGAATGATGCGATTTATGTTTATACGGTTTTATCGAAAAAATTGCTAATTTTGACTGAAGAATTCTTGAAAAGATTGGAAATGAAACAATGGGTTTTCGTGAAAGAGGATTATAATGAATCTGCTTTCGAAGAGTTCAAAACCTCCTTATTTCATCAACAATTATTGAAGGTCATAGAAGATGAATATAGAAGTTATGAGACCTTCATAACGAAGGGGGTCTTTAAACAATTCCAAGGCATAGAATATAGCAACAATCAATTTTTCAAAGTGATAAAAATGATGAATTCAGAGGCCAAACCAGATTTTAAAGCCTTGAATGAGACATTTCTTAATGTTTTGAGAGATTATCTGTTTATGAAGATTGAAGAGTTGCAATTTATGAAGGAAAAGGAGAAAAAGAGGATATGGACACAAATGTTTTATCTTTATCATTGTTATCAATATATGGATTTTAAAGAGGATAGATGGGAATTGATGTTTGATGATACGGTGGAAGATGGCTTTGACTTTTTAAAATATCGGGAATTATATCGAAATATGGAGGAATTTTCCTCAGAAGAGGAGCTGCGCGAATTGATTGGGAAACGACTTTTCGCATAATTTTTCTAAAGTTTTTTTTATATTTTCCTAAATTTTAAAAAAACCCTTTTTCAAAACCCTCCTTTCATTTTTTAATGAATTTCTATTGGAAATCTCTTTATAAAATCTCTCTTAGACTAATTTCAAATAATCCAACCATTTCCTCTCATTAAACCTCAAAGACAAGTCCAATAATGGATGTTCGATGCCTTCTTCATGCCATATGGCCTCTTTATCAAAAACATAGAATTCATCTAGGAAAGTGTTGAAATAAATCATCGAATTATCCAAAAAAGTTGGAGCTAAAAAGAGATTTCTTCTGCTTCCTGCCCGATAATCTTCATAAACCACGGGTATCACATTTTTCAATTCCACGCATTTCTCATAAAATCCATTAGGACCGAAACATTCCAGCTTCAAACTTTCGGATTTGGGCAATAAAAACATCGAACTTACGAAATGCTTGTCATGTTGACAAATGACCTGATTTAAAATAAAGAAAATCTTTGTTTAAAGAGAAAAAACTATACTCTTTCAAGGAAAAAAGGGATCAATTGGCCATATTTCTGTTGCACGTGTCTATGGAGCTCATCTTGAACGTTTTTCGTTTTCGTGTCATAATCTTTAAGTTCTAGAAAATAGAAAATGCCAAAAAGGTCAAGAAATTTCTCAGAAAAAAAATATTTGTTTACTTTTCAAATCACGAGATTCGTAAAGAGAGATGCCAGGTTCAGAGAAATCCTTGTATTTCATGATATTGTAGAGATTTTGACGAGTCTAAGATAGAAGTTTCAGGCTTTTGATTAGAAAAAAAGAAAAAACTTTAAAGGTCGTCGCAACGGCCCTGAAAAATGAAGTCTTTGGAAGCAAAAACATGATTTTCTCAAGAGTTTTTAATTAAATTTTTATAGCAAATATCGATTTTTCAATAATATTAAGTAATTAGCAAGTGGAGATAAAAAAATTAAAGGTTTTTAAATGGCAAAATATGGAATGACGAGTTTTTTAAACGTCATCTTGGAATTCGTATTTCACGAAGCCATTTTCCAAACTTTCCTCCTTCAAAGTCTTTTCCTGAACTATCACCCAATCCTCATGTTCCTTCAAAGTCAACATTTCCAATGTCAAGAAGTTCCCATTGGTGCTTTCTTGCAATGAATCAATGTCATTCGTATTCAAATATAACAATTCATCCATTTTTTTGGTTAAAACTGAGAAAAAATGTTAAAATAGATCGAAAATTTGTTAAAAATGACCTTTTTTTCGATCCTCAAAAAGCGTCTCATCTTTGGTTTCAAAGCAATCCTCGATCATTCTTTTACAAATATCATTAAATTCGCAGATGTTTGTGGCAATATGATTGAAAATGCCCTTGAGTTCCTTCATATCATTGAGCAAGAGTTTGGAATCCATCACTTTGCCCAATTTGTTAAATCCGCTGCTGGCAATCAACCCCCCTAGCTTTTAAAACCAGAGAATTACTATTAAAAACAAAGATTTTTTGTATACCAACCAAGGAATATGTAATCTAGAAACAATAAAGGCCCATGGAAAGGCTGATCCTCCTACAATCCAATAAAGAACCCCCAATGCTCCAGACCATGTGAGGGTCATTAAGCCTAATCCTTTGCCATATAATAAAGCAGACATCTGTTTGATCATATAAATCAACACTACATTAAGCAATCTATGCGTGAACCCTTGAATAGTGAACTTTTTCTCAGCTTTCAATTGGGATGTCAGATCATGGACTACATCTTTTCTATAGAAAAAATAAAAAATAATTAGAAATATCAAAAAAATTAAAGACTTTTTCTCTGGGATTTTATAAAGACCATATAACTCCGCTCGGACTATAATATCAGCTGCCAGTTCTATTTGAGTGCACCAATTCGCCACATGGACTGAAAAATCCATGATTTCCGAATCTACATCATTTTTTTATGTATATCATTATAACTATTCAATACTACATAATGAATCATCCTTCTTCAATCCTGAATCCTTCATTTCCTTAGGCATATGATAATTTTCAAAGAAAATCAAGTTGAAATAAGGCTCCTTCAACTCTCTGAAGGTCTGGATCAAAAAATCACCATCCACCTTCATCACAAACTTCTTTTTCCAATGTTGTTGATTCTCGAAACTGAGGTTCTTCAGGCTTTTCTCTAATTTTCCCCAGGCTTCACGTCGCCAGACCTCGAAACTATGAGGAAGAAAAGGCGCCTTGCATTTATGGAAATCTGTATCTTTCAAGTTTTTCTCTATGTCCATTAAAAGCTTATTGAAGCTATATTTTAACGCCAATTCACGGTTGATCATAGGGTTATATTTATCGACTTCTGGCAATTGATCGAAGAGGTTTCGATTGAAAGGGAAAAGATGCTTTTTTTGAGGCTTGGTCGATTTGAACTCTTCTTGAACTGAGGAGATGTAGAGAGATTGAGAAAAAAGGGCGTTTTGTTGAACCTCCAAATTCATTGAGTTTTTTTTTTTTAATATTAATAAAATGAGCACTAATGACGAAAATTTCAAATATTAAGGGGAATTAAATAATTTATAACTTTTTTCTATGCGTTTGACTTAAAAAACAATAAAATTTATCAAAAAATATATAAATGTTAATTAAATTTATCAAAAATTAGAAATTTTTAACTTAAAAAAAAATTTGGCGGCTTCTTTGAGTTCTTTCGCGCTTAAACAGATGAGAAATTTGAATGAATTTTTCAAACAATTACGAAAAAACTGAAATTAAAAAAAAAATTAAGAAAATTCCAAAAAAATTTCTGAATTTTTGCTGCATAAATAAATTTAGAAAAAATCGTTGAAAACTGCTAAAACTGACAAAAATTTCATAAACAAATGAGTGTATATTCTCAGAAGAAAGTCTATGATTCTCCAAGTTATATCAACCAACAAGGTTCGCATTACGTTTTAGAGGAAACCATGAATCAAAGATCCCCCCAAAACCGCAATGAATACGTTATTTACCTCGACTCTCATGTTTCAAGACCAGTAGCTCAAGAAGTGACTACGAAGACAATGGAATACCAACAACAAGATGTGTATTTTGACGAAAAACTAAGAGAATTTGAGAGAAATCATCAGGTGGAAATTGAGGAAATTAAGGTTCGCGTGATGAATGAATGCAAAATTATCTTAGTAATTCTTTGAGTTTTTTTATAAGAAAGTGTTTAATGTATTAAGGAAAAAGAATTAAGAAGTCAGGCTAGTTCTTTTCTCATAGAAAGGACCTCTCTAGAAAGGATCATCAAGGATCAACAGACCAATATAGTTGAATTCCAGATAAAAATCAAGAGTTTTGAAGAGGAATTGAACGTCTTATGCATCAAAATCAATGAAAAAGATCAATATATCAGCAAAATCAATTTAGAACTCTCAGCTAATCGTCAAGGCGATGAACAGACCATTATTGATCTGAGAGCCCATTACGAGGAAATGCTCAAATATCAAGAAGTTCTTAGAAAAAACAGATTTTTATATGAAATTTTATTCATTTTTATTTAGGAAAAATTCAAACAAGACCTTCAGGATCAAATTTCGAATCTTCGCATTTCCTATGAAGCCACTATCAAGTCCTATGAAAAACGAATCGAATCCTTCGAAAGGCGGATTTCTGGTCTCAATAAAACCATTGAGGCGCTCAATCAGACCATTTTAGAAAGATCTCAGGAAATAGATAATTTACAGAGATCGCTAAATGAAACCGAACATCGGTATCTTCTACAGGAAGGCAAGCTTCGTCAGGAGTATGAAAAAACCCTCACATTGACTCGTAGAGAATATGAAGAGAGGATCAAGGTCTTAGAACAAAAAATCCAGAAATTGGAAAAAGCTCTAATAGAAATGCAGTCACAATTAAATGGTATTCGAAGATTAGAAGAGGAAGTGTTAGAATGGCAAAGGAAATGCTCTATTTTAGAGAAACAGAAATCCAGGGAAATTATAAAGGAAGTTTATGTGGATAAGCCAATGAAAGAAAGAGAGGTAGTTCATATAGATTCTAAAAATGAAAGGAAATGGTTTCAAGATAAAACCAGATTGGAGGAAGAGATCGAAGCTATGAGAATAAGAGTCAGAGAATGCGAATTCCAAGTACAACAAGCTGAACAGATTCTATATGCAAAAGATATTGAATTACAAAGGACGTATGTCCTCATTGAGGAATTACAAGGCAGTGTGAGAGATATCAATTTGGAAATTGAAAGAGTCAAGGAAGAGAACTTCACTATTATGAAGGATCGAGAAAAAATGTAATAAATATATTAGATTTTGTAATTTTTGGGTATTGATTAGAGTCATTATGGTCAAGAGCTATAGACGATACTTGAAGGAATTGGAAAGTGTGGTTAGTGGAAGGAATAGAGAATTGTTTCAAAGGATCAAGGAATTAGACCTGGTGATCTCAGGGGAAGAGTTTGTGGTGGATGTGAATGTCATGCCGATGATCAGCAAGATTCATAGCCAAAATATCGGGCATTCGTATAATAGCCCACAAGTTGAGAAGAAGAAAAATGTAGTTACGAAGAAAACTGTGAAAGTTTCGAGCTCTGCTATGAAAAATTAGGGAGTATTAGGGGAATTTAATTTATGATTAATGTTTGAAAAAAAATATGATTTTTGGAAATTGATAATTTTATAAAGAAAAGTAACAACAAAAAAAATTTCTTTTTTTGAAAAACAAAGTTTTTTTCCTTTGAATTTTTTTCCAAATTATTTTGCAAAATCTGATTTTTTTTTTATATATCGTTTGAAATTCCATCGTAATTTTTTTAAAATTAAAAAAAAAAAAAATCTGCTTTAAAGAATTATTTTTTAGTCATTTTCAATATAACAAAATATTTAATAAAATGTCTATCTAGATCTTTTCGAGAAACTTCAAGGGATATAAAGAAAACAACACCCTCCCCTTAACAAGGCATAAGGGGATGGGTCCATGATGCCTAGAATCATAAGAATTATTCTTATTATCTCCCTCAATCCACAAATGATTTTTTGGTATCCTATTGGTCTCCTTCAAATCCCCTTCCATTAATATCACTCGCTTACAAATGTCCATTGATGGATTCATCATCGATTGAGCTATTATGACATCTCCACGTTTAAGACCAAAATATTTGTAGAAAAATTTATCGACAATTATCATTGAAGAATCCTGCAGTGTCGGTTCCATAGATTTGCCCTCTGAACGATTGCCCACTATGAGTTTTTCCGAAATTAAGAGATATAGTGAAATGGTCGGAACGATTAGCAGATAATCGATTATGCCCGATTTGAATTTCTTCATATCCTTGAAAAAAGACATTGTTCTTGGAATTTTTCAAACCTTTTTTAAAATTATAAAATATTCATTAAATAATTTTTTAGTCAAATTTCCAAATTTTTTATTTTGCAGTCAAATTATCAGATGACCTAAACGATCAATTTTTCTCAATGATAAACAAATTGTAATTTTCTTTATAAAATATTCATTCCTAAAAGGAAAATAATGCAAGCAGCCAGGACAAAAATGATAGTTTTGGTCATTTTTCACGTTTTTATTAATTTCTTTTAAATGATTTTCAAAAATACGAAACGTTTCCTCAAATTTGAGGGAAAAAAGATATGATTTTTTATTATTCCATAATTTTAAGGTTTCTCATTTTGCAAATTTATTCCATTTTTGATTAAATATTAAAAAATACGAGTATTTTTAAAGATTTAAATTATTACATCATTAAAAAAGCCAAAACCATCAAAACCATCATAGTCCAGTTCAATGCATTTGCAACTGCGAAACTTCCACTAGTTCCATTATTGAAATTATTAGCAGTCGAAGCTGGGTCTGTGCTGAAGTCAACATTATCCTCAGCTCCTGAGCTCACATTGGTGATATTATATCCACTGTCAGAATAAACCACTCCGACATAAGCTGCCTCTAAGATTCTTGCATTAGGAGCAGATCCTTGATAATTGATTCCGGGAGAAACTAATTCACAGGAATTGAGACCATGAACAGAAAGGAAGTTATCACATATATATTGGCATGATGAGCTGTTGGCACAAGTGTTTGGAACAGTTCTAACTGTATAATTAGAATTAATGCTTTGTGAGGTGTTTTTCATGGCTTGGATTTGGGCAGTGAGGCTCATGAAATTTTGAGTGTTAGCAGCATTGGGGCTATTAACCAGATTATCAAACGCCTGTTGGAGTTCTGACATTAGACTTACTATAGTGTTGCTTTGGTTGGCACTTTGTTGGAAAGGCACTGGGTTTTCGAAGCCGCTGAACAACTCATCGAGACTGAAATAATCGTAACATGTGGACATGGTGAGACTGCAGAAACCTTTATTTAAAGTGAGTTTCTGATTGACAAAGTCATAAAATTGAGTGCCATCGGTCGAACAACCCAAACAAATGAACTTAGTGAAATGTTTCAAGAAGTGATCGAAGCACGATTTACGGACTTTTTGATATTTGATGAAGTTGGATTTGAAATTGGTCATAAAGGCGTCCATTTGAGCTGTGATGGCGTCAGGGTCGCTGGAGGTGTTGACAGTCAGATTCAATTCTTTCGTTCTGTTGTAATAGAATGAAAAGGGACTTGGGTAAGGAATGTTGGCTGTTGAGACTGAAGAATTTGTAGAGATCAAAGAGCTGAGGCTCGCAGTGGTGAGGAGTCTGGTATTATTGAACAGATTGCTTAATGAGCTTAAATTAAATCCACTTGCATTGAAGTTGCTGAAATTAAATCCACTTGCATTGAAGTTGCTGAAATTAAATGAATTTGGATTGAAGTTGCTGTTGCCGCCTGATTGGGATTGCTGGGTAATGGTCTGGTTGAATTTCTTTTCGATGTCGTTGAGTTTCTTCATATTGTTGATTAGTTGTTGCATGGAGTCCTTGGATGCTGAGACGTTTTGGTCTTTCGCTTTGACGATGGCTGTGAGATTAGCTTGGAGGTTTTGGTAGAATTGTAACAATTGGTTAATGACTGTGGCATTGCAGCAAGCCTGTTCGCCATTTAAGAATTGACAATAGGTGAGATTACTAGTGATTTGAGCAGATGCTGCAAGACCAGGAATACCTGATGGGTGATCATTGGATCTCAAGAGGGGATTCTGACAAACATTAGTATTGTTGGTAATGGTGCCATTTGAGGTGCCATTTGAGGTGTTATTTGATGTGCCATTTGAGGTGCTATTTGAGGTGCTATTTGAGGTGCCATTTGAGGTGCCATTTGAGGTACCATTTGAGATATTGGAAGAGCTGTTGGAAGAGTTATTAGAGGTGCTATTGGAAGAGCCATTTGAGGTGCCATTTCCATTTGTGGTGCCATTAGCGGTGCCATTTGAGGAGGTTCCATTTGAGGTGCCATTTGAGGTTCCATTTGAGGTGCTATTGGAAGTACTATTGGAAGCACTATTATTGGAAGAGCTATTGGAAGAGCTATTGGAGGAGTTGGAAGAATTATCGGAGGTGCTATTGGATGTATTGGAGGTGCTATTGGAAGTATTGGAGGTGTCATTGGAAGTATCGGAGGTGCTATTGGTGTTGTTTGATGTATCAGTGCTGTCCAAGACTCGTTGTGTATGGGTCAACGAGATGAATAACACGAATAGGATGAGGGAAAGGAAAAAGACTTGACGGGACATTTTTTGGTGTCGGATATATTTTTATCGTATTAATCAGTTTTGAAATAAAAAAATATTTCGTGAATTTAAAAGTCAAGGACACGCATTATTAATTTCGTGGAGTTTCCAGAAATTTCGGATGCTATTTAAAGAATTCTAAAAATAGATTTTTCAGAAGCTTGAATTTAATTTAAGTTTTTTTCAATAAATATATTATTTTTTTTATTGTACATTCAAACCATTAAATTAATTTTGGAGATGTCAGATGGAAAGAATTCCGTGAATTTAAGTTTTCCCTAATTCAAAATTTTTAAAAATAAAATTGCAAAAATAAATTGTTAAAATTTATTTCCTAACAGTCGACTCGAAAGTAATAAATAAAATAGTTCCATACCTATATATATAATCAAGAATTTTTATTTTCATTCCTTTTCTTAATGAAAGTGTCACTTTTATTATTGTCCCAGACTATTTTCATCTCATTTCTATATGTTTCTGAAGCAGACAGCTCTTGTCAGAACCCCCTTCTTATGTCCAATAACAATCCAAATGGAATTCCCGGCCTTTCGAGCCCTACCCAAGCTGGCAGTAATCTAACCTATTGTCAGGCATTGGAAAACACCCAAGTTTGTTGTAGCGACGCCACGATCAATAACCTGCTCACCTACTACCAAAATCTCAAGGATAATATCACTGCTGTAATGAAGGCCAAAGACCAAAATATTTCACAATCCAGAGATTATTTGAAACAGATCGTGGCGAACGTTCAACGAATGAACCAAGACCAGATAGATATAACAAACACGGCTTCTGGAAGCTCCTCTTCAGGAACAAATCAAACATATAATCTTCAGAATTATGACCTTAGCATTCCGAATGGTTTCAACTCTTATTATAACAGAACAGATCAAACAGATATGTCAAACGTGAGCGCGAGCTCAGGTTCGACAGGTCTTACTTCAGATGTGAGTCAATTGAATAACGCATTGAGCACTTTCGACTCAAATTTCCAGAAGTATCAGGCTGATCGTCAGACCTGCTTTGAGCATTTCATGAAGGGGTTCACTAAATTTATTTGCATGGGTTGCTCAGCTGACTCATCGAAATTCTATAATTCCAACACTAGCCAACTAACGTTCAACACTGACTATTGTCAACTTTCGGAATCGAATTGTTATGATTACTTCAGTCTCAGTGAGTTGATGAGTGCATTCGAAAACCCACAACCTTATCAACAAACTGCCAATGCCACAGGCAATATGGCTAATCTTTTCGATCAATTCAAGCAGACTTTGAGTAGTGACCTATCTAACCCAAGCCTGGCAAATACTCAGCAATTGTCCAATCTTTTGACTCAAATGGAGAATATCGAGCAGACCAATGCCGACAATGCTAACAATACTTACATTGTGAGAAGTGTGCCCTCGGATTGCACAAGCAATACCTCCTGCCAATACATTTGTAACAATTTTTTAAGTCTTCATGGCTTGAATACAACTGAACTGATGTTCCCGGGAATTCCTAGTCAAGGATCTGGCACCCAATTAAACACAACTGTGAGTGGGGTTGTTAGACGGTTGCAAGCCACTTCAGTTGGGGTGGTCTACTCTTCCAACGGTTATAATGTTAGCAATGTGACATCTGGTGCAGAAACTCAAGTTAGTTTTGATCAAAATCCAGCAGATGTTAGTACTACTTCCTCTAGCTTTGCTGTTGGAATGATGGTTAGCAGAAGCCTTATGGTTTTGATGATTATAGCTATGATTTTAATTTAAGACTATATAATAAAATAGATTTCTTAGACATAGGAAGAAAAAAAATTAAATTTTTAAAAGGTTGACAAAATTTACAAAAATTTTAAATATTAAGATTTGATCAACAAAAAAAATAAATTCAGTTTAAATTTTAAAGGTTTTACTTAATATTTTAAAAAAACAATTTCTGTAATTAAGATTTGGAAAAACGAAGTATTAAAAGATTGGCAATACAAAGATCTCAACAAATATTCATTTGAAACATGACGCTCTATCATTTTAAATGTGACAGTTATTTTTTTCCTAAAAATTGAGTTCCTTTTTTTTTTGAATTTCAATATTTGAATGAAACATTCATTTTATTGTTTAAATTATGAATATTATCAAATTTTGTCAATTCTTTGTATTTTTTTAAAAATTCCATGCGAGAAAAAAATCCTTTCCAAATCCCAATAAAAATAAATTTAAACTCCCCCAAAAAATCTTTCAAATTCCTATAAAAACCCAAATAAAATTCCCAAACCCCAACCCAAAATTCATCATTGACCATAAAATTGACTACTTATGAGTCTACCAAGCACTCTAAACCTTCAAGACGATAATTTCTTTGGTCTTGAAAACCTCATTCTTGACCCAGATCTTCTCTATCTTTATTCTTTAAAAGACACTGATGGTTTATCAGAAAAGTCTATCTCCCTGAATACTGTGGAGGCCTCTCAAACGACCCCATTAGAGGCTTATAATTCCACGATAAATTTCGAGAAAGACGTCTATGCCAAGATCAGAGCCGAGAGCAACGAGTTAATAGAAAATAAGGCCTATAATTTGATCAAGGGCCTACGGAATTCCATGAACGAATTCCATTTACGAGCTTCTATCCAATTGGCAAGCACTTTGACTGAGAAAATCTATAATCCTTTCGGATTGACAGCCGGTTTCTTTCCATTTTTCTAATATAATAGCTAGATTTTCTTATTCTTAGATTTCGGAGGGGACTATGATGAGATCAAGGAGATGGCCTTATCAAGTATGTTATTTGATAAATTACCAGGAATCAACCCGAAGAAATGGCCTTCTGATCTAGAGAAACTCCTAGAGAAATTGGAAAATATGCCCGTGTTTGGGCTCTTTAACGAGCCATTGCATTATCATCAGGACTTCTTCCGCCTGGCTCAAGAGTTCCTGGATGAACGTCTTGCCACAATCAAAAATGAAACCCTTCCCAATGAGAAAAAGGCCTTAGCAATTGAACATCTCACTCTAGCTTGCAAAGTCCTTGTGCTTATATATCTCTTATCAGGCGAGTTCTCAAATTACGTGAAAAGCATCCTTGTTATTCAAAAAACCTCACAAAGCCTGGCTTCAACAAGTCAGAAACTTGAATTCCTTAACCATCTCACTTTTTTCGCATCATTGCATATCAATAAGCTTCGCATCTTATCAGAATCCACAGCCAGACTTCATTATGCTCGTAACCTTTGTGACGAAGGCGGGTTTAAAATCTCCAAGGTGGCTCATTTCCAAAAACAATCCTTTCTGACTTCATCTTTAACCACTGATGGCATTTATCTATATCTATATGTAAGCGCTACCAATGGCGGAATGTATAAGATCGGCACAGGACAAAAAGACACGATCCCAGGCAAAATCTATCTTTTCGCAGCAGTTTGTAGACAGGAAGAAGTGGCCTGGGTATATTGCAAAGGGAAATTATATCTCAGAAGCAGCAATAAGGAGTTCGGAAGCATTGATATCATCGATCCGAACACCTTTAAATTCGAAGGAATGATCCAATTATATTGTCCTGAAGTCTTTGGGCATCCAAGTCTTCAGATCATTAATAAGAACTATCCCTTATTATCTGATGGGGAATTTCTTTATGTGATTGGGAAAAAGTTGATATCAGAAAAGATCAATACTGCAGAAGAAGAAGAGAAAAAAGAAGAGAAACTGCTGGAAGAAGATAAAAAAGAGCCAGATCTACTGAAATTACCCTCGATTATCAAGGTGCCTTCTAATAAATTCGCTTTGATGGAAGCTGAGGAAAAAGAAGCTGAAGCTCAGGAAATCATAAGGGAAGAAGCAGAAAGGATCAGAGAATTGGAAGAAAAGATGAAAAGAGATGAGGAGGAGAATTTCAAGAAAGAGTTGGAGAAAATCAAGGAAATGGAGGAAAAGTCTGGGGCAGAACAAGCGATCATCAAGTCTATGGAGGCTGAGAGTAAGAGGGAATATGAGGAAAATCAAATGAAGAAAGAAAAAGAGGAGGCTGGACAGGAAAAGAAAGAAGAACCTAAGGAAAATCTGGAAAACAAAGAAAAACCGCAGGAAAATAAAGAGAAACCAGAAGAAAATAAAGAAAATAAAGAGAATCTTGAAGAAAATAAAGAGAAAGCGGAAGAAAATAAAGAAATTCCTCAAGAAAATCAAGAAAAGCCTCAAGAAAAATCTGAAGAAAATAAAGAGAAACTTGAAGAAAAAAAAGAAAAGCCTCAAGAAAATCAAGAAAAGCCCCTAGAAATTAAAGAAGAACCCAAAGAAAATAAAGAGGTCCCTAAAGAAATTCAAGAGCCATCTCAAGAACTGAAAGAACCGCCGCCAGAAAACAAGGTTCTGCCTCAAGAAAACAAGGTTCCACCTCAAGAAAACAAAGATCAACCCATTCTCATTCCTCCTGAAAACAAAGACCTCCCTTTAGAAAACAAAGACCAACCCCAAGACAAAAATGAAGAAATCAAAGACCAACCCCAAGAAAACAAAGACTCCGAAAAGAAAGACCCTCAAGAACTCCAAGACTCTGAAAAGAAAGAACCTCCTCAAGAAAAGAAAGAACTCCTCCCCCAGGAAATAAAGCCACCTCCACAAGAACTCAAAGAGCCTCCAATTTCCAAGCTGCTTCCCGATATTAGCGATAAGAACCTACAGAACTTCGATCAATTTCCCTCTCTCGATGGTCTCCCCCCTGAGAAAAATGACTCCAAACAAATAAATCCTGATGATTTCGAGCCTGATTTTTTCAAGCCGAAGATGGATTCAAAGTCCTTTAAAGAACTCATGGATAAAGGCGATCTCAAAGACATTTTCAAGGAGAAGGATTCCTCAGAAGTTTTCAAGGAAGCGGGTAAAAAGTCCAGTCTTTTCAATAAAAAGACCCTGGAAAAGGAAAAGCCGAACCCGAACATTCAGAAACGTGAGGAACTCAAGAAGAAAAAAGAGAAAAAGGTGAATGAATTAGTGGATTCTGAACATACATTGAAATTGTGTGAATTCATCCTTTATGAATTCGATTTAGCAAATCCTTTGGGCATCGAATGTTTCAATGAGAGCAATAGTATTTCTTTGATTTTTCTATTAATTTCATGGATTTTCTCTAGTGTCCCAAGATAAGGAATTGATCCAAGAGTTGTATGAATCCTTCAATGGGTTCTATTCCTATAACGAATGCGCTAGAGCCTTATCCTTTAATAAGGATGATATAGCGAATTCAGCACAATGGCTGGTTGATGAAGGAGAGAAAGAAAGGACAAAAAAGACGATTTTAGTGAAGAAATCAGTTCTTTTGGCTCAAGCCGAAGTCGTCTCTGATATATCTAATAAGAACCTGAAGAATAATGCTGAAATCATCACAAAGGATGATTCAATAATCTATCCAATGAACGTCTCAGCGAATATATGGACCATGAATAAAGATCAATTGACCTTATATTCAGATAATGGAATCAAGATCTTCTCTAAGAAACCCGAAGATATCAAAGCCTTGGTTTTAAAAAAGCCTTCAAATCCACAGGAACTCCTCCATCCAAATCCAAATAACCTGGAAACTCCAAGATCAAAGCCAGGTTTTCTGTCTAATTTCGATGAGGACTTCTGGAAGCGAAATCGAGAGCTTGTGGCTCATGAAAACAATGAATTAGTTGATAGTTTATTAGAACAAGAGGATTTCTTCGTGAAATATTCTAAGATCCTCAAGCCACCTTTGGGGGAAAAAGAAGCCTCGAATAACAAACCTTTGAAACAACCTGAGAACCCCATGTTTCAGGAAATCCCGCCTTGGGCTCGAGGAGGAGGATATGCTTCTTATTGGAGGCCAGTTAAGCAAAAAGAAAGCAATGAATTACAACAACCTCCGATGGCTTTGATAGATAAAAACGATTGGGGAATAGAAAAAGACTCTAATGAAAGCCAAGAACCCAGAATGCCTTTGATAATGAAGGATCCTTCGAATGAAAAGGCTCAAAGATTTATTGAACAGAGCCTTAATGAGAAAGTTAATGAGAAAGTTAATGAGATCCTTAATGAGAAAGTTAATGAGAAAGTGAATGAGAAAGTTAATGATAAAGCTAATGAGAATTTTATTGAGAATATGGAGAAAAACAAGAAGCCTGTTGAGAAAAATGAGAAGCCTGTTGAGAAAAATGAGAAAATAATTGAGAAAAATGAGAAGTTAATTGAGAAAAATGAGAAACCAAAAAAGGAAAAGATCCAATTGAAAGGTTCTCATCTCGAGACTTTAGAAGGCAATCATAAGGGATTTCATCCCCATCCCAATTTCCATATGTGTTATGATCCTCAGACCCATAAATTTTATATAATGAATTGGGCCTGGAATTCCTATACTAATATCTTCCCTTCTTTAATTACAATAGCCTACGATTATGAGAATTATGAGGATAAAAGCTTCTTAATCCCTTTCAAAGGAATCAAAGAACTCGAAAACCAGAAGTCTGTTTATGGATCTCCTATTAAAAGGGCTGAAGATAATGAATTATTGAGATTTTCTACTGTTAATGAGGCAGTTCAGGACTTATTAATAAGAGTTCTGAGGCTTCAAAAACGAAGATTCGCCTTCCCTTGGAGATTAAATGATTGGGAATATATATATGGTTATGGTCTTGTGGAAATCATGAATAAAAAGGCTATACTTTCAAGTCTAAAGGATTTAGAAAGCGAAAAAAAAAAGCTGAATTCACAGAAAAATAAACTGATTTCAAGATTGAATAAAATATTTGATTCTAGAGGAAAAAGCCTTGATGAAAAAGGCCTGATTTTGAGGGAAATCAAACGGAATTTCGCTGGTTGTATGGATGGCTCCTTTGAGACTTATAGCCTCATATCCGGCCAAATTATGCCTATTCTTCAAGACTTTAAAACCAAACAAAAAGACCTGGAAACTCTTTATCTTTGGCTCCAATATCTCTTATTATGGATCAAACATAGCGAGCTTTTATCAGTGAATTCAATGAAAAAAGCATCAGAATTCAAGAAATTGGAAGAAATCCTCTATGATTTATTAAAAGACCCTGCGTTTTATCATTCTGAACCTGAGAATTCGATGCCTAGGCTAATTTTAAGTCTTCTTTGGAGAATAGTGATTCAAGGCTTCGATATTGTGATTCGAACCAGCGAAAATCAAGCGAAATGGTTGATTCTGATCTTAACTTCTTCGGAAAAGCAATGGAAATATAAAAGTCTCGATTTTGCTAATTTGGATTATAGCGATATTGATGAATCTGATCTATCTCCACTTCTTTATTATTATCTGAAACATGTGAAATTCGGGGAAAACATACAAATGGATTATCCATTGAAAGAATCGCTAATAGAAGGAGTGAAATCTGAAGAAGAAATAAAGAAAGTCGATTCAAATACCAATTTCTTCAATATATATAGGAAATTCAGGACTTTGAAACTCAAAGAAAGGAGTTTCTGTGAACCAATGGGCAGATTATTGATCGAAGATCTCAATTTCCTCTTCCATATCAAGACTATTAATAATTTATTTGAGGAATTCTATCCCAAATATTTCATTGAAATAGAAGAAAATCTCGATCAAGATCAAGAAAAAAACAAAGAAAAAGCTTCTATTTTAATTGATGGGAAAGAGTTCAAGTTCTCAGAATTCAACCCCAAAATCTCGATTTCCAATGGGAAATTAAAAACTCATAACCAAATTTCTTCTGATTTATGGGATTTATTCGAATTCAAGTTGAAATTGGCTTTTGAAAGCCCAGAACCTGAAAATCTCTTGATATTGAGACTTTTCCTGAATTTGGTCTTAGAATCCTGGTTGGAGATTTCACGTATTGAAGATGGATTTTTTGAGGCTTTTTTCCTTACAAAATTCTCTAGGAAACTCTTGGATTTTTGTGAGAAAGTCTTGACTCATGGTTTAAAGTTTTTGATTTCATTGAATGCGATGAATAATTGCTATCTAAATAAGCTTTTAGCAGGTTTTTCGTTGCTTTTCAATAGTATTTTCCCTTTAATACATCAATCAAATATCCTGAAATTCAACACTTTCGATCAATCCTTCACGGATCAACTATTGAAAGTCTTGGATTTAATGATAAAATTCAGCGAAACCAACCAAAAGCCTGAAAAATTGAATCTTTTATCTCATTTATTCGCTATTTCGAATGAAGGAATCGATCAAATTCAAGAGAAAGTCTTCGAAACCAATCATCCATATGAACGAGGCAAAGTCCAATCTTTCGATCAATTCCATTTCCCAGGAGCTTTGGCTATAAGTTTAGAACTAGATAAACGTTCACAAAGTGATACAACTAATGATTATTTAGTGATTGGAGGCTGGTATAATCATCATCTCACTAATATGGGTCTTCAAATGAGTCCCAGAGATGGTGTGGGGACTTGTTATAGGATTTCTGGAAAGCCCAATATGAAGCGACCATTGGTTTTATTAGGAAATACGATCCAGGTGGAATTTTCGAGCTCAGGTCATGCCAAGTATTTCTTTTTATCATAAAAATACCTGAGTTTTTTCTATTTTTCTAGGGATGAACAATCACTTAATCGATGGGGATTCAAGGTCATTGCTAAGGCTATTTATGGAACTAATAAGAAAAGACTCTTTGCTGAGAAACTCGAAATCCAAGATTTACAGGAAGTCATGAATAGATTCGGCTCTGAGAAGAATTTCTCTGATTGGCTTCATTCGCTTAAGATTCTCGTGCTTCTTTTATCAGAACTTATAGAGAAAAACCTCAAAGGGTCAAGATTATCACCTAAAGAACTTGAAAACACCTCCTTTCTTAAATGGTCCCTGATAAAGAAAGGTCTGATCACAGAGAATCCTAGTGTTTTTTTGAGAGATCCAATATTAGAATCCCGGATTTTGGCCTATAACGAAAGTAATAATGAAAATAACGTGGAGGAGAAGCTCGGAGTGGCTGAAGAAGGCCTGGATTTCGAATCTTTGAATGTGAAACTCAAGGCTTTATTAAAACAAAGTCCCGAACTTCAACATGAAGTGAAGGAAGATGGCTTTAATCTCCTGAGATCAGATCTGAGATCCCGTATTCTTAAAGATCGGGTTCTTTTGCCTGAGGAAATTAGGAAAAAACTCGATATCCAATTAGATTCCAAGACTATTGATGATCCTAATAATTCCCAAAAGGAAAATAAAATGGTTTTGCATGAAAATGATTCATTATGCGAATTTGATGAGAAAATCAAAGAATGTCTTAATGAAATCGAGTTGAAAAAAGGCGGTTTTTTCGATATCATTTCCCAAATCAAGAACTTATATCCTGAGCCATCGAATCTCCGAAGCGAGAAAATCAGACCAAGATTTCTATTGGAATTGAAGAAACAATGGGAACATGCTGAAAATCTAATAATTCTGGCTTTTCTTTATCATAACGGATCTTTAAGCATGAATGTAAATGCTGGCAATCTTCAATATTTCAAGGAACAATTGAATATTATAGGCAAAAAGAAAAATAATGTCTTGGAATGGATGATCGGTCAAGTCCAAAATGAGAGGGAATGGCAATTCGCAGTCCAGGAATTAGAGGAAATACAAAAGACTCATCTAGCCAATAAGGCTTCTTCTATCCAGATTCCCGCCAAAACCCCTGAAAAGCATAAGGAAATAAAGGAGAAACTCAAGTCTAAAACCAAAAAGAAAATTAATCTGAAGAAAAAGGAAGAAGAAAGGAAACAATTAGAGGAAAAACAAGAGGAAAAGAAAGAAGAGGTGATTAAGAAGCCGGAAATCGATGAAAAGCTTGAAAAAGAGCTTTGGAATGCTTTTCAACATAGATATGAGAATAATTTCGATTCTATTAGAAATCTTTGTCTTTTGAAAAACATCCAATTCACTGAAGAAGACCCGAATATCGGTCTTAAGGAATTCTTCAATATTTGCAAGGCCACATTGGCCAGTTTCAAACCAGGAACTTCAGTTTCTTTTGAAAGTCCTTATAAATTAGTGGCTGATTCTCTAATAGCCAAATGTCTCTTTCTCTTAAGATTAGGTTCTTATTATAGTTCCTTGCCTAAAGATCATGGTAATAATATCTCATTGAATTCAATGGAGGAAAACCTGCTTTTAAACAGTCAAAGAACGCCTGAACTTCATCCTGAAAACGTCATGAATCCTAATAATTTAAATCCTCCAGGATTAGGTCGATCGATTTCTTGTCAGGTTGAAGAGAAAATCCTCGATAAAGAAAAACTTGAAAGCTTCAGAAGTTGGATTGATTCATATCAGAAATGGAAGGTCTGGCAAGGGAAAAGCGATAATGAAGATACTGATTTACAAGCTGAAAGTTATAATGCTTATAACGCTATTGGCTCCTTTCTTTGTTCCAAGGCCAAAACACAGGATTTAGAACATTGTTTATTGAGACAAAACCATCGATGCGGAAAAAGGGTTCTTGGCATGAAAGCCTTCAATAGTTTATATGAGAAAATCAAAGACACTAGTCTTGAAAAATATTTATTAGGCTTACAATGCGACATATTCAAATTCGATGGTCTGAGAAACATCAAATGCAGCGGCAAAAGGCTAAAAGAATTGAATTATGAGCCTTTTATGCAGGCTCTTAATGGACTTATAACGAGTTTTAATCATAAATTCATTAAGATTGAAAGGATCTCTTTAGAGGAAATCACTGTGGAAATTAATAAGGTGAAAATGGGTGGGAAATTTAGTGAATTAGATCAAACTATCAAGGAATATTTGAAGCTTTTATATATGAATTTATTAGAGATTTGTTCCATGGTATCCACGAATATCCCAATAAGTTATTGGGAAAATTGGATAGAAGAGCCGAATATCCAGGAATTTTATCGTAATAATCTGAATTTGGCGATTTTCACACGAAGTCTAAGCTTTTTATCTCCGAATTTCGAGGATTTGACCTTAATCACTCAAAATATCAGCCAAATGACCTGGTTATTGGGTTCGAGAATAGCTGAAAATTGGTTGGATGTTAGAAGTTTGATCAGGATTTCTTCATTAATACTTTCTTTAATCGCTAAGGAATTTGGATTAATAGAAAATAAGGATTTAGTCAATATAAGAGCCCTTCCCAGATTATCTGATCTCGCTACTATACAAAGACTCGATTTCCTGTTATCGCTTTTCTTTGATGTCTTGAGTATTCATGAATCTCGTTTGGGTAATAAGCAATTTCGCTATGAAATCCTCAATAAAGATATAGGAATCCTTTTCCATTTGCTTTATTTCCTTAATCAACCTTCATTAATTCGGCTTTTAATGAAATCGCTCATCTTGTTAGCCCCATATCTATCTATTGAAGGACTTCAGACTGTTTATGACCTAGGCTTTTTCGCGAAATTGGCTTTAAATTATGATGATCTAGCTAAAAACAATAAGGCTCAAAATGTCCATCAATTAGTCCAACCGACTCTATTTATTAAGGAAATCCCTTTAGAAAAACCTCAAGCCTCCTTTAATCTCACTAATCTTTCGTTGATAATAGAAAAACTAGGCCAGGCTATTCTATTACAAGAAGACCCGAAAAGTTTAAGGAAAGTCCTCGATTCAGAGCTATCTAGAATCATTAAAGATCTGGATTATTCCAAGACTTTGATTTCTTCGAATTTGGCTAGAAATTATACGTTAGGCTCTGAAAGTCTGATTCAAGACCCTTCTCAACATAAAATTCTGACTAGAGATTCTAAGCATTGTAGTAGCACCAGTAGCCTGATTTCTGAGAAAAAGCCTATAGAAAAATCAATGAATCTCAATAAAGATACAGTCGTTTTGATCCAATTATCTATTGAAGAAGATGTGAGCTTCATGGTGAATGTCCTATATTATTGGGAAGAAGTCTATCCTTCGTTTTCTTTGAAATATCCGAAGACTTTAGAGGAATTTTATAAGCAAAAGGAAGAAAAAGTCAAGAAAGAAAACGAACAAAAATTGAATTCTATAGCAAATTCACAAAATATAGAGAAAGTCCAACCCAATCTCAGTCCTAATGCTCTTAATAATCCCCCGCCCAGTGTTTCCTCGATTTATTCACATCGAATATTCGAGAAACTCATCATAAATCAACCCGATTTCAATTTATTAGATGATAAACAGGAAAACCTGCCTTTTTCTTGGTTCTTGAATTATATGGGTGTGTTTCCTGATCTCAAATGTCCAAAGACGAGGCTAAAAACCGGTAAATCGAAGAAATGTGTCAAGAAAGTTTGGGCTAATACGAATCTGCTTAAATTAGAGAAGAAATATGAGGCTTTAATTAAAGCGTTCGAGGAAATCAAAGAGACTGATTCTCAAGAAGATAAAGTCCAAACCCTCATGGCTCGTAATTTCATAGCCCGGATGATGCATCATATAAAAGATGTGAAAAATATAGCCACTATGTTAAATGTCTTTGGATTCGCACCCGTCCTTTCCTCAATGCCAACCAAAAAGGCCTCAGAATTAGGATATATGATCCATCTAGGCATCAATACTTTATTAAAGCCAATCAATCTAGAACATTTCAAAGAAGATATCAAGAAAAAACTCGATCCTAATGTCAATACCCAACCTCCACCCCAAAACCCCCCTCAACCAATCCAAAAGACTAATACTAAGATGTTAGAAGCTGCTTTGAATCAGCCTAAAAGTCAAATGGTGATTTCGATGTGTGATCAAACGATATATCAAAACTTTGATTTTACCATAGATTTCGTGACTTCGTTAACTGCCAATAAGGATAGCTTCTATACGGATTGTAATAAATTCAGTATAGTACATCGACCTGCCAAATCAGGTTCTTCTAATTCCAGTTTGATTCATGAATTGATCGAATTCCTCAGAGTTCTCGCTGGCAATAATAAGGAAGCTATGTTTTTGACCCAAAAGATGCTTATAGATATGTTGGATAGTCTGAATAAAGAAGAAAGATGGTTGAATTTATCTCAATTCGATAGGAATTTCTTCGTGGGATTATCTAATATTTTGGGTGGATGGACTCAAACTTTAAGGACTGGCGCATTGACCTCAATAAAAAATCTAGAAAGGGATAATCTATGTATAGTTACTCAAGGAGGATATACTTCAGGCCGAAAACATTGTAATATAGTTTCCATAAAGGATCCGGCTTTAATTGTTCAGACTGTAAATACGGATCAATTGGAATTGAGGTTCCAAAATGAATGGCCGAAAAAAGCCTTTGAATTGAATTATCAGAACTTATTGGAAAACATCAGATTTCTATATAACAGCTTCTTGAAGGCCAAAATCACAGGGAAAGAAGACCTGATTTCTTTGACTATTATGTTGAGATCATTATTGAAAATAGCTTCTATTGTGGATTGGAACCCTTTGATCTTGAAACTGCCACAGGAAAACCTTCAAATTCTCATAACCATTTTATTAGACCTATGTCATTCCTGCCCTGTGGATAAAAGCTATAGTTATCATGAAGAAGCCTTCGCGAATTCATGGGAGAAACTTGTTGATAAATTAGACCCTTCAAGCCAATTATTTAGTATTCCTCAAGGATTCGATAGAGGCCAGAATTTCTATGATTTCGAATTAGAAGCTAAGAAACCATTGGTTTCGAAACCCAGCGAAGTTAGTCATGGTCCTTTGGATTCACCTTCAAGTTTCGTGTTACCGCTTGCTGCTTATATTGAATCCTTGCCAGAACATCAACAGACGGTTTCAGAAAATAAGATGCTCAAATATTGGGAAAAACATATCATTCCAAGGATTCAGGATTTCGTGCGATCTTCATTGAAACCATGGGAATTTGAGGATTTCTTTGAACAATTGCGTCAACCTTTAAGAAAAGGAGATCAAGCGAAAGCCGCAGAAGTTGCTTATATTCTTTGTGACCAAAGATTACCAGCTGGAGTAGTATTACCTGATCTGAGCCATGATTGGAATACTATAACCATAGAAGAAGTGCAAATTGGACAATGGGCTATCGCGAAGTTGCATAGCTCTAATAACCAATTATATTCGCAATTCTTTTTACCTCAAGTTCGTCTAGGAAACATTGAAGTTTGTGTTCAAATGTTGGCAGTCGATAGCAAAAGCAATAGCGTATTGGTGATGTTCCAAGATCATGAAAATAATCAATTGATTTCAATTTGGTTACCAGTTCTATGTCTCAAATTACCTGAAATCCCTTTGAGTCCTCATGTGGCTTGTTTGGATTATGAAACCGTTAGCGAGGAATTTTTGAAATGCATGAATAATAGCGTGGCCTTATTAAGTAGACAGGTCCTATTGAAATTCTTCTCCATAGAAGGTTTTTCAAAATCTGTGGATCTTCAAAAAGAAGAACGTTTATTAAAACAATTCAATCTTCCTTTGATAGAAATCATCAAATGGTCGGTTCTGGAGGAATTAAGCGAAGATCCTGTGGAAGGTTGGCTTGAGGCCAATGAATTGAATTATTTAGAAATCGAGAGTCTTGAAAATAAAATTAACAACATTCAAACAATCCTACAAAATAGACCAGAAAATAAATATAATAAGCTCAGGGAAATACAGGTTTTTCTCAATTATCTTACCCAAACTGCCAATTCCCAGGATCATATCAAGAATTTGATGTCTTGGCTTCAAGAAACTTTCCCTTTGATTTGTGAATATATCCCACAATCAAGCAATCATATGAACCTATATAGAGCCTCATTGGAAAATTCCAATAATCCATTCCCTTTGAACACTTTTGTGTTACCAGAAAAGCTCCAAGATTCTATATCAGCTCTTTGTGTGTCCTTTAAACAAGAAGCAACATTATGCTTATGTTCAGGCTTGAAGTTCTATTCCGATGAATCAGGAATCAATGTTGTACATCATATTCCGGCAGGCAAAGAAGCCAGATCCAAATTGAAGCCTCTTCTTTTTAAAATGAGCCAAGTATATTGTTCTTATTATTTCAATGCCGAAGCCTTGCCTCCATATCAACAGAACCAGACCTCAACCACAGTTCCTTCGATGATTTCAGGCATTCCTAGTAGTTGGAGTGTTTGTTGTTGGTTATTGGATAGTTTAGGCACATCATTTATGCTCAGTGGCAAGGAAAACGCCGGCAAGATGTTAGCGGAAATCAATAAGATCCTCGTGAGTTGCATGGAGAAATTGAAGGTGCCTGCCATTTTAAGAGAACTCCTTGCTAAACTATTGATCAGAAATCTCAGGAAGTTGCATCATGTCTTATATAGAGGTCCAGAGGCTTTCAAGCCATTGGAAAACCAAGGTTGTTTTGAATTAAAAGGCTTAAGTCCTGAATTTGCCTGGAACTTAGTGGAAGAAGTAGTTAAACTCAAGGAATGTCAAAGTTTGGAACTCTATATCCTATATTCTAGCTATATCCAGCAATTAATGGAGCTTTCCATGACGATTTTCTTGCCTTTTATCAAGGAAACGGAGAACATCAAATCCTTATCTGGTCTTATGCCTGAAAAAGTCTTTCCTGAAGGCTTCCAGACACTTTTTAATGTCTTGGTGATCAGTGGGTTTATCAGGGAAGAAAGCCATTTGACTAGGGATCTTTATAAAGAATGTCTTGATAACATCAAATTAGAGACTCAATGGGATCGATTGATTTATATAGAGAACTTGCCTCAGGAATGGTCCATAGAATATATCATAAATTCCCTCGGAGAGATCATCACTAAGAATAAAGGTCGGGTCCTATTACCTAATCAAGATCTTTATTTACCTTATGATCCAATTACCAAGAAACATAAGGGCATTTGTATGATTTTATTAGACGGTTGGGCTGTTATGGACATCGAAGATGTGGTTTCTACTGAAAAAAAAGAAGAAAACGCTAATAACAATAATAATGAGGAATTATTCGAAGAAAATAAGGAAGAAGCAAGTCCTGAGATTCCTGAGGATCATTTTTGGATCTGTGAGGTCTGCACCTTAGAAAATAGCGAGGATTTGGTTCTTTGTTCAGCTTGTGAGAGCCCGAAGCCTGCGAAAAAGGCGCCTGTGGTTTCTGAGAAGGAAATAGCGATGCAAATGAAAAGGAATGATTTGAGTGAGGTGGAAAAAGAAATCCAGAAGAAGGATCAATTGAGATTTGAAAGGTTTTTGCAGGATCTTAATGGATTTGTCCAGAGATATTATGATGAGAAGGAGAAAGAGAAGGAAACAGAGAAAGAGAAAGAAAAGGACAAGGAGAAGCAGAAGCAGAAAGAAAAGGAAAAGGAAAAAGAGGAGAAGAAAGAGGAGGTTTTGAAACCAGAGGAGGTGAAGAAAAGGAGGAATAAAGAAAATAAGCAGAAGAAGAAATTAGAGAAGATGAAGAAAAAAGAGGAGATTGAGAATTTGAAGAAATCTAAGAAGGAGCAAAAGAAACTTAAGAAAAAACTAAGGGATATTGAGGAAAATGAGGAAAATGAGGATCGAGTGGAAAATCCAAATGTTATAATTGAAGCAAAGAAAGAAGGAGCTATTGAAGAAAAGAAAGAAGGAGTTATTGAAGAAAAGAAAGAAGGAGTTATTGAGGAAATTCAAGGACTTGTTAATGAAGAGAAGAAAGAAGGAGTTATTGAAGAAAAGAAGCCAGATAATCAAGAAAATCAGCCTATAAATAAACAAGAGGAAAAAAATGAAAATGAAATTAATAAGGAAAAAAACGATGGAAATCAGGAAATCATGGAGGAAAAGAAGTTAGAGAATGAAAAGGCAAGTGGTTCTCCATTGATCTCTCCATTCGAACATAATAAAGATGATGCCTTGAAAAGTCCTGAATTTTCTAGAGTTCCAGATGAATTCCCTTCAGCTAAAAAATGCGTGGTTCTTTTCGGTTCTCATATATTTGAAAATAAGACTGCCAATTCCTGTTTAAAGGAAATGTTACGTGAACGATGCCTTATAAGAACAAATCCTGTTAATAGTTCTTTTAAGCCAGTTGTTTTGAAGCTTCTAAAGTCAATTTATCATGAGATTATAGCCAAATTATATGAGAAATCCTTGAAGGAAAAACTCGTGAAATTCACTCATATGCTCACAACCACTTCCTTTGAGGATTTTTCCAATGGGCTTTTGAATCAGGTTCTTTTGAATCCATTGGAATTCTGGAAATTCCTTGAAGTCTTGGGATTTGATTTCTGGGGAACAAATTCTGGGTTCCATCCTAACGAGAAGCCTCAATTGATCCCTTTGAAGCAATTATCAGAATTGATGAAATATATAGAAACAGATCTGTGTCAGGAAACCAAAGCAGTCTTAACCTTTTCGGCTTTAAACATCAGGCTTATGAACAAGTCTCCTCTACAGGATAGTTCCGAGAAACCATCGATCAATTATTTTAATGAAATCACCCTGGAAAACAAATATTATCATTTATATAAATATCAAGTGAAAGACCTGAGGTTCGCCTGGTCTCTGCTTAAGATATTTAATGCGAATCTTATTCCCAGCATTTCCTTCATTAATATGAAAACCAATGATTATTGTTTCGATCAAATATGGCTTTCATTATCTACCTATCTCTCTTGTCTAAGAGAGATCTGGATGATGCCCATCAAACGTGAGCTTTCGCATAAGGTTCTTCAGAAAACTGCAGTGAATAGGGAAGAAGTGCCTAAAGTGATCCTCGAAAGACTCAAATTGAATAGAGAATCGGGAAGACCAGTGCCTAAATCAGGGATCTCTATTAAAAATAAGGACGATTTCATTTTCTCGAAATCTCATGAACAATTAAAGGAAATCTCTACAACTTTATTAAGGCCTTTGAAGCCACAAGGAGCTGAACCGCATATTTCCTTTGAAGTGATCTTCAAAGGCGAAAACGTGATGGGAGAAGCAGGGCCTTATCGTCAACATTTCGCTGATATTTCAATGGAATTACAACCTAGTGCTTTGAACCCTTATGCCAGTTTTAAGAACCTGAATTTATTATGTCCTTCTCCTAATAATGACGCCAAATTGGGCCGTGGTAGAGACAAATTTGTGATAAACCCTTCAGCTAAAAGCGCATATCATCTGCAATTATTCGAGTTCCTGGGGATTTTAATGGGATGTTCAGTGCGGACAGGAACTCATTTGACCTTGGATTTGCCTATGCTTTTCTGGAAACAACTAGTGGGTCAAAAGGTCGAATTTGAGGATTTAGAGGAAGTGGATGAAAGTCTTAAGGATCTGGTGAATATCTTCCAGAATTATAGTAGAGTTCAATTTGAAGAGACTATCATGGAAACTTTTTCAACGACGCTTTCTAATAAAACAGTTGTGGAATTGAAGAAAGGCGGTAATAAGATACCTGTATTATATGAGGATAGGTTCGAATATGTCCAGAAGGTGCTTCATGCTAGAATGCGAGAAAGCATCCTTCAAATTGAAGCTATTAAGAAAGGCCTAACTTTATTGATACCCTTACCTTTTCTCAATGGGATGTCAGCCAAGGATCTGGAGATATGGGTCTCAGGCAAGCCCAAAGTCAATATCGAACTTCTGAGGAGACATACGAGATATGCAGGGGATCTCAATGATGATAGTAGAAGAATCAAGTTCTTATGGGAAGTCTTGGGGAGTTTGAAGGAGAATGAAAAGCTAAGGTTTGTGAAGTTTTGTTGGGGACAGGAAAGATTACCAGCCAATGATGAGGAGTTCGAAAGGACTCAAACGAGGTTTATGGTTAAACCCGCGAATTATGCCAGCTCAAACCCGGATAAGGCTCTACCGAAAGCTGATACATGTTTCTTTAATTTGGAATTGCCCGATTATTCAACAAAAGAGGTTTTTTTATTAACTTAATAACTAGTGTTTATAATTGAATTTTGTAGATTTTGAAAGAACGGTTCATTTTGGCAATTAATACGGATTGCGATAGCATGAATGCGGAGGATCCAAAGAATCTGGATCCCAATATGAATCAGAATAATGGAGGAGAGTAAATATTTTTTGTGATGGGGAATTTTAAATGGGTTAATAGTGAATCGAGTTATGATCAAGAGGAGGAGAATTAGGATGGAAAGGAAAAAGTAACATACAGAATGAATTAAGAAAAAAAAAATAAGTTTAAAAAATTTAAAAAATGAATATTTGATGGAAAAAATGAAATTAGGGGTTTTAAAGAAGATAATTTTGTTTGCTTG
>Ga0302140_10001598_pt1 | contig 29587 bp, 38 predicted proteins | sample I_Bog_E1_1_FD_202095 | JGI IMG/M metagenome (GOLD analysis project Ga0302140, IMG submission 202095) | Peat permafrost microbial communities from Stordalen Mire near Abisko, Sweden - I_Bog_E1_1 | ecosystem: Environmental > Terrestrial > Soil > Wetlands > Peat | place: Sweden: Abisko, Stordalen... | reverse complement strand
CGTCGGACGAAATATTGGCGCCGTGAAATTCCAACGTCAGGCGCCGGTCAAAACTCAGCTTTAAACCATCGGTTTTGGTCGCACCCATTGGATTTCGTGTTCTCAAGGTTTCAGGAGTCTTTATACCATTCCATATCAGCTTGTTAGGTATACACATCGTTAGCAATCCTCATGCCAATCTGGGAAATCCGGGCTGAATACCCGCGTTCGATCAGTTTGGTTGCCAACCATAGAGACTTGGCCGCGCAGTCGCCGTAGTGGCGCTTTTCGGTGATGCTAGGGTCGATGAAGCCCTCGTACTTTGTGAAATAGGGGTAATTGCCGATCTCCTCGATCAACTCGATGGCGGGTTGCAGGGTTGCCGGCTCCTCGCTACCCTTCGTGACGCTATTGAGTTTGTCCTTGAGCCATTGCACCTGAACTGGGTCGATTTGCCGCGCGTCACCCCTGATGTTGGTAGAAGGGTCGAAATTGGAAACGCCTCTCGATGCTCCATCTCTCGTGGAATTACTGGCCTGTCGTGCGAGCTGGCCTGTTTTGACAGGCGCTACCTCAATCACGGAATCGGGGACCAGGTGCGCAACCTGTTCAGGCCCGAGGTTCGCCTGCGCAACTGGGGGTGTTTTGTGCCCACCTCCCCAATAGTAGTCGTCAAAACGAACCTTCAGAAAAAAGACAGCGATCCCATTGCCGACTAGGAGTATGGCGAGAAAACACCAATATCCCGCGCTCGGACCGTAGGAAAGAATCGGGCTGGCTGGCTGCATGGACGACGAAGCTCGGAACCCCTGGGACATGTCGTTGGTGGTCATCGGAGCGTAAGCTTTGTAGGGGGCGGCGGTAGCCCCTGTCGTGCCTGGCTCTCCGCAAGCGCAGCAGGTCGCGGGCTGAGGATGACCGCTTTCGTGTAGTCCGCCCAGTAAGTGTGCAGACCGGAATTAGCCTCCGTAAACCTGTCGAGAGCCGCCTTCAACTCATCAACACCGTCGAGGTCGCCAACGTCCATTCCCTCGGTTCCATTCTCGGCGAGCGAGGACTCCACGACATCATCCACCGACAGCGTCGGAATCACATTCTTCACCGTGGACGCCCACACGAACTCGGGCCACTCGTCGGTTGAGTGAGAAAGGTGGTCCAGTAACTCGGCCATGGAAGAAAAGAACTGGTCGCCCATGAACACGGCTCCGTCCCACGTGCGGACCTTCTCTGCCTTCGAGAAACGCCCTGCATTCGTGGCGGCCTCGTGGGCATCTGTGAATTGCTTGTCTAGCAGCGCCAGCTCATCCTTGCTCAGGACCACCGCGAGGAGCGCGCGCCGCATCATCTCGTTGTTGTAAGGGTTTTCGAGCTGGGTAAAAACGTCGAGTCCAGCCTCACCGAAATCAACCACCCTCACGTTCGGAACGACGCGCTCCAGGTTGTCGAGGCAAGGGAGGATTCGCCGCTCAATTTCGGCCTCCACCGCATTCATGCGTTCAGGCGTGAGAAGCCCAGACTCACGGATCTCGGCGATGGTGAACTGGCAAAAGGGAATAGTCATGCGGAGGATGGTTGTTCCTAAAAGTATGGGGTGCGTCGGCTAGTTAAGCCCTGGGGCACTGGGTCTGGAATCAGGCCGCCTGCTTCATCGGCAACGCAGACGGGCTGGCGGAAAACGCGATGCTTCGCGTTTCAACAAGGGCAACCATGCGACCACCAAGGATTTGGTCGTAGTTGAAGAAAACGCGCGTGTAGCCGTCCTCGAACGAGACCAGTTCGAAGTGCCCGGTGTAACCCGAGAGCATGCTGTCCTTGATGGCCCCCATCACCGCAGGGCGGACTATGCCCCCGAGGCTTGCCTCATAGGGACCGCGCATTCCGCAGATGTACTGCAAGTCGGCCGGCTCTTTGCCGTTCCGCGTAGTCCAATCGCCCCATGAGGCGAACAGGTCGCTGAATTGCGCCGCCGCAGGGACGATGAAGTGCCGTTGGCAGGCTGCCTCAGTCTCGCCCACCGCTACTGCATGGAGGCAGTCAGGTACGATAGCGGCGATCCTGGCTGTCTGTGCCGCACGCTCCGCGGTTGCCTCCGTGAGTGCCGCCGCCTCTTGCGCGGCCGCTTTGCTTTCCGGGGTGTCCACTCCGCCGATAAACAGCGTGCAGGTAGCCGTCATCGTGCCCGTTTCCTTGAACGCGCCCTTGTCATTGCCCAGAAACACGCCGCCCAGTGCCTTGGCCCGTTCGCGGACAGCGGCGATAGGCTTGCTGTCGCGCCACATCGCCGCGTCAGGGAGGATCGCAACCAGCACCCCGCCAGCCTCAAGCACGTCGAGAGCCTTGTCCATGTGGGTGACCCACGCGAACTTGTCCTCGGGCAGGCTAAAGGGGGGGTTCATGACCACCGCCGCGTACAGCTCGGGCGCGTTGAGGGCGAGAAAGTCCTCGCCAACGAGGCGCACACCCTTCTTCGAAAGATGGTCGCGGTGAAAGGGGTCAAGCTCGCACGCCTCGAATACGAGATCCGGCCGGACCCCGAGGCACGCGTCGATGAGCGCTGCACGACCCGCGCTCGGCTCGATCACCCTGGCCCCCTTGGGCAGCGACCGAATGCCGACGCTCTTGGCAATCAGTTTTGTCGCGAGATCCGCCGGGGTTGGGAAGAACGCGGTGGGGTTTCGCTCAGGGAGCTTCTGGGTCCCATCGAGGCATGCGTGGAGCCGGTCCTGGTAGTCGTAGCCAAAGACAAACTCCTGCGCGCTTGTGCTCCATTCGCCACCGAGCACGTTAAGGACGCGCTTAACCTCGGCGTAAAGAGCCTTGGAAAGCTGGCGCTTGGGCAGGGAGAGACTCTCTGGAGAAAGGGAGCACGAGCGGATAACCGCAATCGCTTCGGGTTCGGGGGGCTTAAGCATGATGTTTCAAGATGGCGCCAATCCGGCGCCATTTTTGTTGGAAGCCTGTCGCGCCCTGCTAAGCAGCCTGCTGCGAGGGGAGATTGTCCCAGTAGCTTGCGAACAGTTCCGGGACGATGGCCTCTACAGCGCCGGCGGCGTCCGCAAACGAGCAATGGGCCTGCTCCTGGACCATCTTGGCGAACCAGTGGGCCGAAAGCAGGGGCGGCGTTGCCGAGAAGTATTCCTTCCACGTCTTCTGAATGGCAGCCTCAAAGCCGACGCGGAGAGTCTTAGCGGCCTCAATGGGAGTTGGTGAGTTCTTTGCCATAACTAGAGATGGGGTTAGGTGTTTGCGGTCGGTACTGCCTCCGCGTGTTCTTTCCGGAAAACCCAAGGGGGCGTCGGGTACGGGTCTGCCCATATACCCTTCTTCTCGCCCTGTGCCGCAACCTGCGCCTCCGCGATGTCAGTCGCGTCATCGGCCGGCAGCGCCCAGGCGAGGCCGTACCGAACGAGCCAGTAATTGAGCCACGAATCGTTGTGGTGCAGGTCTGCGACGACCCTCCCGTAGTAGTCGGTCTCGATGGGGTGAGCGACAATGGTGGCGTCTTCGCCGAGAACGGTCTCCAGCCAAGCCTTTGCCTCCGCACCGCCGTCCTGCTCGTGCTCCGGCGCGTCGATGTGCGCAAACCGAACCCGAATATCGCCCTGGCCAAAGTCTGCCCAAACGGTGTCGCCATCCACCACACGAGTGACGCGTCCGTTCCAGACCTGCCCCTCCAAGGCCCGCCCTCCCTGCTCCGAACCACCGAAGAATCGCTTGCCAAAGGACGCCGCAAAATAGCCCAGCGACCCAATCAGGGCCAGATTACGGAGATTGCGCAGCAAGCTCATGGAGCAAGATGGCTGACCGCCGGGCGCGGCTTCACAAACGCGACCTCCCCATCGACCAGCACTCCGCCAAGGGCCTTCAGCGTCTCGGCATATTCGGCAACTCTCGCAGCGTTGCTCGCTTCGTTTCGAATGTCAGAACGATGCCGGACGGTGATCGAACCGTCAAATCGGGTGGAGATCACATACCCCGGACTGTGGTTGTGCCACCCACGGACCCGGCTCGCCCAACTCTTGCTCCTTCGGAAACCCGCCTTACGCAGCACCGAAGAGAGCTTTTGCACCGAAGGGAATGGCAACTGGCTAGGGGGCTCTGCGGAAGCGTCGATAGTCGGGGTGTTCTCGTTCATGGGTGACAAGTATGGCGTCTACCCGCCGGCGTGTTCCTGGAACGGTAACTTCGAGAGGTCGGCCCACTCGACGACTTCGAACTCGCTCGGCTTCAGCCCGAGGTTGCCGTCCGACAAGATCGCAGCGACCGCGCCGTGAGAATTGGTCCAGGCGAGGAACACGTTGTCCGCTTGCGCAGCGGCTCCCTGCATGGGGAAATCTGGCCTGACCGTGCGCTTGGTTTTGACCAGGCGCGGCACCTGCCCATTGAACCGGGAGGGGTAGTGGTGGGACCGGAACCGTAAAGCCGGGCTCGTGAGGAACTCGACCTCTGCCTTGAGAGAGTGATTCGGATCGGGCATGGGCCTAGATTGTCTGCCGATGGATGGCTACGCGGGCCTCGTACTGAGCCATCTGTGCTGCAAACGGAGGCTTCTCGCCCGGCTGGTTGTAGTGCGGCAGGCGCGCCCGCCACGACCTGAGTTGCGCCCGCTCATCCCGATTCAGCTCCTTCGGCTCGATGAAGACTTCTCCGGTCAACAGGTCCACCCTCCAGACCTTGCCTTTGGCCTGCCACTGCCCGTAGGCGATATTCGCCAACCCGAGGGTCTCGGCCTTTTGCTTCAGATCGTCTCCGAAAATCCCCGTGAGGTTTCGCTCGCGGGCCTCGAACTCCTTCTCGGCGACCCTGGCGGCCACACCAACGGGTACCATCGCAGGCGACCCGCACGTAAAGCGAGGTGAGACGTTCCAGTGGGCGTTTCTCCCCGCCTTGGAGATCAAGGCAAGCAGAGTTTCTCGTGTTGGGGCAGCGACAGGGGATTCGGCTGGCATATAGGTGAGATGGTGGTGGCTGTTTGCTAGTTGTGCTTGGGCGTGAGCCGCATCCAGCAGCGGTCGCTGGATGCATCAGTTTCGAACGTCACAAAATTCCGCTCCGGCTCGATGATGATTCGGTTTGGCGATGGCGGTGCGGCGCCGACCCCTGAACCGGGGTTAAAGCAAGCCGAGGTCGCCGCAGTTGTACGCCATGCCCGGGGATGATGCTCGTGACCGCTCAGCACGAGGCTGCCGGGAGGCAACCCCTCGACCAGGTCCGCGACATCCAACCCGTGACGACCGGTTGCGATTCGACCGGCTACGCGCGTCCCATCTGGGCCTGCGTGCGTCAAAAGGACAACGGGCTCCTTTGACTCGATGAAAGGCGGGATTGCATTCCACCCTGCGCAGATGAAGCGATACCCCGAAAGGACCCGATCTGTGCCGTCCACCAGAACCGAAGGGTTCGCGACGGCCGCCGCCTTGAGAAAGCCGAGTCGGGCCAATGGGCTGACCACTCCGAGATGCGACTCGAAGAAACCGTCATGGTTGCCAGAGCAAATGAAGAGCGGTGGGCCTGCGTACTTCTTCAGCCAGCCCAGCACCCATTTGGCCTGCGCCAACATGGATACCCCTTTGGGTGCTTCTCCCATCGCAATGTCAAGGAGGTCACCAGTAAGGCAGCACGCGTCGTACTTGGAAGCGTGCTTCTTGAGCCAGCGGAACGATGCCTTGTTGAAGTGGAAGTCTGTGACGTGGAGAATCTTCATGCGCCTAGGTTCAAGCGGCTGTCGGAAGAGCGTACACACCCTCTGCGACCCAGGTAAAGTGCGCCTTGGCGACCTTTCTGAGTTGTTCCTTCCATGCCGGGTTCCCGGTCGGTCTGCGTCCTTCGACGGCTCGGTAAATGGCCGACAACGGGGCCTCTCCGCCCAATTCGCGGAGCACGGTGGCAAGCACCTCGCGCCACACGCTTCGCGGTCCATTGAACGATTCATCCATCAATCGCTGCGACTTCTCGGGCAGCTCCCGGGTTTCCTTCGTCTCTTGGTAACCGCAGAATCCCACTAAACGGGGAGCGTTGTCGCGGGTAAAGAGCGCGAAAATGAGTGGCTTCACCATCTGGACGGGACGGTTGAATAGATCGCGAGGGATCATGGAGTGCGAGATCGTCCACTTTGAATTCAACCTTACAACCGTCGAACTTGTCTGGAAAAAGTACGCTGGAAGCACGAGCCCGCACGAATTCCCTTCCGAAAGCACAGGGGCGCACCGTGCAAGGAGCTTCTCCACCAGGGCCAACTCGAATGGTGGATTCCCGAAGACGGCCGAGACGCCCTCGGGCATTGGAGCGGTACAGAAGTCGCCGACATCAACCCGACGACCCGTGCGCTCGGCGGCGATTCGGGCCAGGCAGGGGTCGATCTCGGTGCCATGAGCCTGCACATGGGCCGGGATCGCCGCGAGGCATGCGCCTATTCCCGCTGCCGGCTCCCACACAACATCCCGCTCAGTTAGGTGGGAAAAATGCTCATCATAGAGCATCTGCGCGAACCACGCGGGCGTGAAATACTGCCCAAGCTCCTTCGTCTGGGACTCGTCCCGCGGCTCCGGCGCCACCATTGCGCGGTCGAACGACTCAAGAAGATCGCTTTGGGAGAGGTTCATCGGTGCAAGATGGGCTCGCGGATTCAGCCCCATTCAGCGCATGAGGCGCACCTTCACCTCGACGATATACACCTTCCCGGTGTCGAGATCGACGATGGTTGGTTCTCCGCTGCTGTTATCGGCCTTTGTCGGCTGGGTAGCTCCCTTGGCAGAAGCTGCGTCGAGCGCGAGGCCCCATAGGGACTTGCGGGCGGGAGGTTTGGCCTGGGCGGGGGCTGGCGAGGCGGTGACAGTGTCCATAGGTGCGCGGGGTCAGGGTTTTTGTACGCTCATGGCTTTGGCGGCGGCCAAGAGCGTGCGTACGCGATTGAGTTCGTCGTCCGTATGCACCACGCCGCCGTCGTTCAGGTCGAGGTACCACTGAAGCACCTCGGCTTCGGTCGAGAGGTCGTTCACGTGGAACTTGAACCTGCTGTGGATCGGAAGCTTGTCCGTGAAGTCCCCAACAAGCGTTCCAAAGGCCGGGAAGTCGCCGCGCATGAAGGCGCGGACCGCCTCCACCCTCTGTTTTCCATCCACAAGGACGAATCTTCCGCCAATGCGGCTCCCGGTATTCCATCCCGGGCAGTTCCAGTAGATGTCGCACGAACTGCGGCCGCCGCGGAGAACGAACTCCACGTACCTGACCTGCTTTTCGCGGCTCCAAACGTGACCCCGCTGGAAATCCGGGTCCATCTCGAAGGGGATGCCGGAACTCTTCGCGTCGTCGGCATACCCGCTAAGAACCGTTTCGAGGTATCCCCACGGAACATCAACGCGGTATTCGGAGGAGCGGGTGAACTGGGGAAGGTCGCGGTAACGCATGTCGGTCCAAGATGGGGGCTAGCCTGGCGAAGCTAGTCGTGTCCAACCGCGGCGAGACGTTCGCTGCGGATGATTGTCTGTGCTGCGCGGCGTTCGGCCTTCGCCTGGGCGCGCTTGCCCGGGCGCTTGAGGTGCCGAGCCCATTCTCCAGGGGCGGAAAACGTGTCTTTGCGTGTATGTGCCATGGTGCAAGATGTCAGCGTTGCGGAGCCCCTAGGCGGCCATCCCGTAGACCCTGCCGGCCGCGAGTGCCTTCGCCCACGGGAACCCGTCCTTGGCGAGCTTCCTCGTGCCGTAGGCGTGCTCAAAGTTGCGTTCGAGGATCGTATAGAAGAGCCGACCCTTCGCCTTCTCCATCCGCACAGTCAGGAAGCCTGAACTGGTCTCGACAAACACGGCCCCCTGGTCCGGGGCATCGGTGAGCACCGTCAGCTGGGGCCTCAGCGCCTCCAGCTTGCCCTTGAGTTCGGCCGCACGAACGGCAGCGGCGGCCTCGTTGCTTGCGCGGAGCTGGGCGAAATAGGCATCGCGCTCGCTCTCCTTCTTCTGCTCGCGCTCCTCAATCTCGGCGACAGTGGTCAATCCCGTGAAAAACTCGGCGAGCTTCCACAGGTCCGCATCGTAGATGGCCCCCACATAAACCCCCACCCCGTACCCCGCCCCATAGGCGAGAGAGCACGAGAAGGCGTTGCCGAAGAAGAGGTCCTTTGGGATGGAAAGGAGTGCTTCACGTGCCTCGTTTCTGACGGCTTCGCGGACGTTTTCGGTTTCCACAATGAACGTGCGGAAGACCTCAAGCCCCTGGCTGTTCAGATTCGCGTGCCACTTGCCTCCCGCGACGCTACAGGCTCTCTGGATCAGGCTCTTCTTCTCGGCATCAATCGCTGCGTACCTGACGCCGGCGGAGCCGTTGGCGTTGAGAAACAGCGCCTTGTACCCACCGGGACGCGCAGAGTTGTTGAAGTCCGGCAGGTGTCCATGAATCGTGACCTGCGTGGAGTACCGGAACACCGGGATATTAAGCGCTTCGAGGCGCTCCAGGGTGACCCCTTTTTCGAGTTCGTCCGCCGAGATGTTAGCGGCTACGTCAGGGCTCACATTGAGAACGCGACGCGCCTGGTGATCCTGCTTGCAAGCAACACTGTCGAGTTTGTCGGCGATGTTCATGCCCCAAGATGGGCCGAAGATGTCGAGTGTCCGAAGGCCGTCGCAAGGTCAGGCACGGAAAGCAGTCCAACCGCCAAGAGCGAGTGCAGCCGCGGAAAGGAAGAAGTAGCTCACCCCCGCTCCAAGAAGTCCGACAACCAACGCGATCCCAGCTACGTGGTAGCAGAGCGCGAAAACCAAGAACCCGATTAGGTGTTTCGTCATGGCCCAAGATGGGTTTGCGCCCTTATACGGCAGGGATCGGTTTCTCGAAAAGAGAATACCGTCGGTACCCTGAGCGAGAAAAGAGCGCGATTGCGCCATTGTTGTCGTCGAAGATGTCTGCCCTGAGCGCGATATACCCATGTTCCGCAGCAATGAGTTCCAACTGCCGCAAAATAAGGCGACCATAGCCCTTACCCTGAGCTTCCGGCAAAAGGGCGATGCCTACGACGCCTATTGCGGCCTCGCTTTCGGTGATCGAGGCGGTCCCCAAGGAAAGCCCCATCCCGTCTTTAACAACAAACGCTAATCGGCCCCTTCCGCGAAGCCTCTTGAGGATTTTGGCCCTGTCCGTTCCAAGTTGATGCGTGTTCGCAGTCCGCGTACGTATGAACAACTCGGCATCGTCGAGCGTCCGCACGGGATAAAGGGAAACAACCAGCTTAGAGACGCAGAAGTTGGCAGATGGCATGGCGTTGGAAGTGCCAAGTCAAAGAGACATGATGAGAAACGAGGGCATGCGCCGCTGGGGTGCCGGAGAGCCCTCCTCAACCTCCTCGTGGAAGCCCCCGGAATCCTCCGAGCCCAGAGGGGCAACGACCGCGGCATACACCAAGGCGGCCGCACCACAGATCATCAGGATCGTGCCGCCAACAACGAGGATTCGAATGATGTCCATACCTTCAAGTATGGGGGAACCCTCCGGGACAAACCCGTCAGGGCTCGCTCGCCGGGTTTGCGCCTGAAGGTTCTCAAAGGGTTTTATCCTGCCAGTGGCGGGTTTCTGCACCCCACCAAGGAGGGGGCAATGTCCCCAAAAAAAGCGGAATGGGGCGAGACTTCGGACTATTATAGGTTCTAAGACGCTGGAAACAGGTGGGTTGTGGGCAAACGCAAGCGGCACAACCCCAAGTGGTTCCCAAAAGCCCATATCAGGTATGGCTCCGAGTCCGGGCTTTGAGCTGCCTCTAACGGCAAGCGTCCCGGAACCCAACACACATACAGTTATGAATCGCTCACGCCTCATCATCCTTGCCGCATTCCTGATCCTGCTCGCCCTCCTGGCCTACTACGACCCTGCCTTCGCTTTGGCTCTCGGAATGGCCCTTGCGGCAATCATCCCCATTTACCTCACGACGAACTTTTAATCAGGCCGCCTGGCGGTGCCAGCAAAGCGACCCCTCCCCCCGGGGGGCCTAGGCACCGCCCTGCTTGCCACCGGCACATTCTAGCGGGAGGCGTAGAAAGCCCCCGTATCGTCGTCCTTTGCCAACGGGTCCGGGAGATTTACGAACCGCGCGAGCTGGGCTGCGAGCATCCCGAGGATAGGCGAAAGGTACGAAGTGTGTCTCCAGTATCCCACGATGCTTCTCCACTGGTTCCGGTTGAACCGGTCGCGCCCAAGAAGGCGGAGTGCGACATCGAGGCGGTCGTAGTCCAGGAGAGTCCCATAGGCCGCCGGACTCGAAGGACGGCCGTCGAACATGTTCGTGAAGCACCCGCAAACGCCGAAGAGGTCTTCAAGGGCGAGGGTGTCCTGGAAGTCGTGGTCTGCTGATCCCCCCTCCTTATGCTGCCCGGGAATCGCCGCCGGCAACACGGCGAGGAGTGCCTTTAGTCGCTCGACGCCAAACGGGGCCAGGTGCAGGGCAGCGACGCCCTCCTCAAGCTCTATTGGCGACAAACGGTCAGGCCGTTGAGATGTGCTTACCGACGGTGCGCTGGCGGACGGATGCATACCGCAAGATGGGCCTCACCCCAGTCCCTCCCCTGCCGTCGGGTCCTCGAAAAGCGCCTCACCGCCCGCCTGGGCAGCAAGCACGTCCTCTTCGGTGAGCAACTGCTCGATGCGCCGCCGCTTCAGGTGGCGCAATAGTTCGCCGAGCCGGGCAGATTCCTCGCCAGCGAACCCCCCAGAACGCCAGCTTCGTGATACCACCTGCCGGTCGCTTGAAGATTCCGCGGTTCAGGCCCCTGGACACTCTGTCCATGTATAGGAAATGCGGGCCTTCGTGCGTAACACATCCGCAGTCCTTGGCGAGCCGGACCATCTTGCCATCTCGAAGCCTAGCGCACGTGTAGACCGTCGGCGGGACGCTGAGCTGCTTCAGGAATGACTCCAGTTCGCCTTGCATGCCCCAAGTTGGGGAGGCCCCAAACGGCGGGTATTTCGCATTGGAGGTTGATAATGCCCGTTTTGCTGCCTGTTGCACCCAGCCTCGCTGGGTTGTTTTCAGGGTGTTTCAGGCAAAGGATCAACTATAGCGCCCATATCGCGGTCTCGGTGGCGGAGATGGTTCAGCGATCATGAAGCCAGCCATCTTGCGCTTTTTTTGAAGACTCTAATGTTAGAGAACGGGCCACTGTCCTGGTGGTGCTTTTGCCCGTCGTGAAAGCTCGCGAAGGGCTTTGCTTTTCCGGGGCACCCAATCAAGCAGCTCCGTGGAGCTTAGAGAATTGCCACTGGTACGCCAATCGCACTTTTGGCAAAGGTGAACTGGCGAACTCTGTGGGAATCAACGAGGCAGGAAGGATGCCCTCGGCAACAAGGGGCAGGGCTGTCTTAGGGTTTTGGAGCGTCTTGAATGCTCGGCTAACGACAGCCATGAGTTCGCCTTCGAGCGCAGGGTTTGCGACGCCTACGGAATGCATCGCCACGAGATAGAAAGGGACGCAACGGGCTATCAGGTGGAGATGCTCGCGGTCATTGCGCGGCGGGTCGCCGTCCTGTTTCAGATCGCGGACGTTTGCCGCTTTGGCCTTCAACATGACAATCGGGTCGAGCACCCGAAAATCGGTTCCTGCGTAACGAACGGATTCGACGTGGGCGAGGTCGGCGGCCTCAAGGCCGTGGACACTATGAAGAATTTCAACGAGCAGCTTCCGTCCGTCCTCGCTTGTGCCATGGAGGAACCCTTTGCGAGAGTCGGCCCAGTTGCGGAGGTTGTTCGGTTTGAAAGCCCAACCAGGGACAGTCTTTAGGTAGTCGATGACCGGCTTGTCCGCAAGCACGTCAAAATCCTTTGAGCCAAACTGCGTGGATTGGGACTCTGCGTCATCACCACCCAGATAGCTGATGGCCCACAGATTGACTGCCTGCCCACCCACAACCGTGGGAGTGTGCAGTCCGCGGCATATTACCTGGTAATCGTGCGGGTAGGTTTGGTCCCTATTTGATTCTAGCGCCATTGATGGTGAGTACCTCAGCGCGACTGGTGAGTGAGCCACCTAGCGATCTCTTGCGATCAACCAAAACGTCTGCTCCTCTTCCTTGGCGATAAAGCACTGCATCTTCACGGCGGAACTCGGCCTTCAACGCTACCGCCTCCCGGGCCGCCCGCGAAAGGTTCAGCCGAGAAAATCCAGTTAGCATGTGCCGCAAGTTCATAGCAATAAGGTGGGGGAAGAGTGGCGTTCGGTCAACTCTGTGGAAACGCGGGTAGAGCAAGATGGGGATTATCCGAGGCGCCTTCCTGCCGCAGACTTAATCGCCTCTTTCCTCGGGGTCGGCCACGGCATCTCCCACGCGTTCGTGTTAGCTAGCCCATACCATCCATCAACCCCAAAGTAGGGAAGTGGAGGTTTGCTTTTCGGGGCTCTCTTCACACACCCAATTCGAAAGATCTCAAACGGCTTGGCCCGCGGAAACCGACCCCTCCGCCCCATCGCCAAAAATCTCCATCTCGATGCTCCTGTCATCGACAATGGCGCTGCAAATAGCACGGCGACCGGACGCATCGAGATTCACCCTGCCGGAGAGCGGCTGGCCCGTGAAGTCAACCCTGGTATGACCGTGGACGACGAACCGCCCGGGAACCGGTTCCTCTTCCTCCAGAAAGCCCTCGCGAATCCACGCCCAATGGGGGAACGAGGTGCCTTCACCCTCCGGCAAACCAAGAGCGGGCAGGGCGAGAAACGCCGGCAGGGCAGCCTTCGGACTGTACGCCGGCACGCCGGCATGCACGAAGATGACGTTGCCGAACGACGCAGCGGAGCCCCAATGCTCAGGCATCAAATCAAGCTCAGCAAGGACGGCGGGGAGGTCGTCGCCCATGTCCAGGCCCCAGCTCCCGCCGAAGTCCCGGCTCCGCCAGTTGTAGCGAGCGTCCTTCCTGGCCTTCTCGCACTCATGGAAGTAGCAGGTGAGCATGCACTGCTCGTGGTTGCCCATGAGGAGAGTTGAGGGGTAGCGGTCGCGGAAGGCTGCCAACAAACGAAGGCATTTGAGTGAGTCGGGTCCCCGGTCGATGATGTCTCCGAGAAACACGGCACGCGTGACGCGACCAGACTCCAGCGCGTCCGCTGCTCGGCGGAGCACGCGCTCAAAGATCGACGATTGGCCGTGGACATCGCCAACGGCGAAAATCGGCTCCCCTGGAAGGCACTGGGGCGCCACGAAGCGATATGAAGCGATGTCGGTCACGGGATAGCTGGAATTGAGGGAAGCTCGGCGGCCTCCAAAGTGGGTTAATACGAGGCGATTACCTCGTCAGAGTTGGGTTTGAATTTAACGAAAAAGGAACCTGGGCGCGTTCGGCCGTCCGAACCGCCGGCCAGAGTGAACGAGCATTTGTATAGATTCGGGCTGACAACCTTGAAGGGGCCTGTCTCGGCGACCACCATCTGGCCGAGGATCTCCAGGCGGTAGCTGTCCTCGGCCGCCTTCTGCCGACGCCCATCAAGTGAACCGGCATTAGCCGGACCATGCATGGTTGAAGATGGCATTAGGCGGGAGCCCCTTCGGGCAACACGCGCGAAAGGATCGTCGAGATCGCCCCGGACGCGGACCACTCGTGCCAGTTCTGCTCCTCGTCGTGAACAAGCCGGTCAAGGTAGACCGTCTCTACGCGCCCATGGGTCTCGCGGCCCAGGACGTGGGCCACAATGGGGCTGGTGGAGCGCTCTCGACGGATGACGGCAACGCCATCGCCAAAAGTGACGTTGATTGAAGGGGAAGTGCGCTCCATGAAGCAAGATGGGGCCTGGTCAGTATCCTTGGTAGGACGGGTCGGGCTTGGCGCCTGCTACCTCGACGTACGTGGTTAAGTAGTATCCAGCGCGGCCAACTACTGCCTCCGGCACAACCGGGCATTCAGGAAAAAGAGTCGCCCATCCCGCTGGTACCATATCAAAGCCCAGTCGTTGCATGTCGCTCTTGGACACGGGGCGGCAGGCAATGCACGTGCCATCGAGTTCCATTTTGACACGCCAAAGGGTTGTAATCGGCGCTTGCGAAGAAGACACAGTGAGTAGGCGGTAAGCGTTTGGAATATCCGGTCTGTGGGTCCCTGTGGGAACCCGGCTAACAGGTATGCCTATTGTCAGTGTCTTGAGGCCGAAATCTGCGACCACGCCTCGGTAGATATTGGCCAACACCTCCCCCGAAGAACACACCTCTTCAGGCTCCATGATCCGTTGATGCACCTTCCCGTCAGGGCCGACGATCACGGCAAGTCCAAAGACAAACCGGTCGTCATCGAAGAAATGCTCGATCAATGGAAGAAGTTTTGCGTGAAGCTCCTGGGGCGTCCCGGATGGCGAGTTTTCAAGCTGTGCCATCAATTGCGTGGTACGGGGGTGGAGTTGGTAGTCCATTGATTCAATTATGGGTTGGGATGCCCGGGGAACGGCGTCAGGCCGCGGCAGTCGTCGCAAGGGACTCCCTGAGTTCGCGCGTATTGACCCCCCGAAGCTTGGCAATGTCGGTCACAAACCGGCCAAGGATGGTGTCCAGGTGCTCGAACTCGTCGTCCTCGTGCAACGGAGTTGCCCAGTCGAGTCCGGAGTCGGCTGCATCCGCCTTGAAACTGACCATCTGGTGTTGGTAGTCGTCAATGGACCCGGGAAGGTGAATGTAGTCGATCCCGACCACGTTCTTCTGTTGCGGACGCAGGGCGCGGGCATTGGCCTGGCGCTCGGTCTTTGCGGACCAGTCGCGGGACAAGTAAACGATGCGAGTCGCCTCCGGGATGTTTAATCCCGTCTGGACGCAACCAAGGGTCGCGAGGAGGACTTGCACGGAACCAAAACGAAACTGCTCCCGCAGGTTCTTGGTGCGTTCTTCAATGGCGATCCCGCCATGCATCATCACGGAAGGGATGCCCTCGGCATCGAGTCGCCGCCCGATCACCTCAAGCAGGTGAGGGCGCTTCACGTAGACGATGACCTTGTGCCCCTCCCCTACCAGCTTCGAGAGGTGTTCGACGGCAAATCGCTGCTTCGACGTTTCCCCGCCGGTATAGCAGAAGCCATCGACTTCGCACTGGGGCACGTTGCAGGTGGTCTCAATCGCCCCGATTCGAGCGAGAAGGGCAACGAGGTTGACGCAGCTCTTGCGCTTGCCGGCCTTCTCCTGCGCGTTGCGGTACCATGCGGCAAAATTCTCCGCAACATCGAGGTAGTGGCCCAGGTGCCTGTTGCTCCACGGGACATTGATAACCGTCTCCACGGGCGTAGGTATCTGAACGTGCTTCGCAACCTCTGGCTCCTTGACCACCCGGCGCTTCACGAGCGGCGCGAGCATGTCTCGATACAGGGGCAGATTGGCAATCTTCGGAACCTCGCGCTTGGCGCCGGCCTGCATTGCGTCCGAGAATTCGTTTGTTACCCACTCAAGAGTCACGAACGAGTCGCGGTACTGATCGACGCCTCGGTCAGCGTAGCTCATTGAGGCCGCAAGGCGGCGCTCAAGGTACATTGCGCCCCGGATGCCGTAGGGCTGTGCCGCCGTGGCGCTGCCTGCGACCCACGCCATGACCCCGAGGGTGTCCCGGGGGTAGTTCGCCACCAGCGTGCCCGTGAATACGTGCTTTTGCCTGGCCGAGAGCGCCCACGCTGCCCGCGTTTGCTCCGAGTCCAAATTCCTGAGGCAATGGCCCTCGTCCGCGACAACGCATCCCACCCGCCGGCGCAGAGCCTTCGCATAGGTAAACTTGCCGTTTCCGGCGGAATGAACCGGCTGGCGCAGTCGGTTATAGGAAATGACGTTGATCTTGCGGAGATCCATGAGGGCCTCGGGCGAGTCGATCACCTTCCAAAGGGAGGCCGGAAGCCCGATCATTTCGAGTTCCGCAACCACCTCGGGGACAAGGTGTGCCTCGGTCACGTGCAGGTTGTGCTTGCTGCTGCTCATCAAGAGCAGTGCAGCCGCGAGCCGCGACTTGCCCAGGCCCATTTCCCACGCGGCTATTGAGCCATAAGGGGACCCGGAAATCTCCACAAGGTCGGACAACTGGAAGCCCCACGAAAGCCAAGCTGGTATGCCCATCTTGTCCGCCCTACGCCGCTCCTGGAGGGCGATGGCTGGGAAAGCCTTGTTGCGTCCGGTGAACTTCTCTACCCAAGCGGAACCGCTAGCCTCGGGTGCCGCCTCCGCATGGAATTTCCGGTTAACCTCCTCGTCGGTCATGGGCCACTCGGCCCCGCCGGCATTCACCAGCCACTTGCCCGCCTCTGAGCGCACCGCGTTAATGCGGTCGCCTTTCTTGATGACCGGACCGCCCCACTTCTTGGGGTTCAGGATGAACGTGTCGCGGGCGATAAGGGAGACTTTGCCGCTCGCGGTCCGCTGCACGCCTTCAACCCGGATCGTGTGGGAGAAGGGCACGCGATGGCGTGCGAGGCGCTTTGCCTGCCGGCGAAGGTAGCCCCGTATGCCCTCGTCCACGTCAGGAACTCCACCAGCCCTTGCGATTGTGGAAACCAAGTCCTCGAACGAGGCCACTGAGTCAGGCTGCATCAGGTGAACCTGTAAATCGAGCATGCCCTGGCCCTTGAAAAGGACGCCGACAGGGTTGCGGTGATGATCCGTAACGGGAACCTTTTCGCGATAGACGGCATTCAACACCTTGGCCTCGGTGAGGCCGCACGAGAACTTGAGGGCAATGCGCCGGTTGTGATGAACCACTCGAACCGTTGAGTTGCCGGTAACCGGGGTCGTGATAGTCGGCTGGGTCAGGTCGATGCCCCACCGTGCAAGATCCTTCGGGCGCTCGGCGTAATCGGAGCGGCAAGTAAGCTTCAGGTTCGGGATCGCCGCCTCAGCAAGATCCCCGATTTCCTCAATCAACAGGCTGCCAGATCGCTCAATACTGTCCCAAATCGCAATCGAGGTGGACACCGTTGCGCCCTCTCCTGAAAAGGCGTTCACAGGTAGGTGCCCAACGTAGCAAAGGCGTCGGGAAAACTCGCAGTCCGCGGCAAGCGTATCCGCAAAGGTGGTCGGTATCACGGCCGCAACGATGTCAGCAGCCGCTAGCGCCTGGGCCACGGCATAGACGTGGCTTGAGCATGACGTGCGTGGCCCAAACTTACCGAAGGCGCAGCACTCGAAACCCTGCATGTTCGGGCTCTCAAGGTGGATCGAGAAGGGAGGGTTGATGAGAGCGACTGAAAACCCTTTCGGTTGCGCCTCCTCCATGCCGGCGACGATGAAGTCGCAACGAAACCCCGCCGCCTTGGCGGCCGCGCTCACAGCCTCGACGCTGGGCTCGTGGACATCAAACCCCGCCAGAGTGTGCTTGTCCGGATTTGCAAACTGGAGCATGCGGCCAGACCCAACAGAGTTGTCGAGAAGAGCGATTCGCGCCCCCTTGTCCTTCCTGCGCAAAGCAGCGTCCATCGACGGGGTCAGCGTCCGCCAAATGAACGAAACGATGTCGCTCGGCGTGAAGAACTGCGAAAGGGTTTCCTTCCTCGCCTCGTGAAGGCCGGCCAACGACCCCGCTCCTGTGTGCTGGGAGCCCAACGAGGGAATAAGGGAGAGCGGTTTGTACCACGAGGAGTCCACGGAGGCAAGATGGGGTCGCAAAATCTAAATGGAGTCTGACTAGACTCTAACTAGACTCTGGAAATCCCTTGAACTCGGAGAGGAACAGCTGCACTCGCTCGGCGAACCGAGGCGACAACCGGAACTCCCACGAGGACCAGCAAGGCACGATGAGAATGTCCTGCCCGATCTCGATGCGCTCGCGGGGCTTCGGCCGCAGGTGCCGGGTAGCCTGAATGAGATTGAGGACGGCGCCCCTCTCAATGTCCGTCCAGAAGTCGGACCATTCGGCAATGGTCAGGAAGCCTTTGAGGATATGTTGCAGGCTCTCGGCGCTCTTGTACCCAAACTCGCAACTGGTCTTGCAGGACCAGAGGGCACACCGGAGGCTCGGACGACCGCCAACAACGCGCAAGTCGCCGCCCGGCAAGAGGTGGAACTGTCCGGCCAGATCCCTTGCAATCGGGTGGTAGACGACATCTGCCGATTGGCCTCCATCATACCTGGCAGCCAGCCAAGACCACAGTTCGGACGGGTCAATCTTTGGGACTGACTCACGGGGGATATGGAGCGTGGCGCCAGGGACGGCGAAGGTTTGCTCAGCGATGCGTACGACCCGCGTCACGGACTCCTTAAGGGCGCTGTCCTCATCGACAAAGTGCCAATTGGTGACGCATTGCTCAGCGTCGGCGATTCCGCGACAAACCCTCTCCTCCTCGACAACCGCGAGCAGTCGGGAATTGCATGAGATCGCGACCGCGCGGAAGCGCTTCACGATAGTGTCGAGGCGTTGAACATCGACAGGCACGGCACACGCAGTCGGGGTGTCGCAATCAACGGGCATGGTCCAAGATGGATGTCCTACCACGAGCGAGGCTTCACAAAGCCATCGAACTCCGAGAGGAAGAGCTGTACCTGGGTGCCGAAGGCCGGGGCGATTCGGAACTCCCACTTCGACTTGAAAGGGACGACAAGAACCGAGTCTCCGATGGATCTGCGCTCGGGCAGTATCTTCTTCATATATGCCGCCTCGATGTCGCTGCGCGCCCACTTGACGCTCAGTTGCTCGTGGTCATTCCAGACTCCGGACCATTCCGCGACTGCCAAAAACCCGTCGAACACCTCGCAAAGCCGGTCACGATCCTGGTAGCTCATGAGGTCTCCCATGGCCCGGTCGCCGTAGACCGACACGTCGAACACGGCCCGGCCGCCGACAACCTTCGGCTCCATCCCGACCTTGATCGCGAGGTGTTTCCCCAGCTTGCGGGCTATGTCGCCATAAGCCTTCCGGGCTCCGCCCTCGCCACCATAGGTGCCGCAGAGGTAGTCCCAGACAAGCGCAAGGTTTAGGTCGTCGAGATCCCCGGCGGGCAATTCCTCCTCGTCAGGAAGAGCTATGTCCAGACGGGCACCGCCTGGGGCGAAATGCCGCTCGGCTAAGCGAATCAGCTGGTTCCTTGCCCCCTCGGCGATCTCTTTGATCTTTGGTGTAGCCTCGCGGATGTCAGTCACGAGGTTGTAGTCCTCGACCCCGGGCCGAACCGCCTTCTCGGCCTTGTGGAGGGCGTCCACCTGCGACAGGTACGCGTCGGCGACCGCCTTGTACCTAGTCCACGCGTCTATGATGATCTGGGCAGCAGCCGGAGGGGTTCCCATCAGCGAAGGCGGCGAGGACGTGAACGGAAGCTCAGCGGTCGTGGGCATGTGGCAAGATGGATTCAGGCCGCCACCGCGCTACGGGCGAGGTGGTGCGCCTTTTCGAGAAAGGGGTGCTTAGAGGGGACCTTGGTGACGACGACCTGAAGGTCGGGGTGCGCAGGCAGAAACTCCCTTAGCAGCGCGGCGCTCTTGCGGCGGCAGTTCGGGAATCGACCCATGAGGTGATCCCCAAGGGTAGCGAGATCGGTGCAGAGATGCACAACCCGGGCACCCTGGGTGACAGCAAACTCCAGTGCCGCAATCGCAGCGGCCGCCTCGCCAGCAAAGTTGTTGCTGCCGTCATTCGGGATCTGTCCGGAACCGGTCGCGACTGGACGCTTCCCGTTCTCGCCGACCGCCACCCATCCGTATGCGGGCCGGGGGGAGCCGAACGCAAACGCGCCATCCGTAAATAACGTGATCGTGGCAGGCATGTCCCAAGATGGCGCAAACCTCCTAGAGAGGCCCTGCGGACTCCCCAAAGGCGCCAGCCGGCAACTTCCAGTCATCGACGGGGACGATGATCGGGCCGTCCCAGTCGGTGCGCATCGCAGCCTCGAAAAGATCGGGGTTGGCCAGAGCCGCCGCATAAGGTAGCCCGGCATCCGCGAGTTCGACGACCGACTTCTTGCGATGGATCGTGGCCCCGAACTGGCGCTCGTAGGCCGCGATGCGCTCAAACCGCTCAGGCGTCAGAGCGCGAATAGTCGCCCACTGGTTCGCGGAAGCGAAAATACACGACAGGCAACTTAAACGTCCCCAACCAAGGGCATACGCAGGGGCGGGAACGACGCCGTGGCGCTTGATGATCTCCCAGACCTGGGCCGTGGTCCATTTGTGAACCGGCCGCCAATGGTCCACATAGCGACCGAGGCTCGGGGCATTCGAGCGGTCCGGCTCAAACGTCTTGTACTTGGCTCGCCCGGCAGACTCCTCTGCCCTCTCTCCAGTGACCACCAGGAGCCGCTTGCCCCGGTACGCCGGCGAGTTGGCGATGACCTTCGAGAAGACATCAATCTTCAGGTAGGCGGAGCACCAGCGGCATGAAAGCGAGGCGCTGGTCTGCGGAAACTTAAGGCGTGTGCCCAGCTTACCAGAATTGCCACCCGCGGTCCCGATGGTCCCATCGTGCCTCTCGAAATGCGTGGGCGCCGTGGGCTCATTGTTGCGCAACATCTCGCGCTCGAATCCGCCTTCCTTCCAGGAGGAGAAATGTCGAATTCCAAACGTCCGAGCTACAGCGCGGCAATAGCCGGGGGTCGAGGGCCAATCCATCAGGGTGCTTCCCTCGGCCCCGTCGATGGAGTGGTGATGCATCTCAATCTTCTCAGGCTGCACTCCCTGTTCGAGGAGATGCAAAAGGCACGCCTCAGAGTCCTTGCCCCCGGAGAAGCACAGCAGAAACAGGTCGTAGGTTGATAGGTCGGGCTCGTCAGGGGCGCGATCCATGACCGCCGCAGCGCCGGTCGCAGGCTCGTCGAACGAAGGGAATCCCATTGTTGGGAAGTCGAGCTGTAGGGACGCGCTGGGCATGCCTCAAGATGGCCCTCGACTTCAAGCCGCAGCAGAGGCGAAGAGTTCGCCGTGACGCGCAGCGACGGCGGTCTTGAGTCTGGGAAGATCCCGCGCAACGAACCCGAGGAAGCAATTACCCCGATACACCTCGGACCCGTAACAGTAGTAGTTCCGCCCCTCCGGCCATGCCACGATGCGGTAAAAGACGGCCTCCTGCTCACGAGTCACCAGGTCGTGAAACCGAGCTTCGTCGCCAGCTTCGAGCGCGGCGATCATAGCCTCGGCAACGCTCCAGTCACCCTCCGACAGGTACTCCGGGGTAACCCATGCGGACTTTTGGCAGTGCTTCTTGTCGCAGTAGAACGGATGGTCCGGCTCTTTCATGGTCGTGATGCCCCAAGATGGGCGTCTTTACCTACCCCCCGGGGGGCCATCCCAGAGGGAGATTGAGGCTCCCTCATCTCCGCAGATCCGGCGTTTCCGGGTTGAATTCGCCGTTGTTGTCCGTGGCGGACTTCACCTGCTCCGGCCAAAATGCGGCGTAATGGGTCGCATTGAGGTCAAACCGGGTCACCACGAGACCGTCGTAGCCGCGCCCGTGAAGGACCTGCCGGACCTGCGCCCCGACCTGGGTAAGCTCCCAGAGATCGTCCGAGTCGGGCAATTTGTGGCGCTTTAGGAACCTGGCGACATCGGGCTCGTCAAGATCCGCCGGTTTTTGGATCGAAAGGTAGACCTGGAGCATCGCGCGAGGGTTGTAGTCGGCGGCATCCTCGCGGCTGTCTGTGAACCACGAAAGGTTGGTACGCCGGAAGGCCGTGAACCGCTCGGCAGCCCCGTGGAAGGCCAGCAAGGGCTCTCCCAGCTCGTTTGTGACCTTGGAGGCAGCGAACCACCGCCTAAACGCAGGGCTTTGCGTTAAGGGCGGGCAATCGGCAATGCGGCAGGGGGCTTGCACGCCCCAAGATGGCCCCTCCCCCGGGGGAGGGTGAGGGGCAAGGCGGACGGCCTATGCCGCGACTGCCTCGCCTACCCTCGTCCGCCCGTCGTGCTTGTACCTCCGAACGGCGACGCGCCCGGCGCATTGGCCAAAGGAAATGCACTCCAGGGGCTCAAGATCCTTGAACGCCTCCGCCGAGACCGCCGGCGTAGCAGCGGTAGTGGTCGGAGTTTCCTTCATGGACAGTGCGAGCCCGCAAATCTTCTCCGCGCGCTCATTGGTTCTCGTGCTTGTGTTCGAAAACCACACGCGGTTCGCGAATTGGTGCAGGAGGGTCGTCTCGTTCTGAACTCCGACATAGGCCGAGAGCCAGTCGTCGCTATTGAGCGTCCAGAGGTTGATAACCTGCATGCTGCGGGAGAGGGTAAGCCACTGGGTTTCTTGCTCAACGTCCCCTATGTAGCTCGCCATGTCATCACCGACCAACAGCACCGAGTGCTCTCGGCTTGGCGGGCTCACTGAATCCGAGCTGAACAATGCCATGACTTCGGACTGGAACCGGGCCTTCAGCATCGTACCGATCAGACCGTTCAGGTGCCCAAACGCCGGTGCTGTGTAGAACAAGACGCACTGGTTGCTGGCTACGCAGGCGCTGAAATCAAAGGTGGATTTGCCAGAGAATTGCTCTCGGAGCGAGGGGGTTTGTGCAAACTCCCCAAACCTGTCGAGGAAGCTCCTTGTGATGGCTGTCTTCCTGCTGGGCGTAATTCCGGGCCAGACTACGTTGAAATAGTGGAGAGGGACGGTTGCCGTGCTGGGAAGGGCGCGGGTTAATTCGCCAAACCGGGTCTCCGACCCCTCAACCAACTCGCAGAGATCGGCGAGAGTAACGTCACGTTGCGGATTCTTGAACCGCAAAGCTATGAGACAGGCTTCGAGGAAGTTGGTCAGGTTTCGGGTGTTCGTTGAATTGTCGATGGGCCTGTCCAAGTTCCGCAGGCAAAGGCCGCTAAGGAGCGCCGCCGTCTGCGCCGCTGAAGCGCTCGGACAGAGCAAGTTGATGCACTCAGTCTCGCCGCCTATAGCGCCCGGCGCCACAAGGCGCACGTCGATGCCGGGGTGGATCACGGGAATCGAGCCTGCCAACCGGCTGACGAATTCCGCCAGGTCCCCTTTGCCATCGAGAACAAGCCCTCCTACGGTTCCCAGCGCCGTAGAGCTGGCCCCGTTGAGGATTTCCGTCAGCGCGGGTTTGAGGCCCCCCATAATCTTGCCACACCCAACTTCGCCAGTGATGAGCGTGTTGCCGTAAATGCCTGGCCTGTCCACGATCAAGCCGCAGAAGCTAAAGAGAGCGCTTGCGTTGGGGTCCCCTTTGGGCCGCGTAGCGTGATAGATCACCGCGACTACCAAGGCGAGGGTGACAAGAAGGACCGTTGAGCTTACAATGAGCAGCATACCTTAAACTATGGGGTGCGGCACCCTCAGAGTCCCTATTGGGCGCAAGTGGGCATCTCCTATCAGCCGCGCCCTGATCGAGAATTACGCCGCCTTATTGGGTCGCGCCGAACCCTCCGAGGGGTTGCTCTGGCCCACCGCCTTACGGAAATCAGACAAAAACTCGTCAGGAGTCCGCGAGTCTAGCACCGTATAGACCGGAACCTTCGCCCCCTCATCCACCATCTCCGCGGCGACAAACTCGTGGTGCTCGTGGTCGATCTCAGGAATGCGCTCCGCAGGAGGCGGGGAAACGTCCCTAAGGCCGACATCGGTGGCGACGAACGAATCGCGGAAGGGGGTGAGTAACAGCAATTTCAGGGAGACCGCAAAGTAGTCGATCCCTCCGGACGGCTCTCCTGGGAAGATCACCGCCGCCTCGGTCTTGTTGTCCTCGTTGCTCCGATAGCGATAGTGCAGAAGTGTGACCTTTGGCATGGCACAAGGATGGGGAGGCTGAAAGGCCGTCTCCTCGTACCTCCCCATACTTTAGGAGTGAGCGCACCGCCCATACTCCCCCTCGCCCCCACCGGCCTGAAAGCTCGGGCCAGAGGCATGGGTTGAAATTTCCCGCTATTGGACGATGATTCCTAAAGATCCAAGTCCATAGCCCAACATGCAAACTCCGCAGAAACAGTCCCAGTCGGCCGATTACTCCCTGGAGGAGGCCGTCCGCAACGTCGTTGCCTGCAACGCGCTCGAAGGACTGGTGAACACCCCTGCGGAGATCGAGGCCATCCGCCAGCGCTTCGTCGCCGGCGGCCTGACCTCACAAAGGAGCGATGGACACCCCTCAAAGCCAGCAGGCGAATCTGGCTGAATTCGACCGGCGCAATGCCGAATTGGCCGATTGGCGCAGGATCGAACCTCGTGCCAGCGCCCAGGTCCGCAATATGGCGGACTACAGATCCCTCACGGCGGTCGGGCGCGCGGATGCTGCGCTTTACCTTCGTGAACAAAGGAGGCCGCTAAATCCATCCTCAGCGGTGATCGCCGAGACGCACCGGCACATCTTCTGGATGGCGACCACGGACGCGGGCCAATTCCGCAAGCCGGGGGAGTCTTCCATATTCGGAGGACGGCACGGGGCGGAAGCACAGCGCATCGAGGTCGAACTCCAGAGGTTGGAGGCGGAAATGGGCGAGTTGCTCGAAGCCGCAAACACCCCGGAAGCCAAGTGCGCGGCAGTCGCCTTCTACCACTCCAGATTCATCTCGATCCACCCCTTCATGGACGGGAACGGGCGGACTGGTCGCGCGATCATGGAGTCCCAGATGATCGCCCTCGGCATGAAACTCGACATTTCGAAGATGCAGAAGCCAGCCTATATCAGCGCCCTAAGCTCTGCGATGGACCGTGACGACATTGCCCCCCTCACGGAGGTCTTGGGGCAGGCCGGCGGAGTGGAAATCACCCACCGGTCGGAGGTCAGCGCTCCAGCGAAAGTCGCCTGCCGCCCCATGATGAACCTCGATGACGTGCGTCCTCTGGCTCAAGAGCGGGAAATGGCCCGCCTTCGGCCGCTTCCCTCACCTCGGATGCCAACCCGGCAACCAGACATGGGAAGTCAGTAAGAGGGGGGGGATTCACGGTATCCGGGAGTCGCGCCTCCCCATAATTGTAGGATGAGCGCGGAAGCCCCAATAATTGACCCCGAGACCGCCCGGAAGTTTCCATGGTGGAGTGAGCCCTCTGACGGGTGTTTCCACGCGGTCGAGTTCGCCGACGCACGACGCACTGGGACGCTCCTATCCAACGGGGTCGTCGGCATCATGCTGGATCTGGATGAGGACCTTTCCCGTGAACGCGAAAGCAGCATCCTCAAGCGTGCCGGACATGAGCTGCATGTGTTTCATGACGGCCGCGTCCGGGAGATCCATGCGAGCTTCGTTACTGAACGGCGAGTAACTTTCCGCAAAGAGCCGGCCAGTCGTCTCCCGCTCCGAGCCCCTCAGGAAACGGCCATGGCGATGGCGCGATAGGCTCCTCCGGACTCCTCCAAATTATGAAAAACAAAAGCCTCATTCTCGCCCTCGGGCTCTGCGTTTCCATTTGTCCAAGCATCTTTGCGCAAGCCAGCGCGCCATCGGTGCCGGTCCCTTCCACGCCGCCGCCCGTCGGGCACCCTGAAGGAAGAGGGCAAGGCCCCCTCGCCCTCCTGGGACTCACCCCGTCGCAAAGGCAGCAACTCGACGCTCTCCTCCAGCAGCATCGGGTGGCCGTGGAACAGGTGGTGAAGAATCCGAACCTGACACGCGGGCAAAAGATCGAGCAGCGCGGAGTTCTCGCCTCGCAGCTTGAAGCCGCAGTCAAGAAGGTCATGACCCCGGCGCAGTACACCCAGTTTGTGCAGATCCAGCTCGACCGGGAGAGGGCTCGGGAAGCTCGGCATGCACAGGGGGCCAAGTCTTCCACCGAACCCTAGGCCGAAAGGAGCCCCTTTTCGGGCCTCGCATAGGGTTTAGCCAAATAGGCTTCCTGAGGGGCTCGCTCGGACGTTCTAGGTCCCGCCATAGGCATCCCGACTCTTTGGCGTGCCTTGGTCATAGAAACCGGCCTCGCTGTGGCGCGCAGGGGCTAGGTGGATAGGCAATTAGCCCCCAATGGAAATGAGTGCCCTGGTCGGCCGCTTGCCTGTAGGGTACCTTGACCCTACTCCGAGGTTCAGGGCCAAGTGACGCTAATCAACCCGGCGGCACCCATTCCTGTGAGCGCCGTTGACGACACAGGGCTGTTTGCGGAGGTGTTGTTGATCGTGAGCGTGCCGTTGCTCGTTCCCAGCACCGTCGGGACGAAAGTAATGACCATGGGCACCGACCCGCCGGCGGGAACTGTGATCGGATACGCCGGAGCCGCTCCATTGATCGAGGTGATCGTGTAAGTCGCCGTGACGGAGGCGCTGGTTATCTGGAAATTGGTGCCCCCCGTATTGCTGATCGTCAGGGTGTTCGAGGATGATCCGGTGACAGGAATGACGCTGCCGAAATTCGTGGGACCGGAAACGACGATGTTGCCCGGCGAGACAACGGTGATCGTTGCGGACGCAAGGTTGGAAAGCGCATAATTGCCTCCGGCCGGGCTTTGGACCGTGACTGTGTAAGTGCCGCTGCTTGGGAAGTTGACCGTGGCGCTAGTGGCCCCGGAAGATCCTCCCCATGTGTAGCCGTTTTGGCCGCCACCGGGCGTAAAGGTGATGCTTCCCCCGGTTGTAACGGTCTGCGTGGTGGGGGAAATCGTCACTGTCTGCGGTGCCTGATTCACAACGAAGCTCTGCTGGACCTGGGCGGCCGCGCTGTAATTCCCGTTGCCCGCCTGGTTGGCATTCACAACCACAGTCCCGGCGCCGGTGACCGTCAGCGTTGACCCAACGATGGAAGCAGGACCGGAGGCGATTGTGAACACGATGGGGTTACCTGAACCTCCGCCCGAAGCCACGAGTCCGAAAGGAGCCACTCCGTAGGTCTTGGTGCCGGGATTTGTGAAGCTGATCGTCTGGGTGGCCTGATTCACCGTGAAGCTCTGCTGAACTTGTGCTGCCGCAGCCCAATTGCTGTTACCTGCCTGGTTGGCGTTTACGACAACGGTCCCTGCCCCAGTGATCGTGATCGTGGAACCGCTGACTGTCGCTGGCCCAGAGGCAATCGAGAAGGTCACCCCAAGCCCCGAGGTTGCAGACGCGGAGAGACCGAACGGACCCACTCCATAGGTCTGCGTCCCTGGGTTCGTGAAGCTGATCGTCTGGGTATTTGGGTTAACCGTGAAGGTCTGCTGAACCTGGGGGGCTGCTTGCCAGTTCACATTACCTCCCTGATTCGCGTTCACAGTAACGGACCCTGCTCCAGTGATCGTGATCGTGGAACCGCTGACTGTCGCTGGCCCAGAGGCAATCGAGAAGGTCACCCCAAGCCCCGAGGTTGCGGACGCGGAGAGACCGAACGGACCCACTCCATAGGTCTGCGTCCCTGGGTTCGTGAAGCTGATCGTCTGAGGTTCCGTAACCACCGTCACCGTCGTGTGCGCACTGCTGGCAGCGGGTGAAGCGGCGCTCCATTGCCCCAAATTGTCCTCGGACGTGGCGTACATTGTGTAAACCGTGCCGGCGTTACCTGCGGGAAACCCATTCGCCGTGGCTGAAGCTCCGACGACATAAGCCTCGGGAACGGTGGCTCCTCCATTTGTCGAAAGGTCGAAATGGATCGCTTGGATACTTCCAGAGCCTTGGGCAGTGCCGCTTGCAGACCAGTTGATGCTCGTGCCCGCATACACGGTCGCGGGCGGAGAAGCTGTCATCGTGCAACTCGGCGGGCCTTGAATCGGGCCTGAACCAGGATTCGTGTTCAGCAGGAAAGTGTAGGTCACCGGGACACCACCGCTGCTCGCGTTCATAATCCACGACAACTGAGTGCCGAGATTCAAGGAACCTGTGCCGGACCAAGTGCTGTTCTCGGGTTGGTTGGTGGTGATGCCGAGGTACTGGTTGTTGCTGAACGCAGCCGGCGTCGTGCCGCTGGAGGTCGTGGTGGCTCCACCAGTTCCGTTGAAAGCGGTGCCGGAGTAGGAGCTAGAATACGTTACGGACTGAGCGATCCACGAAGTCCCGTTCCACGTGATATTGTTGAAGATGATCTGCTCGACCATCGTGCAGGCGCTTGTGCCTGTCCATGTGAGGTTGTTCTGGTGCGACCACCCGTTCACTTGGATGCCGTACGACGCGCTACCCGCTGGCGTTCCCGTGCCGGTGGTGACGACCTGGAACTGAATCGAAGTGATGTTATTGTACCCTTGGTCTGCTAGTTGATACTCGTGCCCTACGTTATTCAGCGTCACACCCGTTGGAGGATTAAAAAGGTCGTTGGGTCGATACCAGTAGGGGCTCACAGGGTTCTGTGCCGCAAGACGACCGCCGCCGCAGAAAAAAAATGCGGCACCCGCCAGGACAGGTAAGAGGATTCGGGAAAGTTTCATGAATGCTGCGGGTTTAGCGGGCAAAGTTAGGACACGCCGGTTTCGGCCGGCATGGGACGGATAACGCGAAGGAGCGCCATAGTCCTAATTATGGGGTGGAAGGCCCTGAGGATACAGGTGACCGACTACGCCCAGACGCCAACAGGTGGGGCTGTCACCAAGTCCACTAAACGCAGCGGCGCAGGAAGTTGGGTAGAATGGTCGTTAAATCAAGATGGGGGTGTGAACCTGAGCCTGCGCCCCACCCCCTTGCGATAACCTTAGCGAAGCTCGTAGATTTCCACGAGCGCGACGCCCGTTGCGCCGTTCGCACCCGTCACCTGCGCCGTGTAGGCCCCCGTGGGGAGCGTCACGACGATTGCCGAGTCGTTGGAGCCGGAAGTCAGGGCGAAGGCGCCAACCTTCGCGGAAAGGGCCGCAGTGAGGCGCTGGACAACGATGCCGCCTATCGCCGCATTGCCGACACCGGGCGCATTGTTCCAACCACTGTTGACTGCAACGGTTCCGCTGCTGCTGGAGAGCGTAAGGGTGGCATTCGTCAGGGCACCCGAGAGGCCAAAACCTGCGAGAGCGGGACCGTCGCCACGGATAATGACAGTCTGGGGCGTGTTGCCCCCAATCACGAACCCGCCGATCAGGATGTTCCCACCAGTCCCGACAAAGGCGCGAGCCGAAATGTTAACGAGCCTGTCCGTCGGAGCGAGAGCGTCGGCGTCGTAAACCTCGGCCAAGGCGACACCATTGTTCGTCGTCTCGGAAATGACCTGGGCCGTGTACGGTCCAGCGGCGAGCGTCTCCAGCATGGCGGTGTCATGGGAACCAGCAGGCAGTGCGTAGGCCCCTAGGGCGGCAAACGTCGCATCGAGAGAGGTGCTCCACGAGTCCGTCATGGCAAGGGTCGTGGACCCCCTGACCAGCGTGAGCTGCGGGTCGGTCAGAAACCCTGTTACGCTGAAAGCTGCAAGGGAGGGACCATCGCCACGAATCAGGACAGTCTTGCTGTCGGGTCCGGTCGTTACAAATCCCGCGATCAACTGGTTGGCCCCGCCCGCGCCACTCTGCGAATACGCCCGCGCCGACAGGTTAACGAGCCATGCATCGGTCGTGACGGTGAGCGTCCCTGCATCCGCGGTCACCGTGGCCTCGGTGGCGCTCGAAGCGGCAACCGTGTAGTCGCCCTGATTGGCGGCTGTGGGGTACACCGTGTACTGGTAATTGGTCGCGCCCTCAATGGCTGCGCCGTTCAAGTACCACTGGTAGGCGGTCGGATTGCCGGTGGTCGTCGCGGTGAGAGTGATCGGCGAAGAACCGTTCAGAACGGAGGAGACCGGGAGCGGGCTCTCCACTGAGACGGTGATCGGCGCTACAGGCGGCGTGAACGTGCCCTTGCTGATCGTGTTGCCGCTGCTGTTGGTGACATAGATGTTTCCATTCTGGTCGATGGCGATGCCA
>Ga0302140_10001597_pt1 | contig 29596 bp, 30 predicted proteins | sample I_Bog_E1_1_FD_202095 | JGI IMG/M metagenome (GOLD analysis project Ga0302140, IMG submission 202095) | Peat permafrost microbial communities from Stordalen Mire near Abisko, Sweden - I_Bog_E1_1 | ecosystem: Environmental > Terrestrial > Soil > Wetlands > Peat | place: Sweden: Abisko, Stordalen... | reverse complement strand
TCAACTACGGGGTCCGCTACGAGTATTTCGCGCCCTACACCGAAAAATATGGTCATCTGGCCGACGTTGCTACCAATCCCAGCGGGGCATTCACAAGCGAGACGGAGGCGCAGAGCGGCGCCGCCGGATTGCCCGGTTCGCTAGTGTATCCATGGCGCACGGCATTTGCGCCTCGCCTGGGGCTGGCGTGGCGCGTGCCGAAGATGAAACAGATGGTGGTGCGGGCCGGCTATGGCATGAATTACACCGTGGGCGAATACGCCAGCTTTGCCACGAACATGGCGCACCAGCCGCCCTTCACCAATGAACAAACCAATCAAGAAGCTGTTGGCAATACAGCTTCGTCGGCGTGCGCGCGGACCGCAGGGATGAAGTGCTTAACGCTGGCGAATGGGTTCCCTGCGCCGCAAACGCTGGGAAACTACGCTCTCGACCCACACTACCCATTGCCTTATGTTCAGGTATGGAATCTCGATCTTCAGAAGACGCTTCCCTGGAACGTGGTGCTGAATCTTGGTTACAACGGGTCGCGGGGCAATCATCTGGATACGGTCATCGCGCCGCGCACAATCCCGGGCAGCCAGAGCACCGATCCGGCACCATCGACTTGCGCTGGGACCGCGCCGTGCTTACCGCTGAACTTCCGCTATGAAGAAGCGAAATCGTTCTCGAAGTTCAACGCAGGCACGGTGAGAGTCAATAAGCGACTTTCCAAGGGTATTTCACTGACCGCCAACTACCAGTACTCGCACTCGATTGACGATGCCGGCGCGTTGGGCGGCGTGGGGGGCGTCGGTGTGCAGGACTGGCAGAACGTGCTCGGCGAACTTGGCAATTCGAGCGTGGACGTGCGCCACACGGTGAGCGGCACCTATCTTTACGAGCTTCCCTTCGGCAAAGACAAATTCTGGTTTACCACAGGCACGGCTTCGCACATTCTCGAAGGCTTCTCGATCTCTGGAACCTATCAGTTCGCAACCGGTACATGGCTCAGCCCGAGTTACACGTCGTCAGTGGCGAGCACTGCTTGCGGCACAGGCGGAGTGATGCGGCCCAATCTCACGGGCGCTCCCGTCACAGCCGGGGGCGGTACGCTACATCAGTGGTTCAACCCGGGGGCCTATTCGGCGCCAACGAATACACCTGGTTATTGCGATTTCTTTGGCAACGCGCCGCGCAACTCGATTCTGGGGCCGGGAACGGTCTCCAACAACATGTCGCTGTCGAAGACCATGCAGATGGGAGATGTGCGCAGCATGGAGATACGCGCCACCATCAACAATGTCTTCAATACGGTGCAATACACAGGCGTGGGGACCACCGTAAACTCACAGAATTTCGGGGAAGTTACCTCGGTTGGCGCGATGCGGTCGTTTCAGTTTAGGGCGAGCTTCAGGTTTTAGCGGGACAATCAGTATCCCAGGTCTCAGAATCGAGACCTGGGGCACCCGGAGTTTCGTTGCGGAAGGGGCAGCATGACCGGTTGGGCACAGAGGATTGGAGCAGGAGTTGCGGCGCTGGCGCTGGCAATGCCGGGCGCACAGCCTTCGCTTGCCCAGGACTCCGGACAGGCACCGGGCACACAAATCTCTACGACCCCGCAGAGCGGCTTTGTGCTGAAGTTGAACAGCGATCTGGTGTTGACCAATGTGGTTGTTCGCGATGCCAAGACTGGCGAACTGGTGCAGGGCCTGAAGCAGAGCGACTTTAGCATCTACGAGAACGGCAAGCCGCAAAGGATCGACACGTTCGACTTTGAGAGCGTGGACAAAGCCACACCCTTGAACGAGGCCATAGTGAGCGGACTGGCCGCCGGGACCACCGGCAATGGCTCGAAGGCCGTGGTGGTTGCGAAGCCTGAGGACTTGCGCAATCACCGGCTGATCGTGATGTTTTTCGACCTGACCTCCATGCAGCCGGAGGATCTCGACCGCAGCGTGCTGGCGGCTCAGGATTTTCTGAAGAAGAAGATGCAGCCCGCCGATCTGGTTGCTCTGGTTTCGCTGGGCGATACGCTCAAGGTAGATCAGGATTTTACCGCCGACAAGAATGCGCTGATCAATGAAGTCGCGGTTTACAACGGCACCGAGGGACAGGGATTTGCGCAGGGCGCCACGGCGAACTCGAACCAGGTGGAGGACACGACAGGCTACACACCCGACGAGAGCGAGTACAACGACCTGAATACCGATCGCGAACTGTTTGCGCTGCGGGCGGTTTCGAAGTCGCTGGAAAAGATCACGGAGAAGAAATCGCTGCTCTATTTTTCCGGCGGCATCTCACGCGACGGAATTGAGAATCAGGCCTCATTGCGGGCCGCCATCAACGCAGCGGTGCGCGCCAACCTCGCGATCTATAGCGTGGACACGCGCGGGTTGCAAGCGATCGGCCCGCTGGGCGACGCCTCCACCGGCAGCCTCCGCGGGAGCGCCGGTTACAACGGTGCATCACTCACCAGCAACATGAACGCCAACGTTGCCACGCAGGAGGTGATGGCTACGCTGAGCACGGATACGGGCGGCAAGGCGTTCCTCGATTCCAACGACTTCGCTCCTGCTTTTGCGCAGGTGGAGCGGGATACATCGGCGTACTACGCAATCGGCTTTCGCTCGACGAATCAGGATCGCGACGGCCGCTATCGCAAGCTGACAATCAAGATCAATCGTCCCGGCGTGAAGCTCGAATACCGCCCCGGCTACTATGCGCCGGCGGACTTCCAGCACTCTGGCCATGAAGACCGCGAACGGGATCTTGAGGAGCAGTTGGCGAGCGACCTGCCGGCTTCCGATATGGCACTTTATCTGGACGCGATGTATTTCCGTCTGGATGAGAACCGTTTCTTTGTGCCGGTTTCGCTCATCGTGCCGGGCTCGCAGATTCCTTTTGTAAAGGGCGGCGACAAGGACAAGGCCACGCTGGACATTATTGGCAGCGTGATCGACGAAGCGAAGCGGCCCATTGGCCATGCGCGCGAAACGGTGAAGCTGAACCTGGACCCGAGCCTGCAGGCGCGGCAAAAAAACATTCAATACACCACCAGCTTTAACCTGCCGCCGGGGAAGTATCAGCTGAAATTTGTGGTGCGCGAAAACCAGACGGGCCGCATGGGTTCTTTTGAAGCGGAGATTACGCTTCCGGAGATGAAGAAGGCTCCACTCAAAATGAGCTCCATTGTGCTGGCCTCGATGCGCCAGCCCAGCAAAAAAGAGTCGCCTCTCATTCGCGGCGGGCAGGAGTACGTGCCGAATATCAGCCACGTCTTCCGCCAGGACCAGCACCTTTACCTGCTGTATGAGATCTACGCTCCGGCACGGGAAAAAGAGGCGGCGGATGCGCCAAAGGGAACCAAGCCGGGCATCAGCCTGCTCAGTAGCCTTGAGCTGATTCAGGGATCGACAAAGGTCTACGAGACGCCGCTGGTGCAAGCCAAGGCCATCAATGTGGCGGGGCGCGACGCGGTGGCCATAGAACTGGATGTGCCGCTGGCTGGACTCAAGCCGGGTCAGTATCTGTGCCAATTGAATGTGATCGACGATGCCGGTGGCAGCTTTGCATTTCCGCGCTTCGCGGTGCTTGTGCGTGAGGCGGCGGTGGCGGCGACTGGCACTCAGCCAGCCGTTGGTGCTTCCTCGCCTGCATCTGCAAGCACGCAGTCGTCCGTAACGCCATAAGGGCAGTGGCGGCAGCCGGAGCCGCAGCAGGAACCGCGCTTCAGGTGGTACTGCGCGGTGAAGACAAGATTCGGCCCTTCCATGTAGTAGTCTCCGGGTTGGAGCAGAGGCAACGACTGGGGCATGGCGTTGGGCGTTATCCTTTGTGGATCTGATTCCGAACAGGTAGGTTAGGCTGAAGCGGCTCGTCCCGATCAGTATGAAGCAGCAAGATGCCAATGAGTCCGGGAACCGCAGCGAGAAGGGCAGCAGTCACATATCCATTTATCGATGCGGAAAGCTGTCTGTCTGCCGCTTGATGAACTTCCTGATACATGAATCCGAACGCGGAAATAAAAGTCAAGGCAATAAGCCAAACAGCCGAAACCCTTCGGTGCCAGATCGCGAGAATGCACGACGGAAGAATTGTGAAACCATATAGGGTGATAGCCACAATTTCAGGAGCGGTATCGTTGCTTCCCATGGTGAACGAGCCCACTATCACTGCTCCGAAAGCAAACAGTCCCCATATCGACCCGAAACCAATGATCACTTTTGTCCGATCGCGCATCGTATTCAAGAGTCTATCAGGAGATATGGAGGATTCCGGATTCAAGGTGACCACGCTGCCCGAGATCAAAAGGTAAAATTGAAGGCATGACACTCACCGCGCAGGATCGCGCCCGCAAGATCAAGATCGTTCTTTTTGACGTGGATGGCGTACTTACCGACGGAACCATCTGGATTTATCCCATGCCGGTGGCGCTGCCAGACGGCTCCATCGTCACCAAAATGGTAGAGGCCAAGGGCTTTTGCGCCCACGACGGCGCGGGCATGACACTGGCGCGGCTGGGCGGCATGAAGGTTGGCGTCATTACCAAGCGCATCAGCGAGACGGTGGCGCTGCGCGCACGCGACCTGAAGCTCGAATTTGTCTACCAGGGCCAGGCCTTCAAGATGAAGGCGGTGCGCGAGATCATGGCCAAGGAAGGCGTAACCGAGGACGAGATTGCCTATGTGGGCGACGACGTGGTAGATCTGCCGGCGATGCGCCAGGTCGGCCTGGCCGTGGCCGTGGCGAATGCCCGCGAACAGGTGAAGGCCGAGGCCCACTATGTGACGCCGAACAAGGGCGGTGAAGGCGCGGGGCGCGACGCTATCGAGTTCATTCTTGAAGCCAAGGGCGTGCTCAACCACTGCATTGAGGCTTCCATCGATGAAGGTAACCCGCTCCCGCCTTCTATGGACATCGGCAAAGGCGGCGAGGACTTGCCGTCCAGGCAATGATTTTGGCGATCTTGCGGATACGATGATTGGAAAGGATTCCTGAAGGGGATAGGTTGGACGAGGTGATGGAGGCGCAACCAAAAAGAGCGGTGGTGCTGTTGAGCGGAGGCCTGGACTCGGCGACGGTGCTGGCGATTGCCCGGAGCCAGGGCTACGAGCTGTACGCGCTTTCGTTCTCCTATGGACAGCGGCACGTTATTGAGTTGGAAGCCGCCCGCCGCGTGGCCGCATCCCTCGGCGTCGCGGCGCACCGCATCGCTGCCATCGATCTGCGCGTCTTTGGCGGCTCCGCTCTGACGGGCGACATCGACGTGCCCAAAGGCCGCTCGGCAGACGATATGTCGCACGGCATTCCCATTACGTATGTGCCGGCGCGTAACACCATCTTTCTCTCGTTTGCGCTGGCCTGGGCTGAGGTGCTGGGCTCGAGCGACATTTTCATCGGTGTGAACGCGCTGGACTATTCGGGCTACCCGGACTGCCGGCCGGAGTTTATCGAGGCCTTTGAAAAGATGGCCAACTTGGCCACCAAGGCCGGCGTTGAAGGCCGGGGTCCCCACGGACAGGTCTTCGTCCGTGGGGTGGAACGCCGTCAGGCACTCAAAATTCATACGCCGTTGATTGCCCTGAGCAAAGCGGAGATTATCCGCAAAGGCATGGAATTGGGTGTGGACTACGGCCTGACCAGCAGTTGCTACGATCCCTCGCCGGCGGGCGCGCCGTGTGGGCAGTGCGACTCGTGCCTGCTGAGGCAAAAGGGTTTCGGCGAAAACGGGATCGATGATCCGCTGGCCTACCGAGAAGACAAGGCTGCAGAATGAGCTACGCCGTAAAGGAAATCTTCTACACGCTGCAAGGCGAAGGCGCGCAAGCAGGCCGCGCTGCCGTCTTCTGCCGATTTGCCGGATGCAACCTGTGGTCGGGGCGCGAGGCGGATCGGGCTACAGCGACTTGCCGGTTTTGCGATACAGACTTTGTGGGCATGGATGGCGCAGGCGGGGGCAGGTTTGAATCGGCGCAGGCGCTGGCGATGGCGATCGAGCAGACGTGGCCGAGAGAGTCCTCGCTGGGGAAGCGATTTGTGGTCTGCACCGGCGGCGAGCCTCTGCTACAACTGGATGTGAGATTGATCGAGGCGCTGCATTCGCTTGATTTTGAGATTGCGGTCGAGACCAACGGGACAATCGCTGCTCCGGCAGGCTTGGATTGGATATGCGTCAGCCCGAAGGCGGGATCGAACTTGGCGCAGAGGAGCGGCAATGAATTGAAGCTGGTCTATCCTCAAATTGGGGCCGATCCAAAGGAGTTTGAGAGCCTTGGCTTCAGGCATTTCTTTCTCCAGCCAATGGATGGGGCTGAGCGTGCATTGAACACAGAGCTTGCGCTGCAATATTGTCTCGATCACCCACAGTGGCGATTGAGCCTGCAAACCCACAAGTTTCTGGGCATTCCATAAGCAAATCAAGATACTCAAAAAGTTCGCAATAGAGCCGGCGCACGGTTCCAAACTCTCAGCATATTCGTGGTGAAACGAGCCTGCCTTATCGGCTCCCGGTAATCGGTCGATTTTGAGAACCCGGCAGCCGGAAGAATGTGCGATCATGCGCACATATGGGCACAACGAAATTCGAATAGCCGCTTGCTCGTGCCGTGGCTATAATGGTTTCTTGTCCTACACCACCCAATGACCATCTTGAGCCCCATTTCGAAAACGACAAGTTCCAGCGGGGGTTCAGCGCATCCGGACCAGATCAGCGATAAAAAATACAGCTATAGCGATACTTTTTATCGCTATATTCAAGCTGGGTCTGTTCGATCGGCGAACCATGTCGTTCCGCTGGTTCAGAGGGAGTTATCGCCGCGGAGTGTGCTTGACGTGGGATGCGGCGCTGGCGCGTGGCTCTCGGTTTATAGCAAACAGGGCGTTGCTGACTATTTGGGAGTGGACGGCGCGTATGTCCAACCGGAATCGCTGCTGATCCCTGCCCAGTGCTTTCAACCTCAGGACATCACGCAGGAATTCGATCTTAACCATCGGTTCGACTTTGTTCAATGCCTTGAAGTTGGGGAGCACCTGCCGACTCGATTCTCGAGCACATTGGTCGATAACCTCGTCCGGCATGGTGACAGGATTTTATTTTCCGCGGCCACTCCGGGGCAGGGGGGCGAAAACCATATCAATGAGCAAACTCACGAGTTTTGGCGCCAGCTCTTTGACCGTCATGGCTATAAGCCCTTCGATGTGTTCCGTCCAATGGTCAAGGGGGTTCCCGGCGTGGAATCCTGGTATCGCTATAACATGATCCTTTATGTCGCTGAAGCGGTCATTCCGGCCCTGCCAGCGGCGGTGCTATCTTCAGCCATCCGCGACGGCCAGGCGATTCCGCAAGTGGCTTCGATTTTCTATCGAGTGCGCGCCAGCATCCTTACATTTTTGCCTGCCTGGTGCGTGTCAAAGATCGCACTCGCGAAGCATCGTCTCGTTATCGCATCCCGGTCGCTACGGAGATCCCAATGACTTCCCAACCGGCCGGCGGGCAAGTTCAACCACAAGGCTCAATCGAGGCCGGAGCGTTGGCCCTGCCAGTTTCCCGGGCTTCTAGTCCGGCACTGACCATTGTCATCCCTTGCCACAACGAAGAGCAGGTGTTGCCGGAAACCGCACAGCGGCTTGGCGCATTACTCGACGAACTGATCGCGAAGCAGATAGTCGGCCGTGCAGCCATTCTGTTTGTCGATGATGGCTCGAAAGACAGCACCTGGCAAGTAATCGAACGCCTCGCTCTGCAAGACACTCGCATTCATGGTCTCAAGCTGTCGAGGAATTTCGGCCAGCAAAGTGCGATTCTCGCCGGGTTGCTCACCGCGAAGGGAGACGCGCTGATCAGCATCGATTCCGATCTTCAGGACGATGTGGCGGCGATCAAGGAAATGGTGCTCGCCTATAGTAGCGGCGCCGAGGTAGTGTACGGCATTCGGCGCAACCGCAAGACGGATAGCTTTTTCAAGCGCAGCACTGCGGAGGGCTACTACAAACTGCTCCAGGCCATGGGCGTGCAACTCATTTTCAATCACGCGGATTACCGGCTCCTGAGCCGGCGCGTGGTGGAGGAGCTGAGGAGCTGCAAGGAGAGCAATCTGTTTCTGAGAGGGCTGATTCCGCAGCTTGGCTTCCGTTCAGCCCTGGTTTACTACGATCGCCAAGTGCGCTATGCCGGCGAGACCAAGTACCCGATCTCGAAGATGGTCGCCCTGGCGGTAAACGGCATCACATCGTTTTCCGAAGTGCCTCTCAAGGTGATTACTCTTCTAGGCATGGTTGTCTCTCTTTTTAGCTTTGGCATGGCCGCGTGGGCATTAGTTATTCGATTCTTCAACCCCGCCGCCGTCCCTGGTTGGGCTTCTGTCGTAATTCCGCTCTACATGCTGGGAGGAATCCAGTTGCTGTGCCTTGGAGTTATTGGGCAATACCTCGCAAAGATATACTCCGAAACGAAGGCCAGACCTCGGTTCATCGTCGAGAAGAGCTTGTAGGCCGTGCATCCATTCGCTCCATAGTGCGAATGCCTCGGTCGTTCTCAACTAACCTGTGGTGAGATTCAATATAAGATTTGAGGATGAGTACGCCGGTGCTCGTTGGCTGCGGTTCCCGCAACAGTTGCACATTGAGTCTGGATGTGATCGTGGTGTCCCAAATAACGTATCTAACTCGCCGTTGCTCCAGGGTGCCAGCAATTTCTGGAAACTGCGAAGGCTTATTGTCGCCGTCTAGCAGAAAACTGTAGGGTGGCGGGGCAAGAGATGTCCAGTAATAGGCTACAATGTGAAGATAATTGACATGCAAGCTGCGATAGGGCTTTCGCAAATAGAACATCATAGCTGTTGATGCGTGGGTTCTTGATTGCGTGCAAGGATAGGACCATTCTCATATGCATACGGTCTCCGTTGTGATTCCTGTCTATCGCGCCGAGCCAACACTGCTCGATCTGTACAGCCAGCTTTCCGATGCGATGTCAAAGATAACAGCGGTTTTTGAGATCATCTTCGTCGAAGATGGAGGCGGCGATGGTTCTTGGCAGATCATTGAACGCCTGGCACGCCAGGACCACCAGGTGCGCGGAATCCGAATGAGCCGGAATTACGGTCAGCACAACGCGATCCTTTGCGGGATCCGGGCGGCAAAGTACGGCATCATCCTTACGATGGACGACGACCTGCAGCATCCGGTGAGTGAGATTGCGCCGATGCTGGCAGCGCTGACGCCTGAGTACGATGTCGTCTATGGCGCGCCGCAGGAGGAACAGCATGGCTTGCTGCGCGATCTCGCTTCGCGCCTGACAAAGATGGCGCTTGCCAGCACCATGGGCGCCGAGACCGCCCGCAACGCGAGCGCCTTCCGCGTTTTCCGAACACGCCTGCGCGAAGGCTTCCAGGAATATCGCAGTCCCTCTGTGTCAATCGACGTGCTGCTCACCTGGACCACCACACGCTTTACCGCCATCAAGGTTCGCCATGCGCCGCGGGCCAAGGGAGAGTCGGGCTACACTCCAGGCAAACTCATCCGACACGCAGTCAACTTGATGACGGGCTTCAGTACGCTGCCGCTCCAGATCGCCAGCCTTGTTGGCTTTGTCTTCGTTTTGTTCGGCTTCTCTGTGCTGGTGTATGTCTTAGCCAACTTCATGATCCGCGGCGCTGCGGTGCCTGGATTCACTTTCCTGGCTTCTTTGATCGCTATATTCTCCGGAGCGCAGCTTTTCGCCCTCGGTATTTTTGGCGAATACCTCGCCCGCATGCATTTCCGCAGCATGGACCGCCCGCCCTATCTGATCGGAGAAACGGTTGCTTTGCCCGTGCCGGACGCAGACGTCGTAAAATCCGAATCGGATTCCATGCGGCAAAATGGAGTTGTTTAGTAATGTCGAAGAGCGAACGGAGAGTCCAGCGGATATTGGCATGAAGTTCAACATCCCATTCAACAAACCATGCATCGTCGGCTCCGAGCTTATCTATGTCGGCCAAGCCGTTGCCGGCGGTCATGCCAGCGGCGATGGCCCATTTACCCACCGTGCGCAGAAGCTGATGGAGGAGCGCTTCGGCGCACAGCGCATACTGCTGACTACTTCCTGCACCGCAGCGCTGGAATTGGCGGCGCTGCTATGCGGCCTGGGTCCAGGCGATGAGGTGATTCTTCCATCCTTTACCTTCGTCTCTACCGCCAACGCGATTGTGCTGCGAGGCGCCACACCGGTGTTCGTGGATATCCGGCCCGACACGCTGAATATCGACGAACGGCTGATCGAACCGGCGATTACCCCGCGCACGCGAGCGATCTTCCCGGTCCATTATGCCGGCGTCGGCTGCGAGATGGACGAGATTATGGCGATCGCCCGGCGTCATCATTTGCTGGTCGTCGAGGATGCGGCACAGGGAGTCTTTGCCAAATACAAGGGCCAGTGGCTCGGCACCATCGGCCAAATGGGCTGTTACAGCTTTCACGAAACCAAGAACTTCTCGTGCGGAGAAGGCGGAGCGTTGATCATCAACGACCGCGCTCTGGAGAAACGGGCTGAGATCCTGCGCGAGAAGGGTACCAACCGCAGCCAGTTCATGCGGGGGCAAGTCGACAAATACACCTGGGTGGATATCGGTTCGTCCTATGTGCCATCCGACATGTTGGCCGCGTTCCTGCTTGGCCAGCTCGAAAACATGGAGAAGATCACCGCGCGGCGCAGAGAAATCTATCTCCGCTATGCCAGCATGCTCGCTCCCCTGGCCGAGAGCGGCCAGATACGCACCCCGTTCACGCCTCAGCATTGCACCCCGAATTACCATATGTTCTACTTGCTGGCAGCGGACCTCGCGGAGCGAACGGCGCTTATCGAACATCTACGCCAGGCTGGTATTCTTGCGGTCTTTCATTATGTGCCGCTCCACTCCTCGCCCTTCGCCAAATCTCTCGGCGTGCGGCAGCCGGATCTTCCAGTAACAGACGATATGAGCAACCGGCTGCTCCGGCTGCCGATGTACTATGATCTAAGCGATCGGGACGTGACTGAAGTTGCCGAGTCTGTACTCGGTTTCTACGAGAGCAGGCGGACGACAAGCTGAGAGGCTACCGCGTGGCGAATGTCTCCTCTTGCCGAAAATGCAGGTCACTCCAGATCGCTAGCTTTCGCGTCCACGGAAATGGCGGTGGCCACGAGTGGGCTGTTATGCGTGTCGCCAGTTTTGCGCAATCTCCCCAGTTACCGCCAGTTGCCTGAGTTGCACACCCTATTGTACTTTGCCTAAGAATATGCTATGAAAGGACCATGATAAAGAACGACATATCCTATCCGAATTCAGGCTTACGGTAGTGGATTGGAATCGTTGGGGGGCCGCGTGAAGATTGTCGATGCGGTTTGGGAAAGGCGCAACCTCGGCGTAACCTGCGCCGAGATAACACTAGAATCAAAAGATACCGACGCCGATATCAGAAGCGCTCTGGCCGAGCTTAGGGTTGAATACCTTGTGGTCCGGGTGCCGGCTGGTCGCGTTGATTTGACGTTCTGCCTATCGAGAATGGGCTGTAGTTTTATCGAAACGATCATTCATGTCACCCGCAGAATCGACGGCTTGCAGCTGTCAGGAGTACAGAAACGACTCGCCGAAGCAGTGACCTATGCCCCAATGCAGGAGAGTGATATCCAGAACTTGTGGTGTGAAATTCGAAAGGGCATGCACGATTCCGACCGCATATCGCTAGATCCGTATTTCGAAAGAAGCCAGGCCGGGGAGCGCTATATCGGCTGGATCCAGGATGAGGTCGCGCGCGGTGCGGACGTTTACAAATTGGTGTTCAAGAGCCAGTCCATTGGTTATTTCACGATGAAAGATCTAGGCGAGGGAACTTACTGGCCGTTTTTGGCGGGAATGTACGAGAGCCACAGGAATTCCGGGCTGGGATTTAATATCGTTTACAAGTCGATGTGTGAAGTTGCTGCTCGCGGTGGGAAACTTGTGTCTACATACATTTCAACAAACAACGACAGAGCAATCCGGCTTCATGTCAATATGGACTTTCGTTTCGAGGAAGTCACGTATGTTTTCATCAAACACAATGATGAGTGCAATTAAGATCACCGACGCGGGGTACCTGAGTGCTTCTGAGTGGAAAGAACGCAATCGTTACTGGCGCAAATCGAGGCATCGGACGAGCAATCGTGGAAAAATTCGCGCAGAACGGCGCTAGCATTTGGGCACATGCGAGAAGAGAAACTCCGGAATTTCGGGCTGACATGGCAGCCATCGCGGAGCGTTGCGGCGTCGAGATTGAACCAATCTATTTCGATATGACTGATCGACTTTCGATGAAGACCTGCGTAAAGCAAATTGCGTCCTCGACTCGACCCGTCGATGTACTCGTCAACAACGCTGGAGTGGCGCATGGCGGGTTGTTCCAGATGACTTCAATCGAGACAATCCGCGAAATATTTGAAATTAATCTCTTTTCCGCGCTTGAATTGAGCCAGTTGGTTGTACGTCTTATGCAGAGGAGGAAGTGCGGTAGTATCATCAATATTGCTTCCCTTGCCGGTCTGGAGTTGAAGTCGGGTAACGTTGCATACGGCGTTTCAAAGGCCGCTCTGATAGCGGCGACCAAGACGATAGCTGCCGAACTCGGCGGGGTGGGGATCCGCGTTAACGCGATTGCGCCCGGACTGACGGACACGGACATGGCCACACTGATGGAGCCCCAAGCCCGTCGGAACATGATCGATAGGTCTTCCATGGAACGGCTGGGGCGACCAAAAGAGATTGCGGATGTTGCCGTTTTTCTCGCGTCGGATATGGCGTCGTTTGTGACGGGCCAAGTCCTGTGCGCAGACGGAGGGGCGATTTGAAGGAACAAGGGTTCGAGACGACTCTGGAATCGGTTCACGAGAAGTGCTTGGCAGCGGTCAGGAAGATGCGCCGGCACGCCCTGCGAATGTCCATGGCAGCAGGCCCGACCGGCGCACATCTGGGCGGCGGCCTGTCGATGATGGAAATCATGGCCGCACTGTATTTTGGGACCCTGCGGTACGACGTCCAGAACCCACGATGGGAGCAGCGAGACCGTTTTATTCTCAGCAAGGGGCATGGTTCGCTAGCGTACTACGCGGCACTTAGCCTTGCCGGGTTTATTAATGAAGAGGAGCTCGCAACATTTAAGTGCAACAACAGCGACCTGAGCGGCCACCCACACATGGACTTAGATAAAGGTATCGAGTTTTCCAGTGGTAGCCTGGGCCAGGGGCTCTCCCTGGGCGTTGGAAGCGCATTGGCACTTCGGATGCGTGCGAACAACACTTCCCGGGTGTTCGTCTTGCTTGGCGATGGCGAAATCAACGAAGGCTCAAATTGGGAAGCAGCCATGTCGGCCGCTCATTTCAGATTGTCACGTCTTACGGTAATTGTGGACAAGAACGGGTTTCAGTACGACGGCAGCACGCAGGCCGTCATGGATATGGGAGATCTGGCAGCCAAGTGGGACAGTTTCGGATGGACGGCTCGGAACGTCGACGGTCATGACATTCTGGCATTGATAGATGCCATGCACATGCCCCACGACAAACCGCTGGCGGTTATCGCCCATACCGTCAAAGGAAAAGGCGTTTCTTTCATGGAAAACAACCGGCTCTGGCACCATAGACGGCTGACTCAGGAGCAGTTTGAGCAGGCGATGGCTGAACTAGCAATCACCGAGCAAGGGGATCGGCAATGATTGCTTACAACTCTGCAAGCATCCGCAGTTGGTCGATGCTCGGATCCAACGGCGCCTTCGGTGTCGCTGCCCTCGAATTGCCCGAACTCGATGACAATATCGCGATTTTGACGGCAGATGAGCTGTACTTTTCCGGACTTGAGAGATTTTTGGCTAAGTTCCCCGACCGTCTCTATAATCTTGGGATTGCCGAACAGAACCTGATCGGAGTTGCCGCAGGCATGTCGAAGGAAGGCCTGAATGTTTTTGCTACGACATACGCCAGCTTCGCGTCGACGCGCAGTTGCGATCAGGTCCGCGTGAACATGGGATATATGCAGCTCGCCGTGAAACTCGTTGGGCTCACGGCGGGACTCTCTGTCGGGATATTGGGGGCAACGCACTGGAGCATCGAAGACGTTGCGATTATGCGTGCCATTCCCAACATCACGATCGTCTCTCCGGCGGATTGCACAGAAACGGTCAAAGCCACGCTGGCCGTGTCGCGTCATGAAGGCCCGGTTTATCTCCGCCTGACGGGCGGACAACCGAACCTTCCCGTTTACAAAAACGACTATGAATTCAAAATAGGCAAAGCGATTCAGCTCCGCAACGGAGAGGACATCGCATTTATCGCTGCCGGTGCCATGGTTCATGCCGCGCTGGAAGCAGCCAACATCCTGTCCGACCATGGAGTCTCTTGCACGGTTGTGAACATGCACACAATTAAGCCGCTGGACGAGGCAGCCCTCGCGGAATTGCTCTCGGTGAAGTTGCTGGTAACCGTTGAGGAACATAGCGTCAACGGAGGGCTTGGCGGAGCCGTTGCCGAATCCTTAGCAGCCCTAAGAACGAAGCCGCCACAACTGATTATTGGCGTGCCCGACGAGTACAGGAATGCCGCCGACTATCCATACCTCCTCCAGCAGTTTGGATTGACTGCGCCACAAATCGCCCAAACGACACTGCGGAAATACCAGGAGGTTAAGTAGCATGACGAACCTGGAAAAATACGAAAATACCTTTGTCGACTATTTTAATGTCGACCGATCGGAGCTCCCCACGTGCAGCTATCAATCGATTCCCGTATGGGACTCAGTTGGTCATATGGGGCTGATAGCTCAATTGGAAGAGACTTTCGGAATCATGCTCGACACTGAAGATGTCATCGATTTTAGCTCATTCGAGAAAGGCAAATCGATCTTGAGGAAGTACCATGTGGAACTTTAGCTACTCTCCTTTTCGGCTCGCGGCGGTGTGCGACAGCGGCGGGTACCATTCCCCTCGGTCATTTCGGCGCGCCGGTCGATGTGGCTGAGGTGATAGCTTTTTTAGCCTCGCCACAGGCCGCATATGTAAACGGTCAGATTCTTGGCATCGACGGCGGAATGACAATATGGTGATTTTCAACCTGGACAGCCACGGCACGCAGCCGGCCCTCCTGGACGACGCGGCTGGTAAATGGCTTACTTACAGCGAGCTTTCACAACGCGTCTGTGAAGGAGCTGAAAACATCCAGGCTCTGGGCGTAAGACCTCTGGTCTTTCTTTTTGCAAGTAACACCATTGCGGCCGCGACCTTATATCTTGCGGCCTTACAAGCCAACGCCGCCATAGTTCTGTTTCCCGCAGGCCTTTCAGAGGAACGCGTTGCGCAACTGCTGGAGAATTATCGCCCCCTGGCCGTGTTTGGTGCTGGAGTTCCCGCCGGTTACGAAGCCTGGGACAGACCTCCGCTGCCCGGCGCCGTGCTGCGGAGCGGGTTTCACGCCGATCTGCATCCAGACCTTGCGCTCCTGCTGCCGACCTCGGGCAGTACTGGAAGCTCCAAGCTGGTGCGATTGAGCCGATCCGCCGTCGAGGCCAATGCCGCTTCCATTACTCAAACCTTGTCGATCGGTCCCGAACAGCGTGCGGGTTTGAATTTGCCGATGTCCTATTCCTATGGCCTGTCGGTCTTAAACAGTCATCTGCTCGCGGGCGCTTCCGTGCTCCTTTCTCGCGAAGGAGTGCTCAGCCGGGCTTGGTGGAGCCGTTTGGCCGACCATGGCGTCTCTTCGATGCCGGGTGTACCAATGGTCTACGAAATGCTCGCACGGCTTGATTTCAAGACGCTCGCCCCGTCTACACTGCACACGTTGACTCAGGCGGGAGGCGCTCTAAGTCTGCCGCTGGTTCGGCGCTTTCATGAGATCATGGCTGCTCGTAACGGGAAACTGTTTATCATGTATGGTCAAACAGAGGCCACGGCACGAATATCGATTCTGGATCATGCCGACCTGACTGCCCGAGCTGGCTCGGTTGGTCGCGCAATTGCCGGTGGCAGCATCTCGATCCGAAGTGTCGATAGTACGGCGCAGGCCGGCGAGATTGTCTATCGGGGCCCCAATGTCATGCTCGGCTATGCCGAAACAATCGATGACTTGGCGCTCGGCGACCAATTGCACGGCTGCTTAGCGACAGGCGATCTGGGCGTGATGGACACGGAAGGCTTTCTGACAATCACCGGACGGCTCAAGCGTATCATCAAGATTGCCGGTCTGCGTGTCAACTTGGATGAGATAGAAGCCGAGGCACGTCGCATCTGCCCGGCAGTTGCTGTAGAGCGATCAAATGGTCTCGTTGTATTTGTCGAAACAGGGTCTGAGACAGACGTCGCGGAACTGCGCCGTCAACTGCAAGAGTCGACGTTGCTGCCGCCCACCCTGGTGAAGGTGCGGACGATTGCCAAATTGCCAACCATGCCGAACGGTAAGATCGATCTTCAGGCTTTGAAGGACGAGCTATGAGCGAACTGCTTGACCTGCCGATCTATGGTCTTACCGAGCAAGAGAAGAAAAGGACACTGCTGTCTGAACTGGCAAATTTAACCCGCCATCACCGGACTGCCTGCCCCATGTATGCCCGCATCCTGGACGCCTTGGGAACGAGCGATGAATTCGGTTCAATCGAGGACATCCCGTTCCTGCCCGTTAGCCTGTTTAAGACGCACCGGTTGTTCAGTGTGCCCGAAGATGAAATCTTCAAGGTGGTGACCAGTAGCGGCACCACCGGGCAAGCAGTCAGCCGCGTTTTCCTTGATAAGGAAACGGCGAATCTCCAGACCCGTGCGCTGGTCCGGATCATGTCGACGATATTGGGACCAGCAAGGTTGCCGATGATCCTTGTCGATACCGCTTCGGTCATGCGTGATCGCAATGTATTCAGCGCGCGCGCCGCGGGTGTCAAGGGGATGATGACCTTTGGCCGGGCCCACTTCTTCGCCCTCGCTGAGGATATGAGTCTCGACATAGATGGGTTGAAGAAATTCCTTACTGTCCATGCAGGCCAGCGCGTCCTGCTATTCGGTTTCACGTTCATGGTTTGGAAACATTTTGCGCCAGCGGTCGAGGCGGCCGGCCTGCGGCTAAACGATGCAATACTGATCCATTCCGGTGGCTGGAAAAAACTAACCGATGAAGCGGTGGACAACGTAACTTTCAAGCGCCGAATCACCGAGATGACTGGTATCCGCACAATTCGGGATTTCTATGGAATGGCCGAGCAGGTTGGGAGCGTTTTTGTTGAAGGCGACGACGGCTTTCTGCATCCCCCTGCCTTTGCCGACGTCATCATTCGTGATCCCGTCTCCCTCGCTCCGCTACCCCCAGGAAAGGTGGGCGTGGCCCAAGTGATCAGTGTGCTGCCGCGCTCTTATCCAGGTCATTCCCTGCTAACAGAAGACCTGGCTGTGGTTCACTCGATTGACGGCAACGGCACTGCATTTCGCGGCAAGGCCTTCTCGGTGCTTGGCAGAGTCCCGAAGAGCGAATTGCGGGGATGCAGCGATACCTATGCCGCCGGGAGGGCTCTTTGATTGATCGGCTGAGGGACGCCGCAGATGCCAGCGCCATTGCCCGCCGCGTGGCTGCCGCCCCTTCATCAATCCCGTTCTCAGAGGAACTGCTGGCGTTCACCAGCGAGTTGTCGCGCGTTATCCTCAGCGATCGGCGCTCAAGACCTTTGCCGGAGGTTGTTGCCCTGGGCTATTGGCTGCGCCCTGCCTCTATGCGGGCGCTTGCCGACCGCTTCGCTGGCTTGAACTCGAGCCATGCGGTGCGCGTCCCAGTCGGGCTCGCTCTCCACATACCTCCAGCCAATGTTGATCCCATCTTTGCTTACTCGTGGATCCTGTCGCTTCTATGCGGCAACAGCAATATCGTCAGAACACCATCCCGAAGAGGGGCGGTCGCCGAATTGCTGATGACACAGATCGATCAAGTGCTGCCGCACTACTCCACGCTTGCTTCCTCCACCGCTTTTGTTGAATACGGCCATGAAGATGCAATCACAGAAGCGCTGTCGGCTCATGCAGGCTTGCGGGTAATCTGGGGTGGCGACGAAACAATTCGCCACATCCGGGCATTGCCCCTGCCGCCACGCGCTAAGGAAATAGTATTCGCCGACCGCTATTCGTTTGCGGTCATCGCCGCACCCGCTTTCCTGGCCCTGGACGATGGCGCGGCAAAGGGGTTGATGGACCGGTTGTATCTTGACGTTTTCTTGTTTAATCAGATGGCTTGCTCTTCGGTTCGGTTGCTGGCGTGGTGCGGCACTTCCGAGGACACCCATAGGGCGGCCGGGCGTGCGATTCCATTGTTGCGGCAGGTGATCGAGCAACGGCAATTCACGCTGGAAGCAGCCGACGCACTTGCGAAATATGCAGCATGTCTGCGCCTGGCACTGGAGCTGCCCGTTGCAGGCATCGACTGGGGCGGGGGGGATCTGGCAGTGGTTGATCTCAAGGAAGATGCTCTCTTGAGTTGGCCGACGGAGCCGTTAGTGGGAGGGGGGCTTCTGCTCCAGGCCCACGTTGCCGAATTGGCTTCATTGACGCCAATGATTGACTCGCGTGTCCAGACCTTGGCCCAGTTTGGATTCGAGGTCGAACAACTAGCGCAGTTCGTGCGGATGCTCAATGGAAGAGGCGTCGACCGTATCGTTCCGCTAGGGTCGGCTATGAGTTTTGCGCCCATTTGGGATGGATACGATTTGCTGTGCGAGTTCACCCGTTTGGTAACAATCGGCTAAGCTCAGTGTTGGGGGGACCAGCCCTGAGACTTGGCGTCGTGGACTTCTTACACGATGAGGACACTATCGTTATGCAGTTCGATCTAGCATCCTCGGCGCCAATCCTGGAAGAGTATGCACTGAAGCTTTGGTTAGCCAGGCAAGAGCAGGAGCCGATAGGCAGATGATTGAATACCTTCGTCGCGTTTTGGCCATTCCGGCCGCTTACCAGTTGTGGTGGAAAGTAGTCGGCGGATCTGCAGCCGCCCAAGTCTTGGTAGACGAATATATTCAGCCAAGAGCCGGTACCCGAATTCTTGAAATCGGTTGCGGGCCTGGGAGCATCGTGAGTTACTTGCCGCCTTCCGATTATCTGGGATTCGATCTAAGCCCCGAGTATATCGAACTGGCGAAGAGACGTTTTCCAAAAGCACGTTTTGTCTGTGAGCGCGTAAGTCAATTCTCACTTGCCAAAGAGCAGAGCTTCGACGTGGTGCTGGCTCTCGGGATCGTACACCACCTCGATGATGCAGAAGCCCGGCAACTATTTCAAATCGCGCACGATGCTCTCATACCGGGTGGCAAGCTGATTACCCTCGATGGCGCTTGGACCGCCGGTCAGTCCGCCGCCGCGCGGTGGTTGTTGTCAAGAGACCGCGGAGAACACGTGAGGAGCGAGCGCGAGTACGTGGGAATCGCGTCTCAGGTATTCAGCAATATCAAACCAAGTATCCGCCACGATCTCTTGCGTATTCCGTACACACACCTGATTCTGGAATGTATCCGGTGATGGGTATGAAAATACAAGGAAAAACGGAATTCACGGCAGATCGGGAAGCATCGCGGACGGTTTCGGCAGCCGCTGTGCTGGCCTGCGCCTGGCCCGCATTGCTTCTTGCCACCCTTTGCCTCCTACCCTTCCTGAACAAGCCTTTTCTTGTCGACGATCCGTGGTATCTCACGATGGCGCAGCAGATCGTCAAGCACCCTTTGCATCCAATGGATTTCGAAATCTGCTGGAACAACCCGTGGCTCTCTGGAAACTGCATGAAAGCCGCTCAGTTCGCCTCTGGAAATCCACTGATGGGACAAGTTGGGCAAGGTTATGTACTCGTGCCGGCAGTTTTAGGTGGCGCCCACGAGTGGATGGCTCACCTAACCCAATTGGTGCTTGTCTGGATTGCAATCGTATCAATGTCCTCGCTGGTCCTTCGATTCGGATTCGACCAGTGGCATGCATCGGCAGGCTCACTGCTTCTGGTGGCCATTGCTCCCTTTCTTCCCATGGCCAGTACGGCTATGCCCGATATCCTGTCGACGGCCCTCACACTCGTGGCGATCGAGCGTCTAGCAGCATGGAAGGCCGAGCAGAAGACGAGCCAGGGCGTGGCGGCTGCAATTGCACTGGGCCTTGCCGGCTTTGCGCGGTCTCACCTTGTGCTTCTTCTCCCTCTTGCGGCGTTTTTTCTGCTGGACAGTACCCACCCCAGGGAAATGCTGGCACAGATCCGTCGAAGACCATGGCTTTGGTCTCCAGTGATTGCCGCCTTCAGCTTACTTTCGATCATCATTCTGATAGCTCGCGAGCCCAACTTCGCAATACCCCTGGCACACGACTCTGTTGGCGAGTTGCACATATTGCGCAATCTGTTGGCATATCAACTCTATCTTGCAGTTCCCCTCCCATTGGCAATCTGCTGGATTCTTAACCGGCTCAAAGCAGGCCGCGCTTTTCAAGTTTGCGGCGTACTTGCCGTGGCATTGCCGTGTCTTCTCTTGGCAGGCCACTCGCTTGTGCCATTCTTCGTAGTCATTGGCGTCGGAGCCTTCTGCTATCTAATCTTTGAAACTTTAAAGAGTCGCGACCATTTCAGTCTGTTTGTGTTGCTATGGCTTCTAATTCCCCTGCCCATCGTTTTCTATGTTCACCTTCCCATGAAGTATTTGCTACCCTGCGTGCCGGCCGTCATTCTTATTTGCTTTCGCTGGATCGATGGATACTCTGTTCGGTTCGTTAGAGCCGCAGTGCTTTTATTCGTGATAGCCAGCACTGCCTACTCAGTCCTCATTCTTCGCTCGGACGCAGAGTTTGCCGAGTTTGGTCGAGATGCATTGTACCAATTGATTACACCGCGAGTCGCTGCAGGCGAAAAAGTGTGGTTCCCCGGCCAGTATTGGTCATTCTGGTACGCGCCGCTCGATGGAGCTTCACTTACCAATCCAGGTGGATCGCAGCCGAAATCCGGAGATTTGGTGGTTGTCGATGTATTGGCGGGGGGGCCGGTCGATCAGCAGTTAGAGCGCTTTCCACGCCGTACATTCGTCGACTCCGTGAGTCACAAGTATCGATTCGGAAGGACAATGGGGTCCGGAATTGGGCTTTATTCAAATGGGGCTGGTTTTTGGTTGTGGGGGATTAGTGAAAGTAAATATGACAGGTTTGAACTCTGGAGAATAGATTGAGAGTCAATCAGTCTGCCCGGTGAATTGAGTGGCAGCGCCTTTGAAATTAGTATCTCACGAGCCTTGCGCGCCTTTGGAATAGTACTGAGGAGTTACTTTCCTTCCGCTTTTTGTGAACCGCGCCGCATGAACAATGCCCAGCCTATGCGCGACAAAGCTGACCGTGGTGCCGAGTACTTCCAACCCATACTTCACGCTGCGTTTGAAGTTGATGCTGGACGCCTCCGCAAAGTATTTTGTCGGGCAGGATATCTCTCCAATGTTGAATCCGAACATGACGGCCTGAGCAATCATTTGGTTGTCAAATACGAAATCGTCGGAGTTTTCGAGCAGAGGAAGAGTCTCAAGCAATTGCCTTGAAAAAGCGCGGAACCCTGTGTGATATTCCGACAGTTTTACGCCGAGAAACAGGTTCTGAAACGCGGTGAGGAGGCGGTTGGCAATGTATTTATAAAGCGGCATTCCGCCTTTCAACGCCCCTGCGCCCAGAATCCGCGAACCTAAGACCATGTCATAGACGCCGCTAGCGACCATGCCAGCCATGGCCGGTACCAGGGAAGGCGTGTACTGATAATCGGGATGGACCATGACCACAATGTCGGCGCCCGCTGCAAGCGCCTCGCGGTAGCATGTCTGCTGATTGCGGCCATACCCGTAGTTGGCGTCATGAACGAAGGTTTGGACGCCGAGTTGCCTTGAGAGAAGCGCTGTCCCGTCTTTGCTGGAGTCGTCGACGAGGATCTTGATGTCCACCAGATCGGAGAGTTCGAGAACTGTCTTCTCAAGGGTTTTCTCGGCGTTATACGCCGGCATCACAACCGCGATACGCTTTCCGTTGATCATGGCTTCGACTCCTGAAACAACATTCTTTCATGCCGTAATCCCGCTGTCGATTCGGACTTTCAGGGCGCAAGAGCGGTGGGTTGCACGGGAGCCTGGTAGGGAGAGATTGCCGCTGGCTGCAAGTCCGGCTGCATCAGCCAGACTTGCCTGTCCGGGTAGTGGTGGATCAAATCCAGATTGTTGGCGGCATCCATTTCTCTTGCCCAAATCACTTTGGAGCGATCAATGTCGGCGGCGTTATAGACCCACTCGTCCAATGGATAGTGATCTGTAGAATAGCGAACGATCACGAGCTGTTGGGCGGGGAGTTGTTCGAGCTTAGCTTCAATCTGCGCGCGCTCACCGCCAAAATGCCCTGGGCCGTACCATTGCCATGCCCATTCCGAAGGCGGATACTTGCGGGGAGTGAGATGGAGGGGACCTGCAAAGATGCGTAATCCGGCCATCGCGACGCAAATGGTCACGATAAGCCGCACCCAGGTTAAGCCAAAAGGACGGCCTTCCGGTTTCCACACTCGCAGATGGCGCATGGCCTGCAAGCCAATCGCATAAAACGCCGCTGTAAACGGCGCCAGATAATGAGGGATCATATAGGCCTCGATGGCCATGCCCGCGGCGAGGATGAGTACGCACAAAACTAGAAAACGTATGCGCCGATCGAGAACCACGCGCCGAAACATGATGAGGGGCGGCAGCAACGCGGCGCCTGCAAAAAATATCATCCCCTCCCTGGCTTTGTGCAAGCTCTTGGCGATGATGCCGGTGAATGACTGCATTCCTGCGGCATCCTTGGGCTCAAAATCGCAATAGAACCTGCGCAGTGATTCGTGCCGGTAGACAGGCGCGGGCCTCTGCGACTGCCAGATGTAATAGGGCGTGACGGCATACGTGGCACGATCGACAGTGTAAGGCAACGTAAGTGGGCTGCCAAAGGCCCGGTAATCGTAGTAGCCCATCCAAGCGCCCGCAGCGACGATGAGCGTCAGCGGAAAGGCCGTGCATCGAATCAGCACTTTCGCTGTCGGGCGATTGTTGGCAAACAGCGCCCATCGGCCCAGGACAACGGCTACCGGGAGACAAAGAAGCATGCCTTCGTAGGGACGAGACATAGCCAGGAGCACGATGCCAACCGCCATCAACATGCCGTGGCGAAGCGTGGGAGATCGCATAAATCGCGGCAGAGCGCCAAGTACCAGAGCCCCGCCGAGCGCCGAAATGCTGCTTGCGCCTGTATATGTATTGATCCAGTAGCTGAAGAGGCCGAGGCGCAGCACCGCGAGCATCCCGCCCAGCAAGGCCCACGTGGGCGGTAGCCAGGCCTGTAGCATCCAGCAGATGGCGCCGCACATCAAAGCGGTGCTCACGAGAATTCCAAACCAAGGGTGTCCTAACAGCACTCTACCGGCTGCGAGCAGAAGCCCCTGTGCTGGAAAGTACATGCTCATATACGTCGGCTGCATGGTGATGTGGAGGCTCTCAAAATGAATCCACATGGCTGGCGCAGGATTGGTCAGCCGCCCGTGCGCAAAGGTGTCTGCCGCAAGCAGAAAACTGAAATCGTCCGGGATAAATGGGAGTGGGATAGGGAAAGCTGGAAGAAGCGCCAAGCGCAGCAAGAGGGCTGCAAGGCCGACAGCGATAACTGACAGACACTGCTTGCGCGCCAACTGGGAGAAGGCGCGTTCAATACGCAAGAAGACTGAGGAACCCAAGCTGGGCCACCCGAACGCGACCGCAGCAGCAAGCGCAGACAAGCCGGCTTCGATCACACTGATGACAGGGCCACTCGGTGGAGAAGAAGACAGGAGCATAACAGTATTATGCAGCGGATTCGGGGTAGACGCCGAAGGGGCGATCTTGTATCGAAAGAATTGCCTTAACTCTGTTAATGTCAGGAGTCAGAATATAAGCCGTCTCAATTTCGGTTCTGAAATCGGTAAGCGGATTGAAAGGCGTGGGAGAAACCGCTCCAATAGCTGATCTGTTTTGCGAATCTCTCCCGCCTAAAAGAAGAATGAGTGCTTTTGTACCGTCCAAATCGTTCAATCGGTCCATGGAACGTCAAATGTGCTTCACAAGTAGTTGGTTGCATTCACATCGATGTAGCTGTAGATGGCAAGGACTTTGACAGCCATACCGTTCGCAGATGCCACCGCCGCGACCGCAATCAAAAGAATCGTCAGGGCATACTCGACCAGATCCTGACCATCCTCCTGCACTGCGAGTTGACGCAATCGGAAATATAGCTTCCAAAGTGCAGACGGCATATGAGTGTCCCCCGATTCAAAGCCACATCCAGATCGTTGCCTGAAAAGAATACACGCAAAACACTCGCTTTGCGCGTCGCCCCCGCAACGTACCAGCGCTGGTGGTGTGCAAATCGCCCTGCGGAGCTTTCGCAAGGCCCATTACATCGTGAGCTAAAGACTTGTGTCGATAGTGCTGAACACGGCAGTGATGTGGTGCGCCAAAGCGGTTAAGCTCGCGACCGCAGCTATGGCAACCAAACTGATAACAAGTGCATACTCGACCAGATCCTGGCCCTCTTCCCGCATCGTCAGCGATTGCAGTTTGAGCCGAATTCTCCAGAAGAGAGTCTTCATAAATGCCTTCCTGAACTTAACTGCTACTAGCTATGATCGTTTGCGGGAGAGGACACATGCAAAGCAAACGCTCTGTATATGTACCCCTCCCGCGACGAACCGAAGCTGGTGGAGGAACTGGTGCGCTACACTGCAATACTGCTATTACAGTGGTGATCCAGATCAGGTTAGAGGCTGGTGTCGATGGTGGAGAATACGCCAGTGATCTTGCCGGCAAGGACGGTTAGGGCAGCAACGGCCGCGATGGCAACAAGGCTGATAACCAGCGCGTATTCGACCAAGTCCTGGCCTTCTTCGCGATTCTTCAGTTCCTGGAACTTCACGTACATCTTGAGCAGCATGTTATTCATTTGTGTTCTCTCCGTAGGTTGGTTTTCCCAGCTTCAGGCCGGGTCACCCTCCTTATTGCACATGACGTGCCAATCTCAAAAAAGAGGATGTTTTTATATAATTCAACAACTTACGGAAATCGCAGGAGAGAGAACATCGCCAAAAGTGTAAACTCCCGTATACACAACATATCAAAGAGATCGAATTCGTATACATGACCCAAAGGTGGATACCCGAAAGGCGTGAGTGTTCAGGTGAGCGGCATCCACATCTACAGCATTCAGCGGATGACCGCACATCAGCGCTGCTCGGCATGATGCCCGCTGCCAGCAGAAAGTTGAATATCGTTTGGGCTCAATGGTTGACGAATCGCGAACAGCGGCGAAAGGGCCAAGAGCAGCAAAAGGGCGGCAAACCTGAATGCGATGACTGAAAGATCTACTCGGTCGCCTACTGGGCGAAGACGCGTTCGATGCATAAGATGAAGGAGAAAGAATCCAGGCGAGCCTCCCAAACGCGACCGCAGCCGGAAGCGTGAACAAGCCAAAGTTGATCACAGTAATGGATGGGCAGTCCGCAGGCAAAGAAGACAGAGCCATAGTTGTATTATGCCGCTAAGTTCGAGATGGATAATGAGCTTACGATATTGCATCATAGGAATCGTCTCAACTCTTAAAAGGGCAGGAGTCAGAATGGCATCTAAATCCCAGGCCCGAAAGTAGGTGTAAGAGTAAGGGAGAGATCGCTGCCACAGCCGATCTGCTTTGCCAATATCTGCCATCCCAAAAAGGAGAAAGGATGCATTGCGCCCTCTCAACGTTCAACAGGTTTCAAGTGGCATCCAGGATCGTTCGCATTGATGCGGGAGATACGGCGAGGATTCTTGAGGTAACACCCGCGACAGATGCTACCGCGGCCCAACCCTCCACTGAATCGTCAGCGATTGCAGTTTGAGCCGGGTTCTTCGGAATAGACTCTTCATCGCGGCTTTCCCGATGAAGCGATATCCCGCGACGACCGTTAGCGGGAGAGAATACATACAGAGCGACCGCTCAGATGTGTCACTCTCCCGCTATGGACCGAAGCCGGTGGAGGAACAAGTACACTACGCTGCAATATTGCTATTGCAGAGGTCAGCCCAATTCGAGCTAGAGGCTGGTGTCGATTGTGGAGAATACGCCAGTGATCTTGCCGGCAAGGACGGTTAGGGCAGCAACGGCCGCGATGGCAACAAGGCTGATAACCAGCGCGTATTCGACCAGGTCCTGACCTTCTTCACGATTCTTCAGTTCCTGGAACTTCACGTACATCTTGAGCAGCATGTTATTCATTTGTGTTCTCTCCGTAGGTTGGTTTTCCCAGCTTCAGGCCGGGTCACCCTTCTTACTGCAAATGGCGTGCCAATCTCACCTCGCAGGGTGCGAATTGATAAATCAATAACTTACGGGAAGAGAGGTGCGTATGAGCCGACCTGGAGTGTAAACTCCCGTATACACTTTAGAGCAAACACGTCGAAATGTACACATAATCTGAGGTGTCTGACCCAAAAAGGGGATTGCATACATCCCAATTGAAAGGGTCACGTTTCAGACGATGCAAATGGCCCTGGCTGTGACAGGAAAGGCAAGAATATTCAGCTTTCCCCTGGTAGATCTGCCGTTGCCGCCGCATTTCCTCAAGGCATTCACTGCAAAATAGCGCGATGGGTTTTGCCAATGTATTGTTAGCGTAACGGCGATATCTTGTTCTGCTGCCGGTTTGAGGCGCCTTTGGGAGTTTCAGCAGCCCTTATTGGCTGGAAGTAACTGATTCCGAACAGGATGGGCGATCCTCAATTGCACTGAGCGCAAGATTGGCGGTGGAGATCATATGGACGAAGGCGACCTGAATGCGGGTCTGGAACACTACAAGGCATTTCGCTTGCGCTGGCCCCACAAGCTTTTAGGCCCCCCGCCTGGAATTAAGGAGATCAACGCAGCATGCTGGTTTCAATTCATCGCATTGCTGTTGGTTTTCTTTGTCCTGTTGGGTCCACAGATCAAGAATCAATCGGGCCTTTTCCGCGACTGGCGCTGCGACTTTATTACGATTTATGGAATCGGACACATCGCGAACGAGTATTCCACTGCGCATCTCTACAACTACGATCTCCAGAAAAAGGTGTTCAACGAGATCCACCCAGCGCCTGAAGGCACATATGGACCGAGTCCCTACCCGCCCTTTGTGGCCCTATTCTTCAGTCTCTTTGCTCGATTCTCTTTCAAACAAGCTTATGTCCTTTGGGCGGTCACCTCGCTTACTCTTTACTCCGCCGGAATTGGTGCAACACTCAGTAGTGTGTTTCCGGGGGAGCGACTTCGGAATTCTTTGATTCTTTGCCTCGCGCTGGAGTTCAGTCCATTCATTGTCTATACTTTTGCCAATGGCCAGCTTGCTTCCATAGCAATCGCCTCAGTGGGAATGGCTGTTTTTGAGGAGACTCGTTCAAAGCCGTTTCGCAGCGGTCTCGCGCTCTCCGTTCTCACCTACAAGCCGACGCTTTTGCTGCTTCTGATTCCCATGCTTTTTCTCACTCGAAGATTCAAGACACTTCTAGGATTCTTTGCCGGAGCTGCAATCCTGTTCGCAGCGGCGACAGCATTCACAGGCATCCAAATCTGGCCGGCCTACGCCCGGTTCTTGAGCATGTTTGGAAAGGTCGCGGGACTGAACGGCCACTCATCGCTCAATCTTTCAAAATATATCGACTTCAGCTCATTTTCTTATCTTGTTCCGGGCGGCCGATCCTGGGTGGGATTATCGATTCTTTTTGCTGCAATCTTTGCAATTGCTTCCTGGCACACCGTCCTGCTATGGAAGTCCGCGACCGGCGGGAAGGCGGTGCAAAACCTTGCATGGGCTTCGACTCTGACCTGGACGTTGCTGTTGAATGTCTATGTCCCCATCTACGACAGTGTGCTGGCAGTCATCGCGATCATCCTTACTCTGGGAGCGCTGAAGCGGCTTCAACTGGGCGCAGCCATGGGGTGGGCTGTATTCCTGTCCATGCTGATCTTTGCGGTCTCGTGGATCACGGTATCCATGGCACTGAGCCATCAAGTTCAGCTCTTGAGCATCCTGCTTGGAATGCTTGGATTGGGTCAGCTCGTACTCTTAAGCAGGGCGATTCGCCCGAAATCGCTGCAAACGGAACCCGGTCTTCTTGCAGAGTGAATGCGCGCTTGCCGGCTGATCGCCTGTAGCTCAGGCATGACGCTGTTCTTTGCTTCCGGTTGCATAGAGATACCAGGCGATCCATGCGGGAACAGTCCACAAGTAGTAAGCCGAGGTGATCGGGATTTCGGCAAATACTTCCATCATAGCGGCTCCTGCAAACAACCCAAACGGCAGAAGCGAACGCCCGGACTCGTCTGCCCGGTAGACTCCAGCCATAATTGCCGGCAGCAGCATGGATTCATCCGTGAACCAGGCATACGGTGTACAAGCCGCTGAGACGAGAAGCACCAGCAATCCATGATCCATCCAGTCCCAGCGAGTCCGCCGCGTCCAAAAATACCAGAGCGCCCAAACGCAGCCCGCACCCTCGGGCAGGAACTGTAGCCACACTGCATGGCCGTGGACGAGCAACCGGAAGGTCGAGCTCAGCGTGGGTACCCACGCATCCAGGGCCCCGTTCGTGCGCATCATCTGTGCGTATTGCGACCAAACCCGATGATCGAAGACGAGGGTCATCGCGCAACTGGAAAGCAATATGGCAGAGAACCCCGCGAGAATGCGGTACGCCTTCCGGCCAACTACCCATAGCAGCAGGACGAGAGCGAAGGGCAGGAAGAGGTGCGGCTTCAGGGCACAGGGCAGCAGCGCCGCACCCGCAAGCAGTGGGTGAGTTTTGTGGAAGTAGAGAAAGAGCACGATGCCAATCAGCAGGAAGATACCAAGCTGGCCGGCCATCAGGCACTCCATAAGGGGCGCAAAGCAGTAACCTAGCAGGTGCAGCCTGTTGGCGGGACGCCCATGTATGGTCCAAAGCAGCCGAACGGAAGCGACAAGGCAGGCAAGAAGAACGAGCAGCCACAGAACGAGGCCGGTGTTTGCGCTTACAAATCCGAGCGGCAGAGCCAGGAAAAAGGCTACGGGCGGACTGAACGAAACCTGAGGATGGTTGCCGGCAAGGCCCGCTCCGCGCTGTAAGGGCAGAATTGCCGCGCCATCGTATGGGTTGGCGCCGTGAACCAATTGCTGCCCCGCCGCCCAATACTCGATAAAATCGCGATTCCCGGCGCTGTTGGTTCTTACGATAAGGAAGAGAATGCCAATCCCTAGGACCACCAGGCAGAAGGCCGCAAAAATGCGCAAAGCACGTGCTTTCATTGCTTGCCTCCATTCTTGCTGCGGATTTCAGTTGACTCGGTTGAATTGTACCGCCCGTGGCGCGGTTTCAAAAGTTATAACATGCACGTGGATCGAAAACGTGAAGCGCAAAGGCCAATGCAGCCAAATCTCGTGGCCTCGGCACATGTGCGCGCCGGAGCAAAAATAGACCACGTGACGCCGCGACAGCGGCGTGACGTGGCGGAGTAAAAGTAGACCACCGCCACATTCTGGTTTCACTGACAACAAGTGCTTCGTGGGGGTGACGGATGA